>JAAUYD010300346.1_pt1 | contig 11269 bp, 19 predicted proteins | sample 7278101 | NCBI WGS metagenome assembly JAAUYD01 (sample SAMN14350128, study PRJNA611818) | marine sediment metagenome | isolation source: surface marine sediment (0.6m) | place: French Polynesia: Moorea | collected 2018-08
GACGTCTATGCTCGGCTGGTCGAGTTTGCCGCAACTAAGAAGTTGAACCCGCACAACGAGGCCGGACGCCTCCTCCGCGACGCACTCGCCAAGCTAATGCCGGACGTCGTCGATCAGATCCGGGACGGCGTCGTGGATGCCTGCCGTCGCGGATATCCACATCATCAGCTTGTCCTGTATGTGACGCATGAGGGGCGCGCCGACATCAGGAAAGCGCTGGCTGAGCGTGGCCTTCCCGGGTTCAAGGAGCTTCGGACCTTCGACGGTATCCCGGTTCAGATCAACGGAGGGCTTGACGAGCCGTGGGCTGTAATGGCGAGGCAACCGCGATGAGCGAGGTCAAGCATTTCCCGATCTCCGACAACGCTACGGCACAAGAGGTCCTTACCGGCTGCTCGCGGCGTCCGTTCAAGTCTGTTCTCGTTCTCGGGGTCTATGAGGATGACGACGAACTCCGGCACATCAGCACCGAGACGCGGGCGCGCCAGTTGTGGATGCTCGAGCTTTACAAGAATATGCTGCTCGGCTTGATCGATGGCGCCGATATCCCCGAGGCCCCCAACGATGGGTGATGTCGTTCGGCTGGCTCCGCTCCCCAAACGATCGACGGGAAAGCAGGACGGACCGTTCCGGACCTCGATCGCGATGGCCGACCTTATGAGGCAAATCGAGGGTCCGCAATGCTTCGACCGTCAGGAGCGCGGCCTGCCCTACGCACACCGGCAGGTGACGTCAACGCTGCCACAGCGTACACTCAAGGCGCTAGCGGGTCGTGGCCTTGTCGCCTTCTACAAATCGGCTGGGGTCTGCTGTGTGTGCCTAACACCGCTCGGGCGCAACGTCCTGACAATGTGGAGACGACGATGACTGAAGAATGGAAACGAGTTGCAGACGGCCTTCCTAAGATTGGCGCGCCAGTCGATCTTTGGATCGTCGCAAAAGACTGCGAGTTTCGCGCGCCGGACTTTATTTTTAGCGGAACAGAATGGATCACGTCTGATTGGGATGAAAGTCAGACAATCGACCGGCAGTATGGCAACGTCGGAATGCAGGTTACTCACTGGAGGCCTGTGCCTAAACCGCCAGAAGGCACGCCTGCACAATGACCCGAGCTGACCTTGCCCTCGCCCTCGCCATGATCGCCTTCCCTGCCCTCGCCGATATCCCGCCTTCGACCATCAAGCCCCGGATGACGCTGCTCCCGGGCAGCCACAACTGTTTCGCATGGGTCGAGGTCGATAACCGTGTCGGCGTCTATAACCGGATCGAAACGCTGCACACGCAGCACGGAGCGGTTCAGTTCGAGTACCAGACCAACGGCGGTCACAATCCCGAGGATCACGACGAGGCGTGGGTGCATGCTCTCCCTGACGGCGTTGCCGCGGCTCCCGGGCATCTGGTCATCCCGGACGGCGAGAAGGGCTATTTCTGTCTCGAGGAGTTTCAGGGCCTATGAGGTTAGAGCCGCTCAAGTTCGAGAACGAGGCGGCGCTCTGCGAGGCGTTCCTGCAAACCATCCCGGAAGGCTGGACGCCGTACAACGAAACCGCCGGATGGGATATTCTCCTCGTTCACTCGACCGGCTTTCAGATCGGTGTCGAAGCGAAACAGCGACTTAACGCGAAGTGTTTAGTTCAGGCGATGGACAAAGTCCGGGCGGGATGGACCGGGCCGGACTGCCGTGCCGTGCTTGTCGGCGCTGCTGGCCCCGATCTCTGCTCGATCGCTCGGCGCTTGGGGATAACGGTAATCACGATGGAGAAGCGGCGGCGCAACGTCCTGTATGGTTCGGCGAACGTCGGCGGCGACTTCATTTCGATGCCGGACCTTCCGACCGAGGTCAACCTCGAGCGGCTCAATGTCAACTGGAATTGGCTGAGTCAACGCGATTGGTTTGATCATGCTCCGACGGCGCGCGAGCCGCTCCCGGAGTTCGTTCCCAATGTACCGGCAGGCTGTCCGTCTCCGACGATACTGTCGCAATGGAAAATTCAGGCCCTGAAGATGGTCATCTGGGTCGAGCGGAACCGCTACGCGACGCGTGCCCACTTCAAGCATCTGAACATATCGCCGTCGATGTGGATGAACGGAAACTGGATGAAGCCGACCGGGACGCGCGGGGTCTGGGAGGCCGGTCGCAACTGGCCCGGGGAGCGCTTCAAGGCGGAGCATCCGCAAATCGTTCCTCAGATCGAGGAGAAATATTCGGAATGGTCAAGCGGCATGGAGCACGCTTCGACTCAGATCGGGAGGCTTATATGATTTGCCCTTTGACGAACGAGGCCTGCCGCGGCTTCCCGGGTTGCGGTCTGGGGCGTCCTTGCGCCGCGTACAGCAACAAGCTCGGGGTGATCGAGGGGGACGGGGCTATCCGGGAGCGTGCGGGCAATCTCGCAGCCGCTATACACGAAACGATCATGGATCATGTGGGCGACGAGCTTCCGACCGCGGTCGCCGTCGGTGTCCTCGAGATCGTTAAGAACCAGATCCTTTTGAAGCAGGCCGGTCTCGATGAAGGCTAAGCGCTTCCGCAAGATGCGGGAGACCGAGATCCTCCGGAAGTACTGGCAGGATGAATGGCACTTCAAGGCCGACGGTCGCCTCCTGATCCGTGTGAAGCGAACCGGCAAGTGGATTGTGATTGAGGAGATCGACCACGGGCCGCGCGCTTGACGCTGACGACTGATTTCGCATAGGGTCGCCTCAACCCCGCGATTCTCAGCGAGAGAGGGTCTCCTGATAGTCCCGACGTTCCACGTTGACGGCTAGGACCCGGGAAGGTCGAAAGACCACGAGGGCTACCCCGAACAGGATAGGGGTAGCCTTCATCTTTTTAGGATTGACCGAGCGAAACGGTCACGCTATCCCGCCTGCATGTCGTACAGAAACCGCCATAACAAACCGATGCAGAACCGGATATAACCGGGCGCGTCGGTGCGCCCATACCGGGCGCGGCTTACCGACATCTTTCACAACCAGCCAAGCCCTCAACCGTCTGTGTGTAGCTCAGTCGTGTAGAGTACCGCACTTGGAATGCGGGGGCCGCTGGTTCGAGTCCAGCTACACAGACCACGGACCGGTAGCTTAGTCGGCCTAAAGCAGCGGATTTTTAATCCGCGATCGAGGGTTCCAATCCTTCCGGGCGCGCCAGCAATGCCCGCTGGCCTAGTGGTATGGCGTCCGGCTTTGGTCCGGAAGGTGCGAGGTTCGAGTCCTCGGCGGGCAACCAAAACAAAAGCCGCCGGTTGCCCTCAGCGGCTTTTGTCCCTCCCCTTAGATCGCGAGCAGGAGTGCTTGTTTCGCTCGTGTCCGCGTTTTGGCGCAAAGCGCAGGTCCGCGATGACCAACGCCGGTCTATGCTTCTAGCCACGGGTTCTCACCGTTTCGGGTTTCACCAACTTAAACCCCCCGCCCCTGTCTCCGATTTGTAAGGTTCGCCCGAGCGGGTGGAGCATAATCCTCGCCAACAGCGATAGCCGGTAGGCATCGTGACAGCAACCCCGCGCTATGATTAGATGGTCACGCATTGACCAGCGGAGTTCCCATGCAAAACGAATGGCCGGCCACCGAGATTGTCACGCACAAGCTCTCGCAATTAAAACCGTATGAGGCGAACCCAAAGACGCACCCGCCGGAGCAGATCGAGCAGATCAAGGCCTCGATTATCGAGTTTGGCTGGACTATCCCGATACTAATCGACGAGGACGGGACAATCCTCGCCGGACATGGTCGTCTGGAAGCGGCAAAAGAACTTGGCTTTATCGAGGGGCCGTGCATTGTTGCGAGGGGTTGGTCCGAGAGCCAGAAGCGCGCCTATGTGATCGCCGATAACAAGCTGACCGAGAACGGTGGATGGGACAGCACGCGGCTCCGGATTGAGCTTCAACGCCTCGACACCGACGGCTTCTCTCTCTCGCTTACCGGGTTCAGCAAGCTAGAGATCGGGTCCCTGTTCAAGGGTGAGAGCGAGCCCTATTCCCGGAAGATCGAGGCCCCGGTCTACGAGCCGAAAGGCGAGAAACCCAAGATCAAGGAAATGATGGACCGGCGGGCCACAGATAAAATGATCCGGGCGATCGACAAGGCCAAGGGGCTGCCCGACGATGTCCGTGATTTTCTCCGTGCGGCCGCAGAGCGCCATACCCGTTTCAATTTCGTGAACATCGCCGAGTTCTATGCTCACGCCGACAAGGTCACACAGCGCCTCATGGAAGACAGCGCTCTCGTCGTGATCGACTTCGATCGAGCCGTCGAGCTTGGGTTCGTCAAGGTGTCAAAGGCGATGGGGAAGCTCGCTGACAAGGACAAGAAGACCGCGGAGGACGAGGCGTGAGGAAAGATTTCGTCGCCTTCATCCTTACCCACGGCAGGCCAGACCGGGTGTTCACGTTCGAGACGCTCCGCAAGTCGGGATATCGAGGCCCGCTGTATCTGGTCTGCGACACCGATGACCCGACTATCCCGGAGTACAAAAAGCGCTATGGCGCCGACAAGGTCCTGACGTTCAGCAAGGCGGCGATCGCCAAGGCCTTCGACGAGGTGGTCCCGGGAGATCGGCGCTCGATCGTCTATGCTCGGAACGCCTGTTTCCGTCTGGCGAAAAAGCTCGGCTATCGGTTCTTCATTGAACTTGATGACGACTATTCCGGGTTCTATTACCGGTTCGACAGCAAGGGTGTCTATCAGTCGATTTATATCCGAGAGCTTGAGCCGCTCTGGTCGCTGATGTGCGATTTCCTTGCCGAGACCCCGTTCGCGTCGGTCGCGATGTCTCAAGGCGGTGATCATATCGGGGGCATCAACGGCGACGCCCTCAAGGCGATCAAGGGCAAGCGCAAGGCGATGAACACGTTCATCTGCGATATCGAGAAACCGTTCCAGTTCACCGGGAGGATCAACGAGGACGTGAACGTCTATACCGCGGCACAGCGCGCCGGTCTCCTGTTCCTCTCGTTCATGATGGCTCAGGTCAATCAGAAGCAGACGCAAAGCAATGCGGGCGGGATGACCGATATCTATCTCGACAGCGGAACCTACCTAAAAAGCTTTATCTCGGTAATGCTAGCGCCGTCTTGCGTGAAGGTTGGCGAGGTCGGCTCGAGCCATCGCCGGATCCATCATTCGGTAGATTGGGCGGCATGCGCGCCTTGCATCATCCCGGAGCGATATCGGAAAGCTTGATCGATCGCGCGATCAGAGCAGCCGACGGCTTCCCGGCGTCCTTTCGCATGTTGCAGCGAAGGCAGCAGATCCTCAGGTTCTCCGGATAGTTCGGATCACCCTTGCACAATGCTTTCGGCGTAATGTGATCGAGCGACGCTATACGCTTTCGGGTAACGCGCTTCCGGGTAATTCCCTCGGACGCCACAAGGTCGCTGATCGCCTCTCGGCCCGGGAAGTACATACGGCAGCCGCAGTCCGGGCAGTTCTTCAAGTCGTTATTCCAAAGATACCGGAGGAGGCGTTTTTTCCCCCTCCGGCGAACGCTTAAGCCCATCAGTTCCGGGCGCTTGTCAGATGATTCACGAACAGCTTAAGATTTGCCGGGTGACAAATCGCGTCGTGGCGCTCAATCAGGTCGGCAGCACGGCGGAGGATTTCCGGCATGGTCTTTCCCTTCTCCGATCGGTGCTCTCCGCCCGGCATACAGCGCTCAGTCGCCTCTTGAAGCTCGACGAGCTTCTCGACCACGCTCATGTGTTGACGGCGTTCCAGCGTCTCCTGTATGGCGTCTCGGGCTTCGGAAAGCGCCTCGCGGAAACCAGCCGGAAGGCCTTCCACGGAAAGGCGGAGATTGATCGCCTCGATCTCGGCAACCATCTGATGCTCGCCTTCGGCTTCCCAAAGATCACGCGCCGCGCTCTCAACCTCGCGCTTTGCCTTCTCGATCTCGGTCGCGCGAATCGCAAGATCGCCGACATCAGTATCCTCGAACTCGACACTGTGCAGGAAGCGGAACATCACGCGAAGCTCCTCCTCGTTCATATCCGTATCCTCGATGCCAAAGATCCGGACCACTTTCGTTACTCCGGCGAGATCAAGGATCGGTTGAAGCGCGGGGCGAACGCGTGACGCATTTATAGCGCCATGTTTCGGTCGTTGTGATCGGAAGATCACGCGGTTCTCGGGAGTCTTGGGCAGGTGATTGTCCAAGTCGTGCCTCAGGTCTTTTTGTGACGTCATGTCTGTTTCCTCAGTTCAGGGTTCGCGGTTCAACCGCATCAATCCGCGCTTCGATCTCGCGGACGTTTCGTCGTGCCTTGATGAGCGCCTGATCGAGCGCCCCGTCCGGCGTGTAATCGGTGCCATCGATCGTGTGGCTGCCGAAGAACAGGTAGCAGGTGTAATCGACGATGCCGCCGACCTCGTTCAGGCGAGCGCATACCAGCGCCAGCCCATCATTGGCGACAGCGCCCCCGGCGGGACCCGTCCCGGTGTGGAACACCTTCGGCTCCCATCCCTTGCCGAGAGCGTCGGCGATTTGCTCAGAGATTGCGACGCGCTTCGCGCCTAGGTTGGCCATCGGATCATTCAGGCTCATTGTCAGTGGTCTCCTGTTGGGGTTACTCGATAAAGATCGACGAGGGTTCGCCGAGGGCGCGCAGGAGATATTCCAATTCAATCGCTGAGCAATGCTTCTCGAGAACAGCCTGTGTCTGCGATTTGTCCTCTGGAAGCTTCTCGACGATTAGGCCGAGTGCGTTACCAAGGGGCGCGTACTTAAACACCCGGTTGCCACCGCAAGTTTCATAAACCGCGGCCCTGCCCTTGTATGCTATCTTACGCCCATGAAATTCGACGGTGCGTCCGTCGCCGCGCCGGATAACGTGATCCATCATTCGATCCATTGGTCTCTCTCCTCAAAAATTTGTCAGGTGCGCGAAACGCCCGAACTTGGTGACCGCATAGGCCATGGTCTTGCCGTCGCCGAACTCGTCGGCCCATTCCTTAATCTCGGCAAGAGTCTTCCGTTCGATCCGGATGCGGTTCGCACCACGCCCGCGGACACCCGTAAAGTGATCGGCGTTGTCGAAAGCCTCGCGCTCCTGAGGGAGCAGTTTCTCGCGGTCGATAAGGTCGGTCATCAGTCTCTCCTGACTTTCCCGGCGTCCGTGCCGGTATCCGATAGATACTCTCGGACAGAGAGAAGTGCAACACCGCGCCGGAAAACAGTTGCAAAAAAATTGGACCCGTCATTCATTGGTATTGCCAGCCGTTCTCCTCGTTCGGCTCGTAAACTGCCGGAGAGCGGCTCGCGTGAGGGCTTGCTTTCCGGCCTCGTTTCAGCAAAGGTAAATGCGCAGAAGTTTTTGGATTTGCCGCGGCAACCTCCCTGTTGGACTGGCCGGGCTTCGCGCCCGGCCTATTTTTTTCTAGAACGATCGGGCTACATTCGGGGTGCGATCACGCTTCTTGGCTCAGGGTCGTCGAGTTTTGCTCGGCGGCTCTGCTAGTTTCGGGCTTCCCTCTTTTCAAATCCGGCTTTCCACGATATCTCTCACAGAGACAGGCCAAAGTCAGAAGGAAGTTCAATGATCATAGTTGACAGCTTTGCCTGGGGCGGTGGAGATTCCACGGGAATCGAAAAAGCTCTCGGACTCAGCCCAGATTTCGCAATCAATCACGACCCGATCGCGCTGGCAATGCACGAAGCCAATCACCCCGATAGCGTTCACCTGACCTCAAATATCTGGCAGGTCGATCCGCTTGACGTCGCCAAGCCGGGGACCGTAGGGCTTGCATGGTTCAGCCCGGACTGTACCCATCATTCCCGAGCCAAGGGCGGGAAGCCTCTCAAGAAGAACATTTGCGATCTGGCATGGGTCGCTGTGCTTTGGGCGAAGCGCGTGCGGCCGCAGGTCATCATGCTCGAGAACGTCGAGGAGTTTTTGGAATGTTGTCCGCTTGACGAGCACAACCGGACCGATCGGGAGCGGCTCGGCGAGACCTTCGATGCTTGGGTCCCGGAGCTTCGCAGGCTCGGCTACAAGGTCGAGTGGCGCTCTCTCCGCGGCTGCGACTTCGGGGCTCCGACAATCCGGAAACGATTTTTTTTGATCGCGCGCTGCGACGGCAACCCGATTGTATGGCCGGCACCTACCTATGGCCCGGGGCTCAAGGCTTCCCGGAACGATATGAAATCAATACCGGCGCGGACAGTCGCAAGCTTACCAAGGGCGAGAAAACCCGCATGTGCGGCAACTCGGTCTGCCCTGACGTGGTCGAGGCGCTCGTCTCGGCAAATTGTTCCCACCTTGCCAGACAGGAGGCGGCATGAACTCGACACGACGGCGCGCCGAAGTTGCGCGGATGACAAAGGAGGGCGCAACGCTCAAGGCTATGGCTGCCGAGCTTGGCGTCTCGACCGCAACGATTGCAGCAGACAAGAACGCGCTCGGCCTTTCGCGGGAATACAAGACCGGTCGAAAAGGTACTGACCCTCTCCTTGCCCGAAAGCGGGAGCGTGCGCGCGAGAAGGTCAAGAAGCTGAGCGATCGCCGTCGCTTCCCGGTCGCCTCCCCCGCATCCGGGCGCGGCCTCGAGGCGGATCAAGAGGTTCAGGACGAGGGCCGGACCATGTTCCCGAGCCGGGTATTCACTCCGGAGGGTCCGTCGGTCGAGCCGGTCCTCAAGGACGGCTGCAACAACAGCAAAATCGGGGGCGACGTTCTCGTCGGTCACTTGAAGGGAGCGTACATCGCTACCCTAACGCTCGAGGAACGAGCGACTTGCCCTCGATCCTGCCTGCATTGGGCGGACTGCTACGGCAACACTATGCAGCACGCGCGCCGGTTTGCCGCCGGTCCCGAACTCGAGGCAAGCCTCCGGATCGAGGTTGCTGAGGCCTGTGAGGCAAATGACAAGGTGCTGATCCGGCTTCACGTCCTCGGCGACTTCTATTCCCGCGATTATGTGGTTTTCTGGGCCGAGCTTCTCGACACACACCCGAACCTCTATGTGTTCGGCTTTACGGCTCACAAGCGAGACGACGGCGGAATCGGACGAGCTATCGCGGTCTTGCGCAAGACGTACCCGAACCGGTTCATGATCCGTCATTCGGGCGCTACCGGCGCATGGGGAGCCTTCACAATCCCGATGCGTCCCGATCCGGATATCGAGGGAGGCTGGCCGAAAGAGATAGGCGACGCGATCGTCTGTCCGGCGACACGCGACCCTTACCTGAAAACCCCGCAAGGAAAACACTGCGGGAACTGCTCGGCTTGCTGGTCTTGCAACAGGCCGATAATCTTCCCTGTTCACGGAGAAAAAATAGCATGAGCTTAGGGCAAACGATCGTCGATCTTGAGGGCGCGCTTCATCACGAGACCGAAAGGGCCATCTTGTTCTCGCTTGATGGCGACAAGGACAATGCCGTCTGGCTCGCAAAGTCTCAAATCGAAATTGAGATCGAGGGCGAGGTCTGCCACGTCGGCTGCCCAGTCTGGCTCGCCCGAGAAAAGGGGCTTGTTTAATGGCGGAGAACAGCAAGATCGAATGGACCGATCACACCTTCAACGCTTGGATAGGATGCACGGCGGTCTCCGCGGCCTGCGACTTCTGCTATGCCGAGGCCCTGACCGACCGTTATGGCCTTGTCGAGTGGGGTCCACATGCTGATCGGAGACGGACGAGCGCTGCGAATTGGGCAAAGGTTCGGCGCTGGAATCGTGCGGCCGCAGACGGAGGAAAGCGCGCCAAGGTGTTCTGCTCCTCTCTCGCGGATGTGTTTGACAATCACAAATCGATCCTTCCGAAATGGCGCGAGGACCTATGGTGCCTGATCGAGGAGACCCCAAACCTCGACTGGCTATTGCTGACAAAGCGCCCGCAAAATATTCACCGATTTATTCCGGCGGAGTGGGCGGAGGAGGGCTGCCCGGACAACGTCTGGCTCGGCGTTACTGTCGAAAATCAAGACGAGGCCGATCGGCGTATCCCGGCGCTTCTCAACGTCATCTGCTCGGTTCACTTCTTGTCGATGGAGCCGCTGCTCGGGCCGGTCAATATTGAGGCGTACATTCACGACAGCGATTGCGATCTCGACGCCTCGGACGGCAAAGGCTGCATGTGCATCGAAACCGGAGGACCGTTCGAGCGCACCGTCGATTGGGTCATCGTCGGCGGTGAGAGCGGACCTCAGGCTCGCCCATCCAATCCGCAATGGTTCCGCGATATCCGGGATCAGTGCTCGGTCGCCCGCGTTCCGTTCCTGTTCAAGCAGTGGGGAGAGTGGGGTCCGGATAGAGGTCCCGGTGCGGATGGCAAGGACCCGATAATCGAAGGCAAGGCCCGGTGCGTCGTTTTTGATGCCCCGTTCTCTGATGTGCCCCTCTTTTACGCAAATGGCTATGGGGTTCCGGCTGGATATGTCGGCAAGGGGTCGTGGGCCTATCGTTTGGGCAAAAAACGAGCCGGTCGAGAACTTGACGGGGTGACGCACGACGGGTTCCCGTTTACAAAACGGCATGACCGCTTGCGACGATAACCGGCGACTGAACGCCGAAATCCGACATTATGCCGAGGTCGGCGAGCTTACCCTTGGAGAGATTGGGCGGCTGACAGGACTCAAAAAAGAGGCGGTTCGGGCTCGCTTGGGTCGGATGGGTCTAAAAATCGGGATTAAAGAAAACGAGAAGCGGACGGCAATTCCGATATCCGAACAAATCTCGGGCCTTTCGGATTCGGAAGCGTTAGCGCACTGCGTTGAGGTTATTAAACTATTGACCGCAGAGGCCGAGGCTCACGATCTCGACGCTATCCGAGACCGTTTCAGCCGATATCAATGGCGTATCGTTGACGCTTTGTATCAGCGTCGCGGTCGCTTCTGCTCAAGTAAGCTTTTGCACAACGCCGTGTTTTGGGATCGGCCTGCCGACAATATCCCGGACGAGGAGATCTTGAAGGTTCATGTCTGCAAAATCCGCCCGAAGCTTCCTGATGATATTATCATCGACACCTTGATTGGTCAGGGCTATCGGATGCGTGTGAAAGATCGCTGGACCTGACGAAAGCGACGATCGCGACGCGGCTTGGTCAGCCTAACTTTTCCCTCCCATTCGAAGCAGTCCATAACGAACCAAGGGCAGCCTTTATCCGCGTCGCTCAAATCACTCATTGTCTCAGACTCCCTTCCCCCATCCTGTTTTTGATGCTACAGGCGGATTGCAGACAGGAGAACCCGACCCATGACTCAACATTTTGGCATCGTTCGAGAGAAAGACACCGGCAAGCCTCGTGTCGATGATCCATCTACGCTTCACCCCATCCA
>JAAUYD010106897.1_pt1 | contig 11268 bp, 8 predicted proteins | sample 7278101 | NCBI WGS metagenome assembly JAAUYD01 (sample SAMN14350128, study PRJNA611818) | marine sediment metagenome | isolation source: surface marine sediment (0.6m) | place: French Polynesia: Moorea | collected 2018-08
TCTACGGCCAGGGGGTATTCCTGTCGGACATAAAAATAGCCTTCATTGGAACCGATGGCATAGCCGCCGATAATCAATCCTTCTAAAATAGAATGGGGATTTCCCTCCAGGAGCGCTCTGTCCATAAAAGCACCGGGATCGCCCTCATCCGCATTGACGATCACATATTTGATCGGCTCGGAAGCGTTCCTGGACCCTTCCCATTTTCTGCCCGCAGGAAACCCAGCACCGCCTCTGCCCCTCAGGTTGGATTTTTTGACTTCTTCCAGAACCTCGACATCGGTCATTTCACTAAGGGCTTTGGCCAAGGCGGCGTACCCTCCAATGGCCAGATAGTCATCAATCTTCTTGGAATCAATCTTGATGTTATTGCACAAAACGGTTCGCTGCTGGCTCTTATAAAAAGAGATATCAGACTCCTTGACCGCTTTTTCTCCTGTTGCCGGATCCTCGTACAACAAACGCTCGATAATCTTATTTTCTTTGATGGTTTTTTCGACAATCTCGGGAACATCTTCGGCCTGAACCTGCAGATAGCATATTTCCGCCGGATATATCACCACCACGGGTCCGCGTTCACAAAATCCGGGACATCCGGTTCCCTTTGTATCAACCGTTGTCGCTAAGCCTTCTTTTTCAATCTCTTTTTTAAACGCACCGATGACCTCATCCGCACCGGAGGCAACACAACCGGCACCGGCACAGATAGAAATGCATGGATTATCCGGCTCTCTTTTGGATAATATTGCCTGTCTGAATTTCCGTAACGCTTCCGGCGAATTTAAGCACGCCATAATTTACCCCTGCTCATAAGAGTTTATCGCATCTGCTGTCTTGACCGGTGACATTTTACCGTGAACCTTTCCATCAACTTCCATCACCGGACCCAAGGCGCAGCAGCCGAGGCAATTGACCGTCTCCAGGCTGAACTTCAGATCCAGGTCGGTTTCACCCGGTTTTATGCCGGTTGCTTCTTCGACCGTGTCAAGAATACGAGTGGCGCCGCGAACATGGCAGGCTGTGCCCATACAAATGTGAATCTTATGGCGCCCTTTCGGAACCAAACTAAAGGCTTTATAGAAGGTGGCAATATGCTGTATCCGGGTTAAAGGAACCTCTAATTTGTCGCTGACCCTCTGCAGTGCTTCCTTGGGAAGCCAACTATTTTCACTTTGGATATCAAGTAAAATTTGAAGTAAAGAACTTGCTTGACCATGGTGGTTGTCAATAATCTGATCGATTTTATCGATTTCCATAGGTGCTTTCCTGATATTATCCTTTTCTGTTGCGATACCCTGTTACTAACCTGGCAATTAAAAAAACCATCTTATATCGACCCTCTCATCATTCCCGCGGGGCCTGTGCCGGACTCGATCCGGTAGCGGGTTCCAGTAATTTGAAGGCCTTTTCTAGATTCCGGCTCTCCGCTTCGCTGCGACCGGAATGACCTGTTTAGTTACTGGTCAATACCTTACTTAAATGCGCGCATAGCGCTTGCTGCCAGTGTCGTATTGGACCATTCCGTGCCGTGATGATTGGATCATGTACCTGGATACGTCCGAAGGATTGAGACTTAGCCGCGTGGAGATATCCCTCGTTGACATGGGTTTTTCCACCAGCAGCAATAAGATCTGGCTGATTGCCAGCTTGTCTGAAAAGATTTCATCAAATAAAGTGTTTATCTCGTCACTTTCGAAAAACTCGATATAGGCTCGTTTTGATTTTACCGGAACCCTGAGACGCTCCCTTTCCACCAGCCGGATATAGGGGACGAGTTTCCGGGCGGCTTCCAGTTTGAACCGCACAAGATTCGTATCCATGCCTTCGCTTTTTCCCAATGGCCCCAGTTCTTTTATCTGGCGGCTGAAATCATTGGTATATTCGGCTAACAGGTTTCCGTCGGCGCCGGACATAAATTCGGTCCGCAGTCTTTGCGGGTTCAAGCCGATATGTTCCAATATTTTTTTACACAGATGCGTAAGAGCGAATGCATCGTAATTTCCATGGGTCACATAATTGCATTCATCGAACTTGCAGCCGCCAATAAACACGCCATCCTGTCCTTTTGAGAAGGCTCGGAAAATAAATTCCAGATCGACTCTTCCGGAACACATGACACGAATCAGCCTCATATCCGTTGAATATTGCAGTCTGGAAACTCCAGCCAGGTCAGCTGCCCCGTAGGCTCACCAATGGCATACAAACCCCAATAATCTTGGCTTAAATTCAAGATCCGTACTCATCCGTTGAAACCTCCTTTGCCACTATTCCAGACTTCGTTATTTATCTGCAAAAAATAGAGAATTTTTTTGGACACAAGCATTTTATCCGAAGTGCAACAAGATGCTCGATACTGGATCCTGGATGCTGGATAGCAGCTGTATTCTATCTGTTTTTTATTCAATTAAAGAGTGTCGAAAATAATTGTTATTGTCTCAACAAGTTATGGAATAAAGCTCTATACGGTTATTATCTGCCAGTATCGAGCATCGAGCATCCAGAATCCAGCATAATGAATGTCCAACTTTCACGCAATCTGTTGTCAAATAAGGGCTCGCCACTTCTAATCATCCCCAACCGCCGCATCCATCTGTTCGAGGATGTCTTCAGCTGTCACAGCGGCCTCGATCTGGCTCACAATGGTGTCATCAGTAAAATGTTTGAGAATAATTGCATTTGTCGGACATTTTGCACTGCATAGACCATCTCCTTTGCAGAGAATGGGATTCACAATGGCTTTTATACCTATCGCTGTATCATGGAACTGAATGGCATCGTAGGTGCAGGCCGTAATGCAGGCCCCGCAGGCCACACAGTCATCATCGGTGACTTTGGCCACGGAGCCCGAGGCGACCACCGTATCTTTTGATAGGAGCGTTAAGACCCGACCGGCAGCCCCATAGGCCTGATTGATCGTTTCCTGGGTATGCTTGGGATAGTGGGCGGTTCCACACAGAAAAACACCATCGGCTGCAAACTCTACCGGCCTTAATTTGACATGAGCTTCCTTAAAGAAGTCATCCGGGCTCAAGGTTACCTTGAATTGTGCCGCAATTTCTTTGGTGGCAGCTGACGGAATCACCGCCGCAGCCAGAGATAAGATGTCGGCATCCAGCTCAAGCCGCTGCCCTAAAATATCATCCGGGACGGTTACCCGGATAACGTCTTTACCCCCCTCTTTGGCAACTTCCACCTGGGGTGGGTCCTGCGGCTCATAACGGATGAACTGAACGCCTTTTTCAGAGGCTTCCCGATAAAAATCTTCTTTTAATCCATAGGTCCTCATATCCCGGAAAAGAATATAGATCCGCATTTCAGGGTTGATCTTTTTCAGTTTCAAGGCATTTTTTACGGCATGGCTGCAACACACCCTGCTGCAGTAATTTCTTTCTTCATTTCTGCTGCCGACACATTGGATCATCACCAGGTTCTCGGCCCGGGTAACCGCTTCATTGCCCTGGGCGATTTCTTCTCCCAGCTCAAGATGGGTGAACACCCGTTCGTTTTGACCATAGAGATATTCAGAGGGTTGATACTCTTGGGCACCAATTGCCAGAACGGTGACGCCGTGTTTGATTTGTTTAATTCTGCCTTCAGTTTCAACCTTTGTCGTAAAATTCCCGAGATAACCGGACACATTCTTGATGGTTGCTTCATGGGATACATGGATCAAGGGGTTTTTATAAACCCGGCTGATGACATCATCCAGATGGGCCTGAACATCCAGGCCTTCGATGGTGGTATGAAGTCGACGCGCCACGCCGCCCAATTCTTTATCCTTTTCCACCAGCTGAACCTCATGCCCCTGTTTGGCGATAGACAGTGCACAGGTCATGCCGGCGATGCCGCCGCCAACCACTAACGCCGTCTTGTTGACGGGCAGGTCAAATTCCTTTAGCGGTTCCAGGTAGCTCGCCCGTGCGACCGACATCCGTACGATATCCTGAGCCTTTTGGGTGGCTTCCTCTTTTTGCTTGGCGTGAACCCAGGAGCAGTGCTCACGGATATTGGCCATATCAAGATAATACTGATTCAGCCCTGCCTCCCGCAGCGTATCCCGGAACAAGGGTTCAAGCGTCCTGGGAGAACAGGCGGCAATGACCACCCGGTTGAGTCCTTTTTCCATTGCCAGTTCGGTAATTTCCTTGGCGGAGTTGTTGGCGCATGAAAAAATCTGCTCTGTGGCATAGACAACATTGGGTAAGGTCAAGGCATATTCAACGGTGTTGGGAATGTTGACAATATTGGATATGTTGGCCCCGCAGTGGCAAACAAAAACGCCTATCCTCGGCGCTTCGTTGGAGACATCCCTTTCTTCCGGATAGACCCTTTCTCTGGCCAGTTTTCCCCGCCGGTAATCGAGCAGCTCGCCCGTCTGGGAACCGGCACCACTGGCGCTGAATACCGATTCGGGAATATCCGTGGGTCCCTGGAAGGCCCCGCTGACAAATATCCCGGGCTGGTTGGTCAGCATAGGGTTGGAATCAATGGTTTTATTGAATCCGTGCGAATTGAGCGCTATGCCAAATTTTTGCGATAGTTCTTTATATTCCTCCGGCGGATTCAACCCAATGGACAAGACCACCATGTCAAATTCTTCTTCTTTTACGCCCTGGTCGGACGTCGCATATTTGACAACCACATTCTTGGTTTCCGGGTTTTCTGCGACAATGGAGGGGTAGCTTCTGATAAACCGGATGCCGTCGAGTTCTTCAGCTCTCTGGTAGTAGCGTTCGAAGTCCTTGCCGAAAGAACGGATATCGTTGTGGAATATGGTACAGCGGGCATCACCATCATGTTCTTTCGTCAATATGACCTGCTTCTGGGTATAGGTGCAGCAAACCCCGGAACAATAGCTGTTATCCCCCTCGGTGACTCGCCGGGATCCAACGCATTGAATCCAGGCGACATTTTGGGGATGTTTCTTGTCGGAAGCGCGCAAGACCTTACCACCATAAGGGCCGGTGGATGACAACAAACGCTCATAGTCCATACTGGTGACCACGTTCTGCATGGTTGTGTAGGCATACTCATCCTTAACTGAGGGATCAAAAGGCGTCATCCCGGAGGATAGAATAATCGCCCCCACTTTTACTTCTGTTTCCTGGACGGTTTGCTTAAAATCGATGGCGTCTGCCTGGCAGACACTTCTGCAGATGTCACATTTTTTCTCTTTAAGGAAAAGACAGCTGTCATCGATATAGGTAATCAGGGGGATGGCCTGGGAAAAGTATACATGGACCGCTTTATTATCCGATATTCCCTGATTGAATTTATCCGGATATTCCACCGGACAGTATTCGACACAGGTTGTGCACCCGGTGCATTTGTCTTCAATAATATAGCGCGGTCTTGTTTTTAAGGTTACCTTAAAGTCACCTGCTTGCCCTGCCACACGCACAACTTCGGTAAATGTCACAACCTCTATATTTGGATGCCGGCCGACCTCGACCAGTTTGGGTGCCAGGATTCACATCGAGCAATCATTGGTTGGAAACGTCTTGTCAAGCTGGGCCATGTGCCCACCGATGCTTGGTCCCTTCTCAACCAGATAAACTTTAAAACCGGCGGTGGCAAGATCAAGCGAAGCCTGAATCCCGCTAACGCCGCCGCCGACTACCAAAACGTCTCCAAAATCACTGCTTCCAGGATATCCGGATATTTGTTGAATGACTTCTGTTGGTAATACTTCGTTTCCCACTACCTATCTCCTCATCATATAGAGAATGACTAAATTGAATTTGAGTTGTATACTTTCACCGCCCGCTGCACTCGAGGCGCTGAGGACGCAGAGTTAATTTGGCCTTCATTTGCCGTTAACCTGCCTTGCCATTGCCTGAGCGATGGCAAGGCAGGTTAACGGCAAATGAGAAATAAAGGGGCTCTGCACTCATTGCGACTCTGCGGTGAGTACAATATATGAATCGTAGCAAACCATGCCTAAACAATTATTGCCGCGCTAGAAAAATATCTCCCTAAAGCATTTCGTTGATAATTTCCGTGATGTCTTTGACCTCCAGGACATCTTCGTATTCGAGGTTCAGACGACTTTCTTCAAAATTGGTAATGCAGTATGGACATGAAGTTGCCAGAATTTGGGCACCTGTTGCTTCAGCCTGCCGCAGTCGAATATCGGAAAATCGCTCTTCTTGGGGCGTATCCATCCAGATTCTGCCGCCGCCGCCGCCGCAGCACAGGCTATTTTTTCTGCACGTTTCCATTTCAACCAGTTTCAACCCGGAAACCTTTTTTAACAGCTCCCTGGGTTCATCATAAATCCCATTGTGTCTTCCCAGGTAGCAGGGGTCATGATAGGCGACGGACTTTTCAAATTCTCCTGTAATATCGAGTCTTCCGTGATTGATCAGTTCCAGTAGATACTGGTTCATGTGAAGAACTTCGAAATTGACCATGAATTCAGGATATTCGTTTTTAAAGGTATGATAGCAATGCGGGGAGGAAACAATGATTTTTTTTACACCATTATCAATAAACGTTTTGATGTTTTCTTTGGCCAGTTTTTTAAACACCTTCTCGCTGCCCGTCTTACGAATACTTTCGCCACAGCAATTTTCTTTTTCGCCCAGGATACCGAAATTAACACCGGCCTGTTTGAGGATATTGACGGTGGCTTGGGCTACTTTCTTCATCCGCGGGTCATAGGAAAAATAGCAGCCGACAAAATATAGGGCTTCCATCTCCTCTTCGTAGGGTTTAATCGACAGCCCCTTGGCCCATTCCGCCCGTTTGCCCCGCTCCCCCTGAAGGGGATTGCCTTCGGAAATCAGGCTGGCTCTTGCGGTACGGGCCGGTTTAACAGAGGCTGGAAACATTTCATATTCCGAGGCCAATCTTCGCAGGGCAACGCTGACGTCAATTTGTTTGACGCCTCTGGGACACTGTGCCGGGCACGTCCCGCAGGTCGTGCAACGCCATATATCTTCACCTTCCACCTCACTTAAGCCGAATGCCGCCTCACGAATAAGTTTGCGCATGCTAAAGGTTCTCACCTTATTCCAGGGACAAACAACATCACACAGTCCGCATTGAAAGCATAACTTAGATATTTCCCCACCGGCCTCGTTGATCTCGTCTATGACTTCTATAAAGGGGGCTACCGTTTCCACTGTCCTGGTCATCCTTTTTCGCACTTAAGTTTGATGGTTTTGCAAAAAGTCCTCGATTCGTCATGCCGGACTTGATCCGGCATCCAGGACGTGTTGAATTTACTGGATTCCGGCTTTTACCGGAATGACGTCAAAACGTGAAAATTGACTTTTTACGAGTTCGTCAAATTTAACGGTTCTCAGGTTCAAGGTTCACCGTTCTGAGTTATTTCATGGGTTAGATCTGGGATAATGAAATTCACCTATAATTTGATGCATATATTCTTAACTATTTTCACCATGCTAGGTTACATCTATGTTTTATACGCTGAACTTGCTAAATGATGCATACAGCCGCTTTGGTTTTACGCGATTAGCGGATCAGTTTGATGTCAACCCTGAACCTCTGAACCCTGAACCCCTGAACGGCTCCGTTATTTCAGTCCTTCTTGGACAACCGTGCAACGGCATCCAGTATTTTGTCCATGCCATACTTGTCTGCGAGTGATTCCAAGCCGACATCGAGATCTTCCTGTTCCTCCTGCTCTTCGACTTCTTCTTCTCTTTCTTCGACTACCAGGGCATCCACGGTACACCATTTCACACACAGCGGCTCTTCTTCTCCTTCGCACATATCGCATTTCAACGGGAGACCGGAATCGGGTTCTTTAAACTCCTCTCTGGAAGGGCAGGAGGCTCTACAGAAGGCACACTCATCGTATTCCTTGCCATCAATGGTATATTTGTCTCTGCCGGCACATTCAGCCACCGTATATTCCCCCGCATAGACGGGAACATAAACGTCTCTCAAAGGGTCGCGTATCACTCGAATACGGGCCCGGGCCGGATTGTTGCTGCTGTATTTGGGCTCAGCGTGAAAGGCGGAGCAGATCATCTCGCAGGCCCGGCAACCATGGCATTTGTCAACATCTATTTTTATGGTTTTAATTGTTTTCTTTTGCTTTGGCTCGCTCAAGGTTCACACCCTCCACTCTAATTTGTCTCTTTGACGGTTGAAGCTACTTCACTCAAGGTATCTTCGCCGGCTGCCAAGATCCCCCGCTGAATAAAATCTTCGCTAACAAAGTCAAGGCCCAATTCATGTAAGGATTCTTTCGTCGGGATCCCCTCGTTATTCCAGCCCTTGAATTTGTAATAGGTATCCAAGAGTTCTTTTTCCAATTCGGGAAATCGTTTCTTCCAATGGTCCTCGGGCGGCTTCTCATCTTTTCTGCGCATGCCTCTTCTGATATTAATGGCCCGCACCAACGTCCGGTAACGCTTGGCAGCTTTGGAAAGCTTGTCTTCATCCATATCAAAGCCAGCTCCGGCTGAGATAAATTTAGGAATATTGTGGATATGATAGGGTGGCTTCAAGTGAAAAGATGACAAACCGGCACACATCCCCAAAGCGTCATCAATGTAGTGCATCTTTTCCTGCCAGTCGACAATGTCACACGCTATTTTCGGCGTCGGGTAGTAGGGATTTGAGTTTTCTCCGCGGGGTTCCCAGTCCAGAAAGTATTGCTTGAATTTATCATCCGGCACCTGAAACCAATCCTTGACAAATTTTTCGCGATGCTCTCTTTTCGGAAACGCGGCCTGGGGAAACTGCCCCTCGATCTGGGTGATGTTTATCTTCTCACCGGTACAATACATCAGATAATAAATGGGATTGAGCATTGACAGCTTAAGCGGCAGTTGCTCATGTTTCTTTATATTGTTATGGGCATATTCATCCGCTCCATTGCCAATCTCCTTGGCAGCCCAATAGGTGCCATTGGCCAGGATATCTCCAACGCCTTCGCGGTTGACAATTTTGTCAAGCAGGTAATAAAATCTACCCTCATTGTCTTCCGGCATTCCCGGAAAGTCGCTATCCGTTAAAATCCCGTTTTCCAAAAGCTCAAGAGCAAAGGCCATCACCTGCGGGGTTGAGTATCCGTCAACACCATATTCCGTAGCGCGCTGTGCGATGGTCAAACCAAATTCCAGGTTGGACATGGCCGCCATGGTGTAAGTCAGCTTCGTGAAACATTTCATCATGTAGGCTGGCAGTCCCGGCATGGAAATGGTCGCGCCGCAGGCCACCGGGCAGTTATAACAACTGATGAGACGGGTGCGTGCTTTGTTCATGGTTTCCAGCCATTCATCGGAGACTTCCTCGGTCCAGAAGCCTTTTCGGCGGAGTCGGGCATTTCCCCAGGAAAAATTTTCGGTGTGCCATTTTTCATCGTGGATGGCCATCTCCTGGGGCGATCCAAGAATGGCTAATATGGGTATGACACCGGGAATGGGATTGTCCTCCCGCCATTTGATGTAATCCAGTACCTCATAGCAAAGCTCCATGAATTCGGCGGGTCGAGCAACATTGATGTCCCGGGTGCCGCGAACAGCGATGGCCTTGACGCCTTTGTCTCCCATAACGGCGCCGATTCCGCCCCGGCTGGCACTGGAACGGCCCTGCTCGATGGACGCATAAAAGACCCTGTTTTCCCCGGCCAGGCCGATAGCGGACACCTGGGCCTTGGGCTGCTTCAACTCTTTTTTAATGATTTCCGCCGTTTCAATCGCACCTTTACCCTGCAAATGGGATGCATCCCGTATTTCGACCTTGTCATTGTTGATCCACAAATAAACCAGATCGGGGGACTTGCCCCGAAGGATGAGTTTGTCATAACCGGCATACTTCAATTCCGGAGCCCAGTACCCCCCCATCATTGAGAATGCCATTAGCTTGGTCTGAGGCGAAATGGTTGTCACAATGGTGCGGTTACAACCAGTGGCCGTGGTGCCGCACAAAAGACCGGTGCCGAAAATTAAGAGATTCTCAGGAGAGAAAGCGTCAATATCAGGCGGAACGCGATCCCATAATATCTTGGCGTTCGTACCCAGCCCCCCCAGATAAAGCTCGGTATCTCTGGGATCGGTTGCGACCCTCTCAATGTTTCCTCGGGTTAGATCAATTTCTAAATTAAACCCTGTCTCCGCGTACCTCATTTTTTATCCCCTTACGATGTTACATGAATTCGTGGCATACTGTTTGATTAATCATGGATTGTAGGCACTTAGCCCATAACGGTCTTGATCCGTCGGAAGGCGGTAAAATTGCTTAAAATGTGATTACAATGTAGCTATATTGTGATTATGTGTCAAGGAAAAAGTGAATTACGGTAAAAAATCATTTGGATTTGACCCCCAAAGATTCCGACATGGTATCGGACGCAATGCATTTACCCCTTTGGACGATTCGCAATTAAAAGAAAAAAGTCAACATATTTCGAGCAATACACGGCTTATCTCCGATACTGCTGTTGGCAACCTCATGACGATAGAGTCGGGGAACAGAATAGGCCCGGGTGCGTATTCCGCTCGATTCCGGCCGTCGATTCCGGGCGAAGCCGGCCACCGATTCCGCTTGATTCCGGCCACTGATTCCGGAGCAAGCCGGCCACCCATTCCGGACGATTCCGGCCACCCTTTATATTAAAATTTAGCAGCTGAAAGCGGCGCTGGTTACATTCTCATCAAACCGTTACAATGTGCCTCCAAATTTCAATATAGGAGGTATACATGCCAGCGGAGAGATTAACCATGCGCAAAGTTCGAGAAGTCTTTCGATTAAAATTTGACTGTGACATCAGCAATCGTAAAATCGCTGAAAGCTGTAATATTGCCCGAAGTACGGTTGCCGAGTATCTGTTTCGTTTCCAGCAGACAGCCTTAAGCTGGCCGCTGCCACAAGAGCTCGATAACAATCAGCTGGAGCAACTGCTGTATCCTAAGCTACCGGCTTTACCCGCTGACCAGCGCCCGGTTCCGGACTGGTCCGATATTCACCAACAGCTGCGACACAAAAGCGTCACCTTGATGCTGCTGTGGCAGGAATACAAAGAGCAATACCTGCAAGGCTACCAGTATAGTCAGTTTTGTCACCTGTACCGGCAATGGACCAATCAAATCGATCCGGTCATGCGCCAGGAGCACCGTGCTGGTGAAAAACTGTTTGTAGATTACGCCGGGCAAACCGTGAGCATCTATGATCGGCAGGCTGACAAAATGCGTGAGGCTCAAATTTTTGTGGCCGTTTTGGGTGCCTCAAACTACACGTATGCGGAAGCCACCTGGAGCCAATCGCTGCCCGACTGGATTGCATCCCACA
>JAAUYD010276120.1_pt1 | contig 11268 bp, 10 predicted proteins | sample 7278101 | NCBI WGS metagenome assembly JAAUYD01 (sample SAMN14350128, study PRJNA611818) | marine sediment metagenome | isolation source: surface marine sediment (0.6m) | place: French Polynesia: Moorea | collected 2018-08
ATAGATTACTTCCATCACTAATGTCTACGTTGAGAATTTTTCACTAACTTTAAGGACGGTAGCAGTTGCATCGGAATGATTTGTGTTAACACAAAGCGTTTTCCTCTAATTTTGGCACTGCTTTATGGGATGAACCCACACTGATAATACTTCTAGCTGGAAAATAGAGGAAAGAATAAAGACACAAGAAGTCTTTATCCAGAATTTCTACAGGAGTTCCTCAACCATTTTCCTCACTTGGGCCAAAAGTTTCAGTTAGTGCCAGATCCTTGTAGACACCTAGAAGGTGAATGTTCCCAGGGTGGAAACCTCTCTATGGCGGCTGATGCAAGGATTTTGACTGTGAGAAAGTCACCATCCGTCCGTTGACAACTGTTATAGTCGGAACTGTTAATAATTGTGACACACACTCTTGAGCATAAAATAACTCACCCAACAACTGTTGAGTGAGCAATTAATCTTGGTTTTAGATTTGTTAAGAGTTGACAGTTGACAGTTGACAGTTGATAGGTAGGAGTTGATAGTTGACAGTTGACAGGTCGCAGTTAAGAGCATCCTCTCACCTCCTCATCACCTCAACTCCTCATCTTATGCCGAGCGGTATTCCACATCTAAACTGGAACCTTGGTAAGTTTTAGTGAGTTTTTTATAGTTATTTTGAATTTGTTTTAATGCTTGACGTAGATCTTCCCTACCACGAAATCCTTCTAAACGTTGCTTGACAATGCCATCCTCGATCAAAATCAGAGTTGGCAAGGATTTTAACCGATAACCATTAGACAATTTAAAATTGTCATCTGCATTAATTTTGACTAACTTAATATCTCTATTGCATTCTGCTTGAAATTGCAATAAAAGAGGGTGGACTATACGACATAAGCCACACCAAGGTGCTTCAAAATTGATCAACACAGGAATAGGGGATTGTAAAACTTCTTGATTAAATGTCCGTTCACTAACCGACAACACCATGATGCCTCTAAAATTATCAGGTTTTCATATATTAATTAGCCATCAGGCAAGTGCTAGGTAGCAGCCAGGAAAAAATTTGTATTTTTCTAGAATTGCCAGGGATATGCCAATATTTATTTTTTGATGCCATCTATGGTTATGGTTGTTGACCATCGATGGATATCAAAATAAAATTGGCGGATTTTCAACTTCTGTTTTGACTGGGGAGGAGATACAAAGACTCATTTGGGATTTAATTCCCTGCAAAAGCTATTGACTGACAACTACCAATATTAAACCTCAAAACCAATGAGAACACCCTTCTTGACAGCTAATTAATCTAATCCTACATTGATTCGGCAGGGATTGGTGAGCCGAGATAATTTAATTTGGTATCAAATGTTGCTAAGTCCTTGGCATTGTATTCTACAATGCTACCCGACTAGTTGCTTGCATTAGTAGGGGGTGAGACCACCACAACAGCAAAATAAAAATAGTAATTCCCAAATAAGCGGGTTTTAAGAACTCCTGCCATTGAAGAGATTGTCTGCCATCTATAATCGCCACAAAAGGCATGATACTGGTACGTTGTTTTACTTGCTCAAAGGTAGAACCATAGCGCCAACCCAAGCGGCGATCGCCATGCCACACCCCAAACAGGTGATGTAACACTAAACCAACTGATGTTACCAAAGTAAAACTAGTACCTAGCCATAGGGTATGGGCAATACACCAAATGACCTGTCCTACCATCTGGGGGTGCCGGGTAATCCGAATAATCCCAGTTTCGTAAAGATGAACTTGAGGTTTCTGAATGGCAGCAATTTCTAGTAGATTGAAAGTGGCCGGATACAAAAAGAAAAAGGAAATTGCTGATAAGACCCACACACATAACTTAACACCTGGCAAGCCCTGGACTTGCCAAAGTTGGATACCATCATAGCGGTGATTAAAAAAGTAAATAATTAAAATGACAGCTAGGGGCAAGCTAGCTAAGGCAAAGAAAACCCGGTATAGTCGATTGCCAATCTTTTTCTCTGCCCAAGGGCGTAAAGCTGCTCCACCACTATGGACGATCGCAAATACTAACAGTAAACCCAAAATTATAAAATGACTGTTGGTCAACCAAGGTGGCACAATTGTATACATAGATGAAGTAATTTAAAGAAAACTTAACTCTGTACAATGAATACCACAAAGTATTCAAAGGAGACCTTTAGTCAAAATGTTTTACTACTAGTATTTTTTTGATAAAGCCTCTTAAACAATTAAAAATGTCATAAATTAATCCCGATCACAAAATGACAAAATCCTGGCTATTTGCTAATGCTGCTCCTTTCACATATGTAGGTTGAGCCTTATGTCTGACCTTCCTTTCACTTTAGATCAATTACGTATTCTCAAAGCAATCGCCGTAGAAGGGAGCTTCAAACGCGCTGCTGATAGTTTATACGTATCCCAGCCCGCCGTTAGTTTACAAGTACAAAACCTGGAACGGCAATTAGATGTACCTTTATTCGATCGCGGGGGACGACGCGCTCAACTTACGGAAGCAGGACATCTGCTGCTCAATTATGGGGAAAAAATCCTCAGCCTTTGTCAAGAAACCTGTCGAGCAGTGGAAGATTTACAAAATCTCCAAGGAGGTACTTTAATTGTCGGTGCCTCCCAAACTACTGGCACTTATCTATTACCCCGGATGATTGGGTTATTTCGACAAAAATATCCAGATGTTGCAGTGCAATTACATGTTCATTCTACCCGGCGCACTGCTTGGAGTGTGGTCAACGGACAAGTGGATATGGCAATTATTGGTGGTGAGGTGCCTTCGGAATTGGCAGAATCCCTGGAAATGATTCCGTACTCTGAGGACGAATTAGTACTAATTTTACCTGTGTTCCATCCCCTGGCTAAAGTAGAGAAAATTCACAAAGAAGACCTATATAAACTACAATTCATCACTTTGGATTCCCAATCAACTATCCGTAAGGTAATCGATCATGTTTTGATTAAGGCTGATATTGATACCAGAAGGTTCAAAATTGAAATGGAGCTAAATTCCATTGAAGCGATTAAAAATGCCGTGCAAGCCGGTTTAGGAGCAGCATTTGTCTCCAATAGCGCCATTGTTAAGGAACTGCAAATGGGTGTGTTGCATTCTGCTTCCGTTGAAGGTGTAATTGTGCGTAGGACTTTGTGGCTTATTTACAACCCTAATCGTTACAGATCAAAGGCTGCTGAAGCTTTTAATCGAGAAATTTTACCCCAGTTTGCAACGCCAGGATTAAAAGAAACTATGTTAAAATCCTCACAAAAACCCTTTGTGACTAATGCTCTAGATCCAGCAATGTCCAATGCCGATGAAGGGTAAAATTGTTTTGATAGTCAACGATCAATGAATTGCATAAGTAATAAGTAATAAGTAATAAGCTCTGCCTAAAATCAGGGAAGAGGGAAAAGGACAAGGGTTTCTGTGCAAGGGGAAGGAGGAACATCCCATGCATAAATGGGGGACTTGAATCCCTTTTTGTAGGGGAATTTTCACAATCTTTCTCCCTTGCCCCCTGCCCCCTAGTAGTCCACCACACCAACTTTGCTGGGTAGGGGGAGTGTGGGAAGTGTGGGAAGTGTGGGGAGAAAAGAACTTTTTCTTCTCATTATTAACCTGGCATAGTTCCCTTGGCGGAGTACTAGGACAAAATAAGGGTTTAGGCTCTGATTTTCTCAATAATCTTGCGGTGCAAGGTGTGAATAAGCACTCCAGAATGTTCCTGTGTTAATAACCGGGTTTTTTGAATATTGTTGAGAATTTCGATAAACAACTATCTGGTAAAACTGCTTTGTTGTCGTTTAATTTGGATGATATGGGCAGCAATCCAACCAAGACAACTTATCAAACTCTGTTGCCCATGTCTCGATTTGAAATGCTTAACTCATCTTTTAATTTAACCTCAACCTCGATTTCCTATGCTACAACACCAGTGGCTTCCCAGTTTGTGAATCAAGCTGGTGCATCTATAATTACTGATTTGAGTCAAAACGGGAGCAAGCATCACAAAGTAAAGTCAACACTTAGGTCATAAAAAAGTTACTCTTGTCTCTTGATAAAGTATCAATTAAGGAAAATAACTGAGTGTGAGTAATTATTTAGCTGTTGCAACTGTGACAGCCATCCTGCAAAGAATCTTGCAATCTGCAGTACAGCGAGACGTTGATGGAGTTAGAGTGACAACCCTACAACCAAGAAATATTGGTAACGGGACTCCAGAAACTGGTATTAATCTTTTCTTGTATTATGTAGCTCGCAATCCCGCTCTTAACAATGCCGATACTATACCATTTCGCTCAAAAGGAGCGCCAATCAAACGTCAGACGGCTGTTGATTTATACTATATAATTAGCTTCTACGGTAACGACACAGAAATGATTCCCCAGCGTTTACTTGGTAGCGTGGTTCGTACTTTCAACGATTGTTCAACAGTTTCAACTGAAGCTATTCTACAAGCAATAGCCGATCCAACATATCGATTTTTAGAATCCTCCAACCTTGCTAACCAGGTGCAACAGTTATCAATTGTGCCTTTAGAACTAGGTTTAGACGATTTCTCTAAAATATGGTCTGTGTTTTTTCAGGCTCCCTATATGCTGTCGCTAGTTTACAAAGTAACCGTAGTGACGATTGATGGTGATGAATCTTTAAAGCGTGCATTACCAGTAAGCGAGCGGAATATTGGTGGTATTGTGCCATTTCCTAACCGTCCCGTGGTTGAACAAGTTGTGTCGGAAGCTGGAAAATTGGAGCCGATTTTGGCAAATAGCACTTTGTTAATTCGCGGAAAACATCTGGGTAGCAATATCACCAAAGTCAGAATCGACGGATTTGAGCTTTCACCATCTCAAGTTAGCAAAACTAAAATTACTTTAACCTTGGAAGATTTACCAGTTGATTTTTTACGGGCTGGTGTCCGGAGTTTACAAGTAATTCATCAAATACCGATTAGTACCGACAACAATAGTATAAATCGGACAGTTGATTCTAATATTACACCATTTGTACTTCGTCCCACCATCAAACAAATTAATATCGAACAGCAAAACGAACCAATTTATGAATTGCGATCGCTAACTTTAAAAGTGCAAGTAGACGTGATGGTTGGTATAAAACAGCGAGTCGTATTAATCATGAATCAATGCTCAATTAATCAACCCATCGGTTATCAGTTTGAAGCTGAATCTCGTAACATTGATACCAACACCGTTATTTTTAATTTAATTGAAATCAAACCAGCAGAATACTTATTACGTTTACAAATCGATGGTGCAGAAAGTTTGTTGACCCTTGATAATGACGAAACGAGTCAAACTTATAGTTGGTTTAATTCACCAAAAATTGAAATTGAGTAGCAAGTAGCGAGTAATGAGTAATGAGTAATGAGTAATGAGTAATGAGTTTTGAGTAATGAGTAATGAGTTTTGAGGGTACCTTTCACTTTATATATCTAAACTAGGAGAAAAAACATGGCAGTACAAGAAGTAACTAGATTATTTAGAGCAGCTCAAATAAATCCAAGTTTACGCGAACAGTTGAATACTGCTCCTAATGTGGAGATTTTCGTGAAAATGGCAAAACAACAAGGCTATGATTTTACTGTAGATGAATGGCGAAAAGTAACTAGTTTTTCCTTGGAAGAATTGGAATGCAAGTTGTCGGAGATTCCAGGAATTTAGCAAAAATATAATTCCGATACAAACGGATTTGATATCACTCAATCGCTACTCGCTAATCCCTACTCACAACTCCCTACTCACAACTCGCTACTCCCCACTCATTATTATGGATGCAGAGGAAATGTTAAGACAACAATTGAAAGAACAAGGCGATTTAATCGCTATTAATATGTTAAATGACTTGGGAAACCAAGCAATAGAAATGGGACTGATTGTTGGTCATGGTTATCATGGTGGTAAATACGAGATTTTACGTAAAGGAGAAATAATTTCCCTGACACCAGAAGAAGCACAAACTTATCTACAGAACTTAATCGCCGAAAACGAACAGTGATTGCTCAAGTACCCAGCAGTGAATGGCAACAGGAAAATCATCGCTATCTTATACAGCACCTTAATCGCTTGCAGTTTATTTTGCAAACAGCCGCAGGGGAGTTTGAGAGAGAGGGGGAAGAGGGGGAAGAGGGGGGAGAGAGGGAAGAGGGGAAAGATTTTTCTCCATCCTCCCACACTCCCCACACTCCCCACACCCCCCACACACCAGCTATAGAAACAATCTGCCAAAGCTTCAGATTATCACCATTTGAACGGGATATATTGTTGTTGTGTGCGGGGGTGGAATTAGATGCTAGCTTTGCGTCACTGATAGCCGATATTCAAGGAGATCCACAGTATGACTATCCTACTTTTAGTTTGGCACTAGCGGTTCTGGAGTCGGCTTATTGGGGAGCACTGACACCTGATGCAGCGTTGCGAAAATGGCGGTTAATTGAAGTTGGTCCTGGTAATGCTCTTACTACTAGTCCCTTACGAATTGACGAGCAAATTTTGCATTATCTCACGGGTATTTATCACCTTGATTCTAGATTAGAAGGAATTGGTACGCTGGTTAACACTACAGAGAAACTAGTACCATCTCATAGGGAGATCGCCATGCAGATGGCAAATACTTGGTATCTAGCAGCACAATCTGAAGAAGTACTACCAATTCTGCAATTGTGCGGGAAAGATATCGCAAGTCAAAGGGCGATCGCCTCATTTACTTGTAGTCAAATTAACTTTTTACCTTACAGTATAGGCGTAGAATTACTACCCAATGAAAACGGAAATTTGAATTTGGTGAAATCCCTCTGGGAGCGAGAATTTGCTCTCAATAACACTGCATTACTTTTAGAGTGGGATAACTATGACGGTAATGATAATAAACAAGAGCAAGTAATAAATCAATTTATTGAGAATATCCAAGCCCCGATAATTATCATCAGCGAAGAACGTCGTCGTCAAAGACACCGCCCAATTATCGCATTTGATGTAGATAGTCCCACCTCCTATGAACAACGCTTGCTTTGGCATTATCATCTCAAGGAATTAAATGCAGATATCGAAAAAGAAATAGAATATCTAGTTTCCCACTTCAACCTTAGCGCACCAGCTATTCGAGCAGCTTGTTTGAAAGCCAAAAGCTTGGGGATGGGGGAAGAGGGGGAAGTGTGGGAAGAGAGGGAAGTGTGGGAAGAGGGGGGAGAGGGGGAAGTGTGGGAAGAGGGGGGAGAGGGGGAAGAGAGGGAAGAGAGGGAAGAGGGGAAAGACTTTTCTCCATCCTCCCACACTCCCCACACTCCCCACACTCCCCACACCCCCCACACTCCCCACACCCCCCACACCCCCCTCTGGGATATCTGTCGCGCACAAGCCCGTCCTCGTTTAGATGAACTTGCTCAAAGGATGGATTCTGATGCTGACTGGAATGATTTGGTTCTACCGTCATTGGAAAAACAAATTCTCCAAGATGCAGCTGACCAATTAAAACAGCGTACTAAAGTTTATGATGAATGGGGCTTTGGTGGTAAAAGTAAACGAGGCTTGGGTATTAGCGCTTTGTTTGCTGGAGCAAGTGGTACTGGTAAAACAATGGCGGCTGAAGTTCTGGCGCGGGAAATGAGGTTAGATTTATACCGTATTGATTTAAGTGCTGTAGTTAGTAAATATATCGGTGAAACCGAGAAAAACTTGGGTAAAGTTTTCGATGCTGCCGAAATGGGTGGTGTAATCTTGCTATTTGATGAAGCAGATGCCATATTTGGAAAGCGTTCCGAAGTTAAAGATTCACGCGATCGCCACGGGAATATGGAAGTTGCTTACTTATTGCAACGTATGGAAGCCTATCCAGGACTATCGGTTCTGACCACGAACTTGAAGAACTCCATTGACCAAGCATTTCTCAGACGCATCCGCTTTATCGTCCAATTTCCCTTCCCTGACGCTAAACAACGTGCAGAAATTTGGCGACGAGTCTTTCCTAAAAATACCCCGACGGAAGGCTTGGATCAATATAAACTTGCAAGATTACAAGTATCTGGAGGTAATATTCGTAACATTGCTTTGAATGCAGCATTTATCGCTGCCCAAGCGGGAGAAGTAGTCAAGATGCAACATATATTGCAAGCAGCAAAAAGTGAATATACCAAGATGGAAAGACCCCTTACTGATGTGGAGGTTAAGGGGTGGGTTTGAAGTGTGGGGGGTGTGGGGAGTGTGGGGAGTGTGGGAGGTGTGGGGAGTGTGGGGAGTGTGGGGAGTGTGGGGAGAGGGGGAGGAGAGTGAAAAGTTTGGGTTAAAGAAGATGGGATAAAAATGCTAGAAAAGGAACAAGGGAAGAAGTTCTTTAGAACTCATGAGGATTTAGCTATTTTTCAGTTGGCATTTGAGACAGCGATGCAAATTTATGATTATTCTAAGCGGTTTCCAGTGGAAGAAAAATATTCTTTAACAGATCAAGTTCGTCGTTCATCTCGTTCTGTCTGTGCTAATTTAGCAGAAGCTTGGAGAAAACGGAGATACAAAGCGGCTTTTGTGGCTAAACTCAATGATTGCGAATCAGAAGCAGCAGAAACTCAAGTTTGGTTAAAATTTGCAGTTAAATGTCAGTATCTCACAGTTGAACAAGGAAGAGAACTCTACGGAACTTACAATCAAATCCTCAGTGGATTAGTCAAAATGATTAACCATCCAGATGATTGGTTACTTGACTAACTAACTCCCCACACCTCCCACACTCCCCACACCTCCCACACTCCCCACACTCCCCACACCTCCCACACCCCCCACACTCCCCACACTCCCCACACTCCCCTCACCCTCCACTCTGCTGCACCACATGAGTCAATTCATGAGCAATCAACTCCTGTCCTCCTCGACTCCCTGGCTGATATGCTCCTTGCCGGAAAAATATATCTTGTCCGGTGGTAAAAGCTTTAGCCTGAATCGATTTATTTAATGCGTCTGCACGAGTATCTGTATGTACCCGCACTCTACTAAAATCAGCCCCCATTGCTTCACCGATTGAGCGTTGGAGGTTTGCATCTAAGGATTGTCCTCCCCCTCTAGCACTATTAATGGATGATTCCAATTCGGCTGATGCATCTCCTCCATTAATTGCTTCCTGACGCTGTACCAGAGGTTTCATCATTAACTCATCTTCATCAGGTAAATCCATCCGCTGTACTAGGGGTTTCATCATCAACTCATCTTCATCAGGTAAATCCATACGCTGTACTGTCTGTTCCTGATTGTCAGACACTGGTTCTGGTTGATTGATGCGCTGTACTACTTCTGCTGAAACTCTATCGGCTTCTTGTTCGTATTTGTCTCCTGGTTCGCCGATGGTAAGTTTGGGTTGAATTACTGATGTTGTGGGAGATATGTTGTAATTACCAAAACTGTGACCAAATCCAGAGGTATTTACTACTTTCGCCTGTAAATTTGGTTGTTTGTTAAATGTATTTTGGATTTGTATATTGGTTGCAAATGGTCGAGTTTGGAGAAAGTCAGATGATTTTTCCGTTTGCGCTACTGTAGTTGAAGCTTTTTTTTGAAGTTGTTGGTATTGTTGCATAATATTTTTATGACTCATAGTAATGATTCTATTCGATGACTATTACAGCCTCCGGGTATTTTCAGTATCAAAATTAAGATGAAGACTGTTGACCCGATGCTGGATAAGGTGTCTCGGCTTTATGAGTAAGATGCGGATGAGGTTCGCATTGAGACATTAGTTTGGTCCTAGGGCTTGTTTTCAAAGTCGCTGTCACCCTCAAGGGTTCGGCTACAGGTACTAAGTCCGCCTACGCGGACATCGAAAAATCAAGGATTTCTCCCGCTGGTGGGCTCTCCTCGCTTTTTCTCCTTGCTCTGCCTACGAGAGCTCCCCACGCTCATCTATTCATTGCCTTCTCTGTGTCGGGTCTCCTCTACTCCCCTTCTGGTCTCTCCTATTCATTTTTTCCTTCCTTATTACATTTCTTGTACTTATCGCTCCGTTACCTCCTCCTCCTCTTATTTATTGTGTGTCATATCCCTTTCATCACACTCTGCCAATATCTATTGTCCGCTTCCTTTCTCTTTGCTAAGGTCTGATGTATCTTGTCTTTCATATCTTCTTCCTTATTTCACTAATTCTTCACCCTACTTTTTCGAGCCATCCGACACCATTCCCGTCCTACGCCTCCTTCCCACGCCTTTTATTTCCGTGCACTACTATATTTCATCTCGCGCCTTCAGGTTATGATACAAATCCAACACTGCGTTGACATAGACTTGGCAGTTATGGTCCTTTACCTTGTAATCTTGCGCGTCGAAACTGCCATACAATTCTACGGTATGTTGCGCTTGCCTCACTATATGATCATCTAAACCATACTTTTCTATGTCATAGTCATATGGCTGCTCTTCCCTACCGCCGTCACCCGATGAATATACTCCATTCGGTCCATATCCTCTATCTGTCGGTTGTAAGTCGTCCTGGTAAAATATGTGTTTGTGCACTGGCCTCATATTTTTTGGGAGGGCTTTACTGAAGAAATTCAAAATGCTTGGCCGCCCCAATATTTTGCCCATACCATGCAGGTGACGTGCACCGACCCACGCCCTTTGTACCACACTCCCTTCTAACTCCATATCTCGCAATCGGTTGACCATAGACCGACCCACTGCATGACTGGTCTTCCCCCCTTCTTGGCTTGATTTTTGCCAGATCTCAACCTCTCCCATCGCTGGTGATGATAATAATCGGTGCATACCTTTGGTTTTCACTTCCACCCTACTTCTATTCCCACCCGAGCGCACACCCGAACCACCATAAGACTGACCAAACCCCCGCGCTTGCAGAAACCCCGATGAACCCTGACTATCACCAGTTCTCCTCGTTGCCTTCTTCTGAGCCTGTACCTGCTGTCCCATAAAAATTCCTACTAACTGTTAAAATCAATATTGTCCCATTGAAGCACAACCTCTGTGTCTTTTCTGGTTCGTAATCATAACTCATTTCTGGAATATAGCAGCCCTATATTGTCCGTAAAACATTACTTAAAACACCGAGGGCTGTACGTATTTAATATTATACTTTTCTCTGCGAATTATCTGCAATATTATTTTTTTCTCTAATTTCTTGATGATATTTTCATTCCTACACTTAAATATCAGTTGTTTCACCATGATAAAAAGTTTAATTAACTACTTACTTGTTTAGTTATGACGTAATTTCAATCGTAGTTTCACTTAAATTTGACCAAAGATACTATTATTATTAAT
>JAAUYD010188633.1_pt1 | contig 11267 bp, 7 predicted proteins | sample 7278101 | NCBI WGS metagenome assembly JAAUYD01 (sample SAMN14350128, study PRJNA611818) | marine sediment metagenome | isolation source: surface marine sediment (0.6m) | place: French Polynesia: Moorea | collected 2018-08
ATTTTTGCCGAAAAAAGTGCAAGAGAATAGGGATATAAGGCTTAAAAATCTTGCATTGACAATGTATTGGAGTTCAAAAAATTAGAAACAATAGGGCTAAAACTGTTGCCTGTTGCCTGTTGCCTGTTCCCTACCCTCACCCAAAGACTTTTTGCTGCAAGCCCTAGGTAAACAATTGTAGTGGGAACGTCTCGCTCCCTGCTATAAGAAGAAAGCGGGCATCTTGCCCGCACGTAGTTTCTTGTACCATCAGATTAGTTTAACTATGAAAAATATAATCATCCTGGGCTGTGGTAGATCAGGAACTAGCCTTTTGACCAGTATGTTTGCTCACCAAGGGTATCAGGGCACATCTATGCTGGTAAATCCTCAACATTGTCCTTTAATTAAGCAAGGCTATTTTGAGCATCCTGAAGTTAGGCAAGCTTTTCCTGATTATTCATTTAGCGGATATACAGGAAATCCCAAGGGAAATTTTGAATGCAAGCAGGTTAACTATATCAATGAGATGATTTTGTCTGCATATAATCAAGATAATAAACGATTGCTGGCTCTAGGTCAAAGATGGATTGCTGCAATTAGTCCAGAAGTAAAGATCAAAAATTCAAACTTAGACATTGAGCAAGCAATCGAGTTTCTGGTTCAACAACAGCCTTTCTGTTACAAAGATCCTCGACTATCATACACATTACCAGTTTGGGCGCGTTATTTAGCAAACTTGGAAGTTATCTATATCTGTGTCTTTCGCCATCCCCAAGCAACTGTGAGGAGTTTACAGCAAGAGTGCAGACTCCCTCATATGGATATTGCTTTGACTGAGGAGGATGGATTTCAGTTATGGCATAATATGTACAGACATATATTGCAAAATAATAATGTTTTGGGACCTATAAATTTCGTTCATTTTAATCAAATTTTAGATGGTAGTTGCCTAGAAAAATTATCCGGATTATCTGAAGTGGTTCTTGACAAGAGTAGGATTCAACCTAGAACAACGAGGAATAATCACTACAATAATGTTGATGATTTGCCGAATGATGTGATCAAAACCTATCAGTTGCTTTGTTCTCAGGTTATCTAGCGACTAACTCTTTCAGAGACGCTCTGCGGTTAGCGTGCGCCTTGCGCTTAGCTATGCCGTAGGCTTTACGGGGCATCTTGCCCGCTTTGTATATTAAGGGAGCTTTCCGGCTCCCACTAGCAGATTTTTTGAAAAATTGGGATGCTTCCCTAGGCTCAGAAACGCTATATAGTGGATATTATTGTTCTTTAACTTTTACATATTTTCGAGAATATTTTAATGTTAAAAAATCTTGAAGTTTAATATATTTTCGATGATTTAAAATTTATATTAATCGTTATATTCATAATATTCATAATAGTCAACTATACCTGATTGCAATTTACAAATATTTTCCAAATCAATGACAAGATTTTTATCTCTTCAAAATTTTATTTATAAATATAGACAACGATACATTCTCGGGTTATTTTTCTGTCTGGCTGCTCTAATAGCTGTGAGCATTACAACCCTTCAAGAACAATCTGTCAATTCTCCTGTGAAGTCAGAGAGTAATTTAGTCGCATTTGCTGCGGAACCAATTCAACCCATTCCCCTGAAAGTAGAACTAGATTCCAGAAAAGTTGAGCTTGGCAAAAAACTGTTTCATGAACCCAGGCTCTCTAGCAATAACAGTATGTCTTGTGCAACCTGCCATATTCTGGAAAAAGGAGGTACAGAAAGGCTCCCTACTTCTAAGGGCATGAATGGACATCAATTATCTTTGAATTCACCAACTGTGTTCAATAGTGGTTTTAACTCACGACAACTATGGGATGGAAGTGTAGAAACTTTAGAAGATCAGATTGATGGTCCGATTTTGAAAGTAGGAGAAATGGGTGGTGCTAGTTGGTCAGATATAGTTAGAAAGCTAAAGCAAGATTCTGAATATGCTGCCACCTTTAAAAGAATTTATGCAGATGGGATGAACCGTAATAACATAAAAGATGCAATTGCTACCTTTGAACGTTCTTTGTACACTCCCAATGCACCATTTGACAAATATCTGCGGGGGGATGAAGACGCTATTTCAAAAGAAGCTAAAGAAGGATATAACTTGTTCAAGTCCTATGGTTGTGTAACCTGTCATCAGGGAATGTTAGTTGGTGGTAATATGTTCCAAAAATTTGGAATTTTTGGTAACTACTTTGCCGATCGCGGTAATGTGGTTAAATCTGATTTGGGACGCTATAACGTCACCAAAAATGAACAAGATCGTCATGTATTTAAGGTTCCCAGTTTGCGTAATATTATGCTCACCGCTCCTTATCTTCATGATGGTAATGCAAAAACATTGGATGAAGCAATTAAGTTAATGGCTAAATATCAGCTAGGAGTCGAAATTCCTCAGAAGGATGTTGATTTAATCATGAAATTCCTAATTACATTGACAGGTGAATACGAAGGAAAACCCTTGTAAATCACATCTTGCACCACATGATTATTGCGAAAATCATCGCCTGTAACCCTTATTATTTTGTAGGGTGGGCAATGCCCACCTTACCCTGATTGAGAAGGTGCAAGATATGTGGTAATTGCTGTTCTGAAGACAATTATTAACGACAATAGAACCCAAAATATTCAGATAGATAATTCTAAATTATTGAACAATGTTATCATCTTGCTCAATTGGGTAGGTAAAAATGGCATATTTCCAAAATTGGAGATTATTTGATAAACTTCAATTACTTACTTCAAATAATCAAAAAATAATTATAAATGGCAGCATATTGCTCGCTTTGCTAATTTCGTTTTTCTTGATTAGTAAGAGTTTGTATGTTGATTTTAATCAGTACCAGCAATATTATGATGCCATCGGTGAATTTCGAGAAGTAGACTTGACTTTTAATCGAGAACTTCTCAAATCAAGGTACGAACTATTTGCTAATTACGATCCATTGGTGAGAAGTTTAGCTAAAAAGAAAGCTATTCAAAAAAAATTACAAAAAATCCCGAATTTTGTTGCCCCTCACGAAAAGCGAAAAATCGAACTTATTTTGAAAGAAATAAGAGCTGTAATTGCCAAGAGAGAAGATTTACATGAACGCTTCAAAACTCAGAATGCATTACTGAAAAATTCTCTGCGTTACTTACCTATTCTCACAGATAATTTGGAAAAAAAACTTGATGCTAAAGAACAAACAATAAGATTGGCACAGGGGCAAATTGATACCTTAAAAAACACACTCAATAGTTTAATTCGTAATCTCCTACTCTACAATATTGCTGTTGATAAAAAGCTGACCTTGAATATTGATAACTTAATGAGTAAATTCTCTCAGCTCCAGCTCCAGTATGAACTCACTGAAGATGAATTTCCCAGTCAATTAGTCAAAGCTCATGCCAACGTTATTCTAACTACAAAACCTAAAATTGAGGAATTAACTACCCAATTATTACAATCATTGGAACAGAATACTAAGGCTTTAGAAGCAACAGTTGAAAGCAGTTATCAACAAGCTGCTGTAATTGTCAATCAATATCGTTTACTTACCTGTGGCTGGTTTCTCATGCTGCTGATTTTAGTGAACTATTTATTAATAAAAAGAAAACGTTGGGTAGATCCAGAGTTTTCCAAATATAAAAAGCAAGTAGGAGAAATTGCAGCAGCGCTGGAGGGAATGTCAACAAGCGTCAATAGTTCATCTGATGCAGAAGAGGCTACTGGGCTAGTCAACTTATGGGAACGTGAGGATGAATTGGGACAACTAGCAAGAGGGGTCAGGGAAATAGCAACACAAGCTAATAAAAGGTCAATTGTGACTATAGATGAATCATCAGCCTCTCTTCGCGCTCGTTTAACTTTGTTAACAAAAAATCGGAAGAATTTTATCAGTCCCCTAACTTTAGAGCAGTTAGAAATTATAATCGGTGATGCTTTAGATAACTGGAACTGTAAAATGATTGATTTTCAAGGTAGTTTGGAACAAGTGCAGATCCTGTTTACTTATCCACCACAAATTCAGCTATCCCAATTAGTCACTCATCTGAAAACTGTCTCAGCTGCTTACTTCTATGAAAAGTTGCAAGATATTATGGAAAACACTGACGAGGTGAGCCAGATTTGGTGCGATTCTTCTTCTATCACTAGTTGTGAAGGGTAAAAAGTTGTGGTACTAATAAATCGGTTCAGCATTAAGTCCAAACTTATGGCTCTGCTCTTGGGGGTTAGCCTGGGTTCACTTCTAGCATCGGGAATTTTAAGTTGGTGGCGATTTAAAAATACCGTTGAGTCGCGAGTATTTCAACAACTCACCAGTGTCAGAGTTTCTAAGAGTAATCAAATTGAATCTTATATTCAAAGTCTACGCAACCACGTAGAAACTCTAAGTGAAGATTCCATGATAATTTCCGCCATGATTGAATTTAATTCAGCCTATAAAGAACTCCAAGACGAGGTTATTCCCGGGGAGTGGCGTGAAAAAATTGCAGCTTACTATCGTCAGGAATTTTTCCCCAGACTCTCCAAAAATATCCCCGGAGAGCAGGTTTTAACAAACTACCGTCCCACAGAACAAACGGAACAGTATCTCCAGTATCACTATATTGCTAATAATTCTTTTCCAGTTGGAGAAAAGAATAAGCTAGATGATGCTAAAGATGGAAGCGACTATAGTAAATTCCATCAAAAATACCATCCCATTTTCCGCAATATATCCCAAAAATTTGGCTACTACGACCTATTTTTAATTGATTATAAAACTGGGGAAATTGTATATTCAGTTGAAAAAGAAACCGATTATGCTAGCAGTTTAGAGCGAGGAGCATATCGACGTAGCAACTTAGCAAAAATATTTGCAGCAGTAAAGGATAATCCCGGTAAAGGTTTTGTCCAAGTCGTAGATTTTAAGCCCTATGCACCCTCCTATGGGGTTCCTGCTGCCTTCTTTGCAGCCCCCATCTATAATGGTCCCCATATTGTGGGAGTTTTAGCAGTGCAATTTCCGGTTGACAAGGTCAACGAGATTTTAACAGTAGAACAAAATTGGGATGGTTTAGGAAAAACTGGAGAGATTTATCTAGTGGGTTCGGATTTACTGATGCGCTCGGTTTCTCGATTTTTAATCGAAGATCCCAAAGGATATGAAGCTAAATTACGCCAATCAGGATTATCTAATCGCACTATTGCTTTAATCAAACAATTAAACAGTTCAATTTTACTCCAACCAGTTAATACTAAAGCTGCTCAATCAGCTATTGCTGGGGTTTCAGGCACTACAATTGTCAATGACTATCGGGGAATTGAGGTACTCAGTTCCCATGGGAAACTGAAGATTCAAGGACTAGAATGGGGAATTCTCGCGGAGATAGATAGTTCGGAAGCATTTGCACCTTTGTATGACTTGCAAACATATCTGATTATTTTGGCTGCAATTATCATCCTCCTAATTATTGGTTTTTCTAATTTGGTATCACAAAGCTTCCTCAAACCGATTCAAATCCTAATTAATGCAGCGGATCGAGTCAAGCAGGGTCAGCATGATGTAGAACTAAGGCTGAATAGACAAGATGAATTGGGGGAGTTAGAGCAAGCCTTTAATAGTATTGTGAATGACATACAAATCCAAAGCAAATTGGTTCAGCAAAAGAAACGTGATAACAATGCCCTGCTGTTGAATTTTTTACCCGATACTGTGGTAGCAAGAATCAAACAAGGGGAACAACAGATAATTGATTCTGTTTCCCAAGCAACAATCTTATTTGCCAGAATTGTTGGTCTCTCCCACTTGTCCGCACATAAGCAAAACAGCGAAATATTAGTAATTTTCAGTCAATTAATCAATGCTTTTGACGAAAATGCCGCACAATATGGAGTTAGCAAACAAAATACCATTGGGGACAATTATGTTACTGTTTGTGGTTTGTCCAGAGCCTATTTAGACCATACAGAGCGCACAGTAAAATTTGCCTTACAAATGCTGGAAACTGTTGATGCTATTAATGAAAAACATCAAGTTGATTTAAGCTTGCAGATTGCCATCCATGCCGGTCCTTTGATGGCGGGTATTATTGGTACTGAGAACTTTGCTTACCAGATTTGGGGTGAAACAACAAATATTGCCGCTAACCTGGCTACTAAAGTTGCCTGGAACAGCATTGTAGTCACTTTACCAGTTTATGAACTCTTATCAGACCAATATTTGTTTGTCAAGTACCAATCTATTGCAGCAGGGGATCTGGGAGAACTGACAACTTGGATGCTTTTTACACCAATGGGAAGGTTCTCAAGACAGGTGGCTTTGGTTCAGACTTCATTTACCCAATTGTTATCCCAAGGCGACTCAACTGCCAAACTATTTTATCACCGACTCTTTGAAGTCGCTCCAGAAACTCACTCCATGTTTAAGGGAGATATGGCACTACAGCGCATAAAATTAATAGAAGCACTGCAAATTGCAGTTAATGGTTTGAGCAACTTGGAAAAGATTTTACCAATAATACAAGATTTGGGTCGCAAACATGCCAGCTATGGGGTCAAAGAAGAACAATACGAAAGCTTTGCTGAGGCACTACTGTGGACTTTAGAACAGAAACTGGGTCAAGATTTTACCCCAGAAGTCAAAGCAGCTTGGATGTCAGCATCTACTTTACTCATTGGTGTGATGAAAGAAACTGCTACCTCAACAGCGAACCACAACATACACCCCGTAGCTGTAGAATCTTAGTGATAATTATTTGCCTATTTTTACTGATTTACAACTAATTATTGAAACATCATTATGGATCGGTCAATCTTAATATGGGGATTGGTGATTATCCTCGGGGTTCCATTCCTGGCTCTAATTTTATTAGAGTGCATTCGCTTTATGGAACAACGCCAGAGTTTGCTCACCCCCGTATTACGTAACCTCTGGAGATATGTTTTACCTCTGGTGGCGATTTTGGCGGTAATGAGACAGCTATTGCGGCTAGAAGCCACTGCACTACCCGTGAGGCTTGTAGAGACTGGTGTTTGGCTTGCTACTATTGTCACATTCCTTTCTTTGATCAACGCTGTTTTAACTACAAAGGCAGCTAAATCCGGTACATTTCAGTTTCAGGTTCCCAATCTATTTTTCCAAGCCATTCGGGCTGGTGTGATTCTGCTACTGTTAGCTCAATTGCTCGGTAGCACCTGGCAGATAAATGTGGGAGGAATAGTTCAGGCATTGGGGGTAGGATCTTTAGTTATTGCTTTGGCACTCCAGGATACCTTCAGCAGCCTAGTTTCAGGTTTACTGCTGCTATTAGATAGACCGTTTAAAATTGGAGATTGGATTGAATTTGACGGCACAAAAGGTTATGTTGTCGAGCAAAACTGGCGATCTGTCACCTTAAGTCATCCAGGATGGGAAAAAACCATCGTTGTTCCTAATGGGGTATTAGCCCGTGCCAAAATTGATAATTTTGGTCAGGAAGGGATTTGGAGGAGGGTTACTGTGAGCTTTTCCTATGACGATCCTCCCAATCGAGTGTTGTCAGCCCTAGAAAGTATTTTTCCAGGCTTGGATAGGGATACTAATCCCAACGCCAGACTGACCTATCCAAAGCTCTATGCATCAATTGACTCTTTTGGAGACTCTGGGATTAATTACTCAATTTGGTTTAAGAAAATACCTGCTCTAGGGGACTTACCTGTTTTGAATGCCCTGATGTCACGGATTTACTCTATGGCAAAACGTCAAGGCTTTACCATACCTTATCCGATCGCAATACAGTATAACCTAGACCTAAAGGCAGGAATTCCCACTAAAATCCCGAACCAACTGGAAAACCGCCACGAGGAAATTTTCACCTTTTTGCGATCGCTTTCTTACCTCTCCTACTTTAATTCCACAGTTCTAGAAACCTTGGCAGAGCAGGTGACTTTAAAGGATTATGCCCTTGGCGAACTGATCGTTCAAGCAGGAGAACCAGATGAGGGGCTTTACATTTTGCTACAAGGACGCGTCAAGCTTTTTGTCGAAGATATCCATGGCGAAGGCAAAGAAGTTTATCGTCTCTCGGCAGGTGACTTTTTTGGCGAGATGGCACTTCTACCAGGGGAATTGAGTCCTGTATCTGTCATAGCTCTGAATGATGTTCAAGTTCTGATTATTACACACTCTTTGGCTCAGAACCTGATTGATAGTAACCCCAAATTTGCTCAGGAGATGAATCAGTATATTGAGGAACGTAAACGATCTGTATATTTGGCTCAGGGCTTAGAGAAGATATCCCCAGAGAATGTAGAGAAGGCAAATAGGAATGATGCTCAAAAACTGCCTTCACTGCTATCACAACTCACTTCAGATTCACCGCTCATTCAGGATTAAATATCATGCATCAATGGTACTGTAAGATTCTTATCCTTTTGACGGTAATTTTGACAGCTTGCGACAATCAAGTACAACAATCTGATATTAAGGGAAATGCTAATCAGGATTTAAATGATCCCTACGCTCAGTTTACCCAGTCAATCAATTTATCAGAGCCGCAGCCACAAAAATTTGAAATAGATGCCCAATCAAGAGCCAAACAAAAAACTAAAAGTAAAAATGAAATCAAACTGCCTCAAGTTAAACCCTTAGAGATTGAAGGCAATATAGTAATTGCCGGCGATGCTACAATTGAGCCTTTAAATGAGTTGATTTATGAGCGTTTTGTTCAGCAAGGCTATGCAGGAACCATCGACTTGAATGGCATTGGTGCCACTTCTGCAATCAAACTCTTCTGCGAGCAGGAAAATTTCGATCTAGTGACTATTACCCGTGCCCTGAAACAGGATGAGATAGTGGCTTGTGGGGCTAAAGGTCATCAGCCAATTGGATTCCGGATTGGCAAAGATGCTTTGATGGTTGTGGTCAACTACCAAGATACTTTTGTCAAGAAAGTGACAATGGCACAATTAGCAGCCATCTTGAGCAGTGAAACATGGTCTAATGTTAATCCCAACTGGCCCAATCAGCCAATTGAACGAATCCTACTTAATCCTTCTTCTGCGGCCTTCAATCTAATCTTAGAAAGGACTTTCTCAAAAAACTCACGGTTAACTGTTAACTCCCTAAATACGAAGTTCTATAAAAATTATGAATCGATTATTCAAAACCTGAGTAATATCCGCTATGGAGTTGGCATACTCAGTAATTCTAGTTATCAATCTGCATCTAGAACATTAAGAGCAATTTCTCTCGATGGTGTTGCTGCTAGCTCTGAAACAGTCAAAAGTGGAAACTATCCATTAAGTCGGACTTTATTTATATATACCGATGTGAATCGATTAAAGGAGAAGCCTCAAGTAAGTGCCTTTATTAACTTTTACCTTACCCATGTGAATGAAGAAATTGAGAAAACAGGACTGTTTGCCATCGATCAACAGGAACTAAATCAATCGAAAAGAAAATGGTTACAAGTGATGGATCTTCAACCGTAATTAACCCGCAATTCATTGCAGAGCAAGAAAAAACAGCAAACCAGGGTTTTCAGGGTGATGTATTTGATCCCTCACTTAATTGACAAGCCTCGGTCACGAATGTGTCTTCTCTACTCTCCCGAAGGGAGTTGATATGAAAAATATTGTGATTCCGAATTTTTACGTAAACTATCACAAAATAAATATGAATAAAACTGTATTTTTATCATTCATGTAGGCTAGATAAATAATCTATAATTATGCAGCATCGACAAAATCAAGTGCTAAAAATAAAAGCTGATTTCCCTGATGTTTGTTTACAGAGAATACAGGGAAACATAGAGATAATAAATTAAAAATTACTTGTAAAAAAAATGATACGTAATAGCATCTACCCATCCATCAACTCTGCAAATCAGCGTTACAAACAGAGTACTTTCACAAAAAAGTATAGAAATGTCATGGAATCACTAGTTTTAGAGGAAGTGGAAGCACAAATTCAATCTATACCTCAAAAAACTGCTAAACATATCAAGCCTTCTGAAGTAGCTGCCTATGCATTGAATCGTTTGCCAGGACTTTATGCTACTGGTAAGCGGGGGTGGCAAAAACAGTGGCATAAAGGTAAAACAGAGTTGCATCCCAAAATAACTGCATCTGTACGTCAAGGGATTATAGCTGTACAAAGAGATCTATTACGCAGCGATATTCCGATTAATTTTGATGACGAACAAACTTCTCAAGAAGCTTTGCAAAATATAAAAGTGTTACTCCAAAGAGATGATATTTCCTGGAAGAATGTTGTTAATATCATGGAGCAAACTTTATTAGAGACCCTACGAGGTAAAGTGACTTGGCGTAAAAGTGGTCGCTCTGATGATGAAGTATTTGATTGGGAGCAATATCCCCAACATCAAAGTAGTTAAGTTTGGAGCTGACTGTATTTATAAGTATTAATACTTGTATTTAATTATATAAATTATACCACCTTACGGCGATCTCCCAAGGGAGCCTTGCCTGAAGGTGGTTGTTTCATGCGATCGCTAACTTACAGCAGTTTTCATCTATTTGAACCACATCTTCATGTAGAGGTTTAGCAATGCTAAACCCCTACGGTGTGGTCTATTTACCTGAAAATCGCTGTAAATACATTTAAGTTATTTTTTTAACTTTAGCCTGGGTACAATAAACTAGTACAGGTCAACGTCAAAGCTAGAAAATATCATACTTTTGATTTATGACTAGTAGTCCTTTTCATTAGTTTTGATGAGTCAAACAATTGTAGTGGGAGCGTCTCGCTCCCTATTTCTAAGCAAGGAGCGAGACATTCCTACTCCTTCAAGCTTGCAAAATTAATGCGATGAACCACTAGTGGTCTGTTCCATTAATTTTGATAGTTTATTGTAGTGCGGGCATCTTGCCCGCTTGCTGATTACAGCAGGGAGCGAGACGCTTTTTGGAGGCAGGGAGCGAGACGCTCCCACTACATTTTTTACCCTTCAGAACTTATGGGACAAACCACTAGTACCGCTGCGCGGAAGTCAAAAGTCAAAAGTCAAAAGTCAAAAGTATTGTGTTCTCTGGCTTTGACGTTTTATAAATGGTTGGTTTATTTCCGCCGACTTGTACTAGTTAGTTCCTGTCTGTTTTGAAACATTTCTATTAAGCTGCAATGACTTTGAATTACAGCAAAATTTTTATTATCGGTTGTCTTATGCTGACGCGCTAAATTTATACTTTTCACCTGGATTTTCAGGTCAAGTTCTGATGATTAACTAAATATTCAACATCACAGGTACAGAAGAATCAAGAAAATTATGAACTCCTTAATTAAAA
>JAAUYD010083419.1_pt1 | contig 11266 bp, 8 predicted proteins | sample 7278101 | NCBI WGS metagenome assembly JAAUYD01 (sample SAMN14350128, study PRJNA611818) | marine sediment metagenome | isolation source: surface marine sediment (0.6m) | place: French Polynesia: Moorea | collected 2018-08
CAGTTGTCGTTTTTGCTGCTGAGAGCTTGCTATAGTGGCAGCCATCAGAGTAGAAGGCGCACCCGTTTCAGTCGCATGAGGGCTTGTAGGGAAGTGATGGTCGGCCAGGCCAGGTGTTCCAGGCTTCTGCCGGCTCGTCGGTAAACACCTTTCAAGGACGCCAGGCCGGCACGCGCATCCCAAGCGGCCATGGTTGCCTGGTAGACGCCCTCCTTGGCAGCCGCCAGGGAGGTGCCGGCAAGGGCTGCATGTTCAAACACTATAAAAGTGGACAGATCGCCAAACGACAGCAGGGTAGGCTTTGCGGAGGGCTTGAAGTCTTCCAGAGGTCGATCCGCCAGTAAATTGGTGATATTGCCGGCTGCCGTGGCTGCCATGTCCATGGCGTGATAAGCCTGCTTGCCAATCGGAGCAGGTAGCTGTGCGGCGTCCCCGATAACGAAGACGCGCCTGCTTCGGCAGCTCTGTAGCGTATTTCTGACTGGTGCCCATTGATCCAGAGACGGGCTCAGGCCGCAGTTGGCCAGCAAGGGGGACGGAAGGGCACCACCGGTCCAGATAGTAAGATCGGATCTCAGCTGTTGCCCGCTGTCCAATATGACAGATTTTTTCAGCACCTTGGCAACCCGCTTGCCCGTGTGAAAGTGAACAGCGTAAGGCTCGCTTGCCTTGCGCACCTCCATTCCAACGGAAAAAGGCGCATCGGGCAACAATCTTTCGTCGCTTTCAATTAGATCAATGCGATAGCCGGAATGCTTTCGATAACGCCTCAGGATTTCACCTAATGCCTCGATACCCTCCAGCCCGCCTCCGACAATGACCAGGCGGGGTTTTGATTTGTGGCTGAACAACTGCTGTAAGCGTCGTCCGATGCCCTGGCAGTCATTTACTGACTTGAACGGCCGCGCGAACTGTTCTACACCCGAAACACCGTGAGTGTGATTTACGCCCCCCACGGCGACGACGCAAATGTCGTAGGTCACCCGCCGGCCCCTGATCGTCTCTATGTTGCCGGAATGCAGATCGATAGCCGCCACTCGCGTCTGGACGAATTGATGTCCAGAAGTTTCGACCAGCCGCCTTTTGGAAAGCCGCAAATCCGGAGGAGACTTTACACCAGACAAAAGCTCGTGGATGTTGGGTAGAAACTCAATATGCGGATTCGGGTCAAAGACTGTCACCCGGTGGCGGTCGGAGAGCTGACGGGCGCACTCCAGACCGGCGAAATTGGCGCCGACTATTACTATGTCCGCACTTTGCGCGGGTATTGATGACTGGGATTGGGTTTTTCTTCTCATACGTTAAATATAGAAATCGTTGTGTATTTTGCAAATATCACCAATCCGCCAAAACTGCATTTTCTATAGAAGATCTGCACCGTTGACTGTTGCCAATAAGCCTCAGCCGAGGTAACTCCATCACGACCGAGCTTTCAATTTCCCTATCATAAAAAGACATCTATCACCACCGAATGACGCATAAAGGCCAACCACGATGATTTGTGGTTGGCCTTCGTTATTACAGAACTTAATAGAATGTGGATGTTTAAGATTCGGTGGTTTGGTATGGGGCAATGCAATCTCTATCCGGGTAAAACCTCGACATGAATCCAGATATTAGCAGTAAGCAGCGATGCTATAAGACTGGAGCTTTGCTCTGGCCACTATTTTATATGACGCAGATCGCCTAATTCGCACGAAAATCCCGTGGCAACATTGACTTTTTATGTCCTGTTTGAATAATCAGCAGTTCACAATTTCATTGTCATTAGAAATAAAATCAGGGTTGAAATGGCGCATTTGCTTCACAGGGGAGGTTGGTTACTATATAACCACCAATTTCCGCCCAGTTCCGGATCCAGTTATAAGCGATATGCACGACCCGATCACACGTCCAGTCTGTCATATCTTCCTGTGAGTCAAACGTTGCCAGGATTATGGCGCCCGCGTCAACCTCTTGCTCTTCGGTACCGTGGAACTGATATGGGGCTACACCACCGAAGTCACCGGCACAGCAGGTCCTGCTATCCTCATGGATCCACACTGCGTATTCAACGACAGCACTGCAGGCGTCATAGTAGGCGCAATTTGAGTCATCACAATCGATGTCATCGTCACAGTCGTTGTCAATCCCATCATTGCAAATTTCGACGGCACCGGGATAAATAGTGCTGTCGTTATCGTTACAATCGTCAGCTGGCGACCCGCAAGAACCTTCAGCATAATGTCCGTCTCTATCAACATCCAGCGCGCAGTCGTCGTCTTCTTTAATTATCACTTCAGCCGTATCATCACCGCCAAGGGGATTGCCGTCATCATCATACCCCCATACGACAGCAATGTTCTTAATGTAGGTGTCTGGCTCACCAGTGACTGTAGCCCGTACCGTGCAGGTGACGGATTCATTTGGATCCAGTCTGGCGGGTATTCTTGGACTACAGAACTCTGATATGTCGCCGGCCACGACCACATCGAATACTTGCGTGATGGTTACCGTTTCCTCGGCCGACGTGTTCGTAATGGTTACCGTATAGGTCACCTGCTCCCCTGACTTTACCCTCGTCGGGTTGGCCGTTTTCTCGACATCGATAGTCGCAAGCGAGTCAGGATAAGATACCCAGTGAAAATCGATCTGCTCTTCAGTATCGCCATCCGATATCCGTGCCTCTAATTGAACGGTTCCCCCGGCCGGAATTCTATCCCCATTATGTCGGCGGTCATGGGTTGTTTTCCCTGTATCTGGATCGTCAGGGGCCTCCCATATGATTGGCAAGGCCTGACCAACTGCCGTAACAGTGGCTCTTTGCATGCCATCGACAAACAGGCCAGTTCCTGGTGTGAATGTTCCCGTCACGCCTGTAAGCCATAAATACCCAGCTGCTGAATTATCCTTCCAGTCCCCATCAACGAGAGTCACTTTGTGCACACGTCCCAGACCACCTCCACCTCCGACAATGATATCGCCCGGCACACCATCATCAAGTTCGCCGTCGCCGTCAAAATCGATTCCCTCTTTGCCCTGATCTAGTGTTACGTCTGCCTTGATTGCGGTCGGGCCACCGCCACCAAACGTGATGAGATAAAGATCACTTGTTTGAAGTTTTTCGTGAAGAAGCTCTTCATCAGGGAAAACCAATGCAGAATTCGTTTGAACCGGCAGCGCTCCGGCATTTGCCAGGTATAGCAGCGTAGCATTATAGGCATCGAGTTTTTCCTGCGTATCAATAATGGATCCCGGCACCAGCCCATTTGGCAAAATGTTAGCGACCGAGCGACCATCTGGAAGCGTGATGATTGATCCGCCAGAGTTTGCGTCAGGAACATGAATCGCGGCATAGTAATTGCCGTGCCCGTACAGAGTTGTGGGGAATTCGAATCCACCGGTTAACTCATCTCCATTGACATCCGCAACAATGGCAAAAACGCATGTCATGCCGCAGGGGTGCTGTTCGGGATTGACATGCGTATCGTGATTATGCACGTTGTTTTCTAACGGAAGACAGTGGTCGCTTGGATACTCCGTACTATCATTACAAGTGATAAGGGTCCTCAAATAGGTCTGGTCTAGGAAACCATTTTCGCCCAACATATTGACATATTGACAAAGATTTCTGTACCGCTCGCTTGGATAATCTTCGAAAGGCGAAACAGGCAGTGTCGACGGTGGGGTAATTTCTGGTGCGCCTCTGGAGCCAGTACATGGCACAGCATCGGGCAAGGGTCTTAAAGGCTCAAACGTTAGCGGTGATTGTTTCCTCTTCTCATCGAGTCGTCCAAAGTCTACCACAAAGTCGTCAGGAACAATGCGAACCATGGGTTGATCCGGACTTAAAGCGATCTCGCGATCTTCAAAGCCTGAAGCGGCCCGTAGAACAGGATCAGGACATCGGCCGACCGCGCTTCCTATATCCGTTGACCCAACAGCTACTATCGGAGGCGCAAGAAAATTTGTATTTTCAACCAAGGTTACGATGGGATTTTCTGGAAGACTACCGAGTATCTTATGCTTACGATTACCGGTTCCCTGGTCCCAGTCAACACAGAAAGAATAGGATCCCAGTGGCAGTAGCATTCTGGCCGGGTAAAGAGGGGCAACCCATGCAACCGCTGAGGTGTCTACATCCACGCCCAAATCAGGATCGGCGAGGGAGTATTCGTAGACCCGCACAACAACATCATCGAGGCCAGTATTGTTGAACTGAACGCGCTTGTGCGTCATGGGTGCCCCGCCCAGCACAAATGATGAAAAACCTCTGATTTCAGCAGATACTTTCCCAGCATCTTTGTTACCGCCCACATAAGACCACTGCTGGCCATCAAACCGATATATACCAATGGCGCCAGATTCCTGGGATAAGTCTTCAGGTATGGGGCAGGTAATCGTAACCGGTATATTAAAGACGAGTCCATCCGGCTCAACAATAAAGGCAGATACTGCAACGATGCGGTCTGGCAGATTAGATGGAATGGTAGCAGAAGAGAAAGAAATCTCTTCCGTTATGTCAAGTGCGCCTGCGGGAATATCTATGCGCGCACCTGACGGAAGTTCGATGCGGCCCCCTTCAGGTCCTATAATCTGTGTTACATCAGGAGACCCCCCATTTCCCCCTCCATCTCCACTGGAGCCGCCTCCACCTCCGCCACAGGCGATCAATAGGCTGACCCAACACAAAAAAAGCGCGCAATACTTGTGATTGACGATTCGTAATAGCATCTTTTCCTCCCACCTTTGTTTATGCCTACATGAAAACGGTAGGTTACCGTTGCAGCCAGCTTAGGTGGATCCACCTTAACGACTCTGTCTCCGGCATCTATCGAGGAATGCTATTATCGAATGACAATCACAGAACTCCGCGCCTGTGTAAAAAATGAAGCGTAAGCGTCTCTATCAAGGGGTATCGCTTGTTCAAGGCGAACGGTATTCATCAGTAACACGATGACGTTCAATGTTCACCACTATTGCCTGTTTACATAGCAGCATGATGGTGGCAACACAGCGAGAATCTGTCTTTCTCGGCGTTGATCTCCAAGCCCTATTTGGTCCTAATTTATAATTGGTATCATTAAGTCTAAATCGGTTCGAATGTAGCTGTCAACTCATTCCAGGTATACACGATATTGGCACCCTTTTAAGGGTTTTTGAATCTTGTGCTGAGCTAGGTTGATTGGATGTAAATGACTAAAATAAAATGCAATCTTGTAATGGTTCGTCCTGGCAGGTTTTAGCGCCTTGAGGAGGTTGTGATATCCTAGGTTTCCACAAACGAACATGCTATGTAGATACATCCAACCCAACTGATACCAGGCAGTGCCGAGAACTTACCTCCAATAGGCGCTGTAAGCGCCGGATAATCAATCTAAATTGAATTCTATTCCATGTTCGAGCAAGATAAGCCGTGGCTCTTTCTGGCTAAATCCTTATCTTTTCGTTAGACCGGAGCAACGCATCGGACGCCCATCCGTTCAGGTGCTCACACCACCTCCGTGATCCTCTTCAATTCAGCCTTCAGCTTCGGTCTCCTTTGTTGCCAATGCCATGGATTGATAACATCCAATCTGAATGAACCGCCACCAGATGACTCACCCCTAATTTGCATATACCCTGCCTAAATGACCCAAGGGTTGCGCTTCCACCCACATATAGCCTAACATATCGCTCGTCCCCCCTTCCGCCATTCCTAACCAGGAGTTCTTAAAGCCTTGGCCGTTTGCCTTTGTCCGTAAGCACGGTGTTGATGAATACCATTCGTATCCTAAACGAGTTCATTATTTAGGATAATGCAGATATGGTTAACTTTAAATCATATGATGCAGGACTAATTCTATGAAGCACAAGCCGACATACGAAGAACTGGAGCAGCGTGTTAGAGAATTGGAGCAAGCTGAATCTAAGCGCATGCAGGTAGAAAGGGAGAATAAAAAGAATCAAGAATTACTATCGGATATGATCAGTAAAGTTCCCGGCGTTCTTTTTCAGTTGTATTCAAGACCCGATGGCAAAATGGGAATGTATTATGTAAGTGATAGATCAAAGGAACTTTTTGGTCTAAAAGCGGATTGTGATGGCTTTTTTGAACGTTTCACCGAACTCGTCATATCTCATTACAGAAAAGATTTCATATCATCAATTAAAAAGGTAACAGAAGAAGTTGTGCCGTGGAATTTCGAGGGCGTTCTGCAGAAACCAACAGGAGATCGTATCTGGTTTGCCGCATACTCAACACCATCCATACGTGATGCCGAGATTTTATTAAACGGGATCATGCTTGACATAACAGAGCGTAAACGGGCTGAGGAGAACTTGAACCAAAAACTCGAACTGCTCAAAATTACCGAATCCATGGCTAATATTGGCAGTTGGGAATGGGACGTTCATAATGACCGTGCATACTGGTCGGAAGAACTTTTTCGTATATTTGGACGTGATCCGGCAGAGGGGGCACCTCCTTTTGCACAGCAATCGAAACTTTATGGTACAGGAGACATAGCGCGTTTAAGAGATGGCGTTGAAGGCTGCATTAAACGTGGCACGCCTTACGAAATTGAGGTACGAGCCATTCGATCTGATGGTGAGATTAGACATTGCGTCTCTAGAGGACAGCCACAATATGACGAGAATGGAAAGGTTTTCCGACTCGTCGGATCCTTTCAGGATATTACCGAACGTAAACAGGTTGAGAAGGAAAAAGAAGAACTTCACAGGCGTTTAATCCAGTCACAGAAAATGGAATCCATCGGCAATTTGGCTGGCGGCATTGCCCATGATTTCAACAATATTCTAACATCGATCATTGGTTTTACTGAGCTTTCTTTTGACGAAGCTGAAAGAGGCTCTATACTTGAGGAAAATTTGCAGAAAGTTTATTCAGCAGGAAAACGAGCAAAGGAACTTGTCAATCAAATTTTAGCATTTGCGAGACAATCTGAAGGAGAGGTCGAACCGCTTCAACCAAGTGTAATTGCCAACGAAGTTTTAAAATTTATACGCTCCTCAATTCCCACCACGATTGAAATTAAACAGACCCTTAACAGCGATTCATTTGTCATGGGAAATCCGACACAGATCTATCAGGTGTTTATGAATCTTTGCGCCAATGCAGCCTATGCCATGGAGGATAGCGGCGGTCTCATGGAACTCAGCATCAAGGATATTACTATTTCTCCCGGTTCCTATGGAAATAGAGCGAGGTTGGAGACAGGTGACTATATCCAGATAAAGGTGTCTGATAATGGAACAGGCATTCCGCCTGAAATCATTCACGCAATTTTCGAACCGTATTTCACAACCAAACGTCCAGGAGAGGGAACAGGAATGGGGCTTGCTATGGTTCAAGGCATTATCGAAGCCTATGGCGGCGATATTACCGTTGACAGTGTTCCCGGGAAAGGCTCCACATTCAACGTATACTTACCGATCACAATTAAACGCAAAACTAATCACTTCTATAAAACTGAAGACCTACCTTCAGGAACAGAGAGGATCCTATTTGTTGATGATGAGGCACCAATAGCAATAATGGGAAAACGGATCCTGGAAAGACTTGGTTACTCTGTCGAAGCAATAACCAATAGTGTCGAGGCATTGGAACTATTTAAATCAAAACCAAATGATTTTGATTTGGTCATCAGCGACATGACCATGCCGAACCTAACTGGAGATATGTTGGCAACTGAGCTTTTGGCAATACGACCTGATATCCCTGTAATACTATGCACCGGGTATAGCAAAAAAGTGACTGAAACATCAGCTAAAGAAATAGGGATTAAAGCGTTCGCATACAAACCGATTGAAAAAGCGGAATTGGCGAAGACTATTCGAAAAGTCCTGGATGGGGTCAATGCATAAAGCCGCACGTGACTTTCTCATGCTTGACTTACAATGGATAATAGAATGGCTACCATACCAACTCAAAGCTTGGATTTAGGGGGAGATTTAGGGGGACACCATACCTAATAATTAACGATGTTCGAATATAATTCCAATTACGATATCAGGAGTTATGTAAGGTGTCACCTGAATTCGCACTGCCTTGCTAGTTTTTATTTGTAATAGTAAGATGTTATGAGCGGGAGATGATTTGTGCGGTAACGGCAAGAAAAGGTAGCCCTAAAAAGGCCGCGGCTATCCAGAATTTTCCTGGATGAGCTCGGAAGACTCCCCGCGGGATCGCATAAACACACCAAAGAAAAATCGGCACGGCAGATATGATGAGGATTGTGATGTCAACGAGCTCGACCTGAAACCCGAAGCTGATTGAGATGAGTTCCCGCGATCGTGTGTTCTCTACACCACCAGCTCTCATTACCGCCTCGATCAGACGACCCGTTGCCGGTAATGAGAGGAAGATCATGCCAAAGACGAGTGCGTCGAGATGCCGTTCAATACGATGCTTGCGTGCCTCCCAAGCGGCCTGCATGAAGAAGATGATCACAAATAATGCGACCAGAAACATAAAGATCACAGAGGTGATGCTGTCCGTATTCGTGCTGAAAGAATAGGTGATGTAAAAGCCCATTACAGACAGCAGCGCAGTCGAAAATACAAGAAACCGGCCATGCCATCGATGCATCAGACGCGTTTTGGCCATGGCGGTTTTTCGCATAAGCAAGGCCCCCAGGAGAGGCTGCAAAAAGAGGAGTGGGATCAATGCCATTCCAAACAAAGCATGCACCTCGAGGGCGATAGGGGCGAATTCAAAGGCCCGGGTGGCAGAATGGCCCCAAGTGCCGACGGACAGATATTCGATGAAGCGTGGGGTGAAGGCGACCGCAGAAAATAATACGCAGGTGAGAATGATAACCGTTGGCCAACGGTAGGAGGCAAAGAAATGTCTACCCTTGTTTGGCTGATTGACACTATTGCCTGTCATGCCTGTAACTGATCTTTCCGTTCCATTAGTGTGATTGGTGGGGTCTAGATCTAAAAAATCTGGAATCTTTCCATGATATTGCCAATAATTTGTGCTTTTGTTTTAACGTCAATGCGTTTATCACAGTGATTTCCGGCCGCTTTCAGCTCGATACCGGATACGCTCGGCTTGCTTCCGGTGACGACAGCAGCTCGTCGAATTTCGGCTTCAGCTATCCGCCTCACCATAGAAGTCCGAAGTTAGACACCGGTACGATAACTACAATGCGAAATAAGTTAGGTAACATTGGTAGCGAAGAACTACTATAATCAAATATGCTGTTGAATTTTCAATTAGATATCTAAAATACTGACAATAAAGATGATGCGTTGGAGTATTTCGGGCCGATCATTGGATTGGATGACGGGATTTAGGGGGACACCAAACCTATTAATTAACGATGTTCGAATATAATTCCAAATACGATATCAGGAGTTAAGTAAGGTGTCACCTGAATTATTGGCCCGAACAATGGGTGGTATCGCCCTCGCCTTCTTTAATCCTTTAGATACTCGACCAGGATCATGCACGCCTGAATTCAAATTATAACCAAATGTTATCATTATTTTATTTGAACTATAGTATAGTAATCGTAGGTGTAATTCGGTTTGACACACCTCTATTCTAGTGGTAGCCTTGATTTGAGCGTAATCGTCGCGGCAGATGCATGTCAGCCCTTGACCGACGGCATTCAAAGTGCTTGCACCATATCCATCTAACTTATTAATATCATAACTAATAAACGAAAATCGCAGTTTCTGACCTAACCCACATCTTCTAGATCCATCCCCTTCTGGATTCTCCTCGCTATACACTCCCGAAGCAACATCTCATGCAAGTCTAAATAGGCTTGTGCATCGCGGCGGCCTTTCCCGAATGCGGGACATGGTTTCCATAAAGGCATGCAGCCGACATCAAATATTCTTCTTCTGCATTTAATTCACACAAGCGGTAAAAAACGGAAGGAGGTATCCATCATGAACTGCCAAAAAAACCCTTGGCACATCTCTTTGAGTGCCTTGGGCTCCATGGTCCTATGTGGGTTGATCCTCTTGTTCGCAACGAATAGTGCACACGCCATCTTTCCCGGAACCACCTGGGACACATCAACACCTGAGGCTCAGTGCGTCGACTCGGCGTTACTGGACCAGGCGGTCCAATATCTGGAAAGTTTACCGGCAAAGAACAAAAGCAAAGAATTGGTCATCGTCAGAAATGGTTATGTCATCTGGCAAGGCACCGATGTGGACTACAAGCATGGGGTATACTCGGTGACCAAGAGCTTCATGAGCCTCTTGTTTGGTCTTCTGGTAGACGACGGGGTAGTTGCTTTAGACAGTCTCGCTAAAAATGTTGATGCCAATTTAAACGCCCAATACCCCGACGTTACGATGCGGCACTTTTTAACCATGACCTCAGGCTATCAAGCGGTTGGCGACGATGATCCGGGGGGTTATTGTCATGGGTCGAGTGATACCCCCTACACACCTGGTCAGCCCTTGTTTTCGCCCGGAGAGCAGTATGCTTACTGGGACTCTGCCGCAAACGAATTTGGCTGGTTGGTAACGAAGCTCGCGGATCGTTCCATGGAAGCCCTCTTCCATAACAGAATAGGGTCAACGATTGGACTTAGTGCCAACGCCTGGGAGTGGGGTGAGGTCGTTCAGATGGACGGCCTCACCGTCAATGGCGGTGCCGGTAATTTGGGTGGCTCTGTAAAGATCTCAGCGATCGAGCTGGCCAGAATCGGCCACCTTGTCCTCAATCGGGGGAATTGGGACGGGACCCAAGTGGTCGACTCGAACTGGATCGACGCAGCGACACAAGTGCAGGTGCCTGCGACGATACCCGATTATGGCGTGTGCGGAGAGGACCTCGATGGCACCGGCGTGTACGGATACCTTTGGTGGGTGAATGGTTGGGCAAATGGACAACGACTATGGCCAGATGCCGATCCAAGCACTTTTTCAGCATACGGTGCCAAAAACAACCTTATGTTTGTCGTCCCTGAATGGGACATGGTTATCGTCAGATTAGGCCTCGGTCCAGGCGCAGGTGGTACCACCACCATTACCGATGATCAATGGGGTGATTTCCTAGGTTTGATCGGAGACGCTCTCATAGAGTGTGATCCGGATGATTGTGTCTTGGATGCGAGATTCCAACGCAGCACAGTTTCAGAGGGAGTGAAATATTACACCGATCTGTGGCCCAAGTTGACATCGGTGCCCGACGACTACATCGGTCTGGAGATGATTAAGACCCCCCATGCGGATCGTCTCTTGACCACCGCGACAGACTACTTGACCTTCGTGATGCCCCAAGCGGGTAACGTATACGTGGCCTATGACACCAGGG
>JAAUYD010092158.1_pt1 | contig 11265 bp, 6 predicted proteins | sample 7278101 | NCBI WGS metagenome assembly JAAUYD01 (sample SAMN14350128, study PRJNA611818) | marine sediment metagenome | isolation source: surface marine sediment (0.6m) | place: French Polynesia: Moorea | collected 2018-08
CGCTCTTCCGATCTCCTTGCACTGGGCGCTGTTGATCCTCACCAGCTTGACCGGCTGGTCATCCTTATCCCTGTCTATTTCGATGAGTTCGATGGCATGGTACGGACAGACATCTACACACAATGCACAACCATCGCACTTATGCTCGTTGACCACTGCCTTGATACCGTCAAGATAGACCTCTTTCTTGGAAAGCAGGGTTGTGGCCCTGGCCGAGGCAGCCAACGCTTGAGCAATTGACTCATCCACAGGTTTGGGATACTGCGCCAGACCGGCGGTGAACAAACCCTCCGTGGTGAAATCAACCGGCCGCAGTTTGGCGTGTGCTTCCTGATAAAAACCGTTTTCATCCAGGGGAATACGATATAACTGCGCCAATTTATCGATTTCGGCATTGGCGACAATGGCTGTTGCCAGAACGACCATATCCGCTTTTATTCGTACTGGCCGATGAAGTACGTGATCCCATACATCGACGTTGATCTGACGATCTACCTCGGTAACCTTCGGTTTGCCATGCAATTCATAGTTGATGAAGACAACACCCATCTCTCGAGCCTTCTTGAAGAGATACTCACGCTCTCCGTAGGTTCGCATATCCCGGTAGAGGATATAGACATTTCGCCCTGGATCCTCACGCTTGAGCTCAATGGCGGATTGTACCGAATGGGTGCAACACACCTTTGAACAATACATTCTGCCTTTTTCACGGGAACCGACACACTGAATAAAAACAAACGATTTTCCCTGCTTGACATGTTTTTCCTTAAGTTCATGCAAGCGTTCAAACTCAATGGAGGTAACCACGCAACGGATTTGTTTGTAGCCATACTCCGTCGGTCTAAAGATTTGACCGCCGGTGGCCATGATGGCCACGCCATGCTCGATTGTCCTGTTCTTTCGGCCTGGTGTTTTGAGAGTGGATTTGAAATTACCGACAAAACCCTTGGCTTTGCTCACCTCCGTTTCGATATGGAGTTGAATGCGGTCATGCACACTGACCTTGTCGATGAGCTTGGCTACCTGCATAGGCACGTGCACTCCGGAATAGGTGTGCTTCAGATTTAGGGCATTACCGCCGAGCCGATCACTTTTTTCCACCAGATCGACGTCATAGCCCTGGTTGGCAAGATTCAAGGCTGCGGTCATTCCGGCAATACCGCCGCCGATTACCAGTCCTCGTTGGGTGATGGGAACAGCCTCCGGCCGAAGAGATTCGGCCGTGGCCACTTTGGCAACAGCCATTCGCACCAAATCCTTGGCCTTCAATGTAGCCTGGGAGGTATCATCATGTACCCAGGAGTTGTGATTGCGGATATTCGCCATCTCCAGGAGATACTCATTTATGCCTGAAGATTTAAGCGTCTCCCGAAACAGAGGTTCGTGCGTTCTCGGGGTACAGGCGGCAATCACCACCCTGTTCAGTTGCTTTTGCCGAATGGCATCCACGAGAATATCTTGAGTTTCCTGGGAACAGGAGAACAGGTTCCTCTCCACATGAACAACACCGGGAAGCCCGCTGGCATATTCTTCAACATCGGCAACATCGACAACGGCAGAAATGTTGGAGCCGCAGTGACAGATGAAAACACCTATACGGGCTTCCTCCTCAGAAGTGTTCCGCTCTTCCGGATACTCCGGAAGCGGAGGTGTCTCCTCGCATCGCAGGCCAAGCTGACCGGCCACGGCGGCAGCGGCTGCTGAACCTTCAACGACGCATTGGGGAATACCCTTGGGGCCGGAAAAGGCACCACAGGCAAAAATTCCTTCTTTTGATGAAGTAACCGGTGCAAAATCAGAAGTGGAAGCAAAGCTGCTGGCTGAGAGTTGAATACCGGCAATTTCGGCTAGCTCCCTAATATGGGTAGAAATCTGTAGCCCCACTGACAGGACGACCATATCAAACAACTCTTCAACCTGCCTGCCTTCTTCATTGATATAATGCAAGCGCAGGTCTCCATTCCTGGAATAGGGTTCGACGCCATGCACCCGGCAACGGATGAAGCGGACTCCGCTTTCAGTCTTGGCTTTTTCCATATAGGTATCGAAATCCTTGCCGTGGGTACGCATATCCATATAATAAATTGCTGCCGATAGTCCGGGAACATGTTGCCTGGCAATCACCGCTTCCTTGATTGCGTACATGCAGCAGACGCTGGAGCAATAACCGTTGCCGCAGAGATTTTCATCTCGTGAACCTACACACTGGAGAAAGGCGATTTTCCGCACCGGCTTATTATCCGAAGGCCTCAACAAGCGTCCCGCAGTTGGGCCGGTGGCGGATAAATAGCGCTCCAGTTGCAGGGAGGTGATCACATTGGGCAACCTGCCATAGCCCCAAACTCCCGCGGCTGTTGGATCAAAGGCCTCATAACCGGGGGCAAGGATGATGGCGCCCACCGCCAGCTTTCTCTTTTTTGCTGCATCATCAAAGCGAATTGCGTTGGCCACACACACCTCTTCACAGATACCGCACTTACCCGGCTTGTTCAGACGGATACAGGAATGTGGATCTATCTGGTACTTTAGAGGAACTGCCTGAGCATACTTGACATAGATGGATTTACGTTTGCCGGTCTTGGCATCGTAGTCGCTATCTACCAATTGCGGGCAGTTGTCCGTGCAAACTCCACAGGCTATGCATTTTTCTGGATCGACGTAGCGAGGTCGCTGATTTATGCTAACCTGAAAATTTCCGGCCGTACCACTTATATCCGTGACATCACTGAGTGTGAGGATCTCAATATTTGCATGTCTACCGCATTCCACCATCTTTGGGGCAAGAATGCACATTGAGCAATCATTGGTGGGAAAGGTTTTATCCAGCTGTGCCATAGCCCCGCCAATAGCTCCTGATTTTTCCACCAGATAGACGTAATAGCCCGATTCGGCAAGATCAAGAGCCGCCTGCATACCGGTGACTCCGCCACCAACGATGAGAACCGCACCGACATTCATGGAATCGCGTAACATATACTCACTCCTCAACCGCAACATTTCCCGCTATTTTCAGGATAAGAACACACCTGAGCATTTATAAGTCTACCCAAGGCTCATGCCACTTTGGGTAATATTATTGAATCGGCAACAAGTTCCCAGATATACTTGACCTGGACTTCGAGATCGTATTCCTGGACCAGCGATTTCTGCAACTGATCCCGGCAGCCATGGCAGGCAGTGATCACCAGTTCTGCTTCAGATTCATTTATCTGCCTGGCTTTCATCCGACCATAGTAAATACGTTCCGCTGAAAATGGCATTGCCCAGGCTCCACCACCGGCTCCACAGCAATAATTGGCTTCCCGGTTCGGCTCCATCTCAACCATGTTGCTGCAACAAGAACTTATAATCCTCCTGGCATCTTCAAAGTACCCCTGACCAAAAGTACGCAGAGATTTGCGGCCATAATTGCACGGATCCTGGTACACCGTCTTTTGAGGATGACGCGTTTGATCAAGCCGAATGCGTCCTCCCTGAATATAGCCCAACAGCAGATCAAAAAGTGTAGCGACTTTGAACTCCTTTAAGGCATCCGGATACCATCTGTTTAAACCATAGCGGGTGGCATAGTAGGCATGTCCGGATTCCGGTAGCAGCAGAACTTCACAGTTCAGCCTCCTCATGTTATCAACAATCCTACCAACCACGGTTTTCATGGAAGAATCTTCACCGGAGAAAAGCCCCCAGTTCACTCCCTCCCAATTTTCCGAGGAAATCGTCCATGACTCTCCGGCGGCATGAAAAATTCTCCACCACCACTTCATATCGTCCGGTTCGGCAAAAGGTTCTTTTGAGTTGACTTGGGTGAGTATTCTGGCACCATGCGCATCAATTGGAGTGGCGAACCCCGGACAACCATCTTCGGCGAGTTCCTGTCCCAGGCCTTCGAGCAGAGCAATGAAATCTTCCTTGGGAATTCCCAGATTATTGCCTCGCTCAAGACAGGTGGTCACCCCCCGCTGAATCGGCCCGGGTATGAGTTCACGTTTGCGACGTGACCGGATTTTACGGATGAGTTGAACAATTTCTATATTTGCCGGACAAACGTTTTCACATTTTCCACACATAGTACATTTCCAGGGCCAATCCGACTTGATCAGGTCCTCTTCCATGCTGAGGAAGGCCATTCTCACTATTTTTCTGGGATCAAGGCCGTCAACGCCAGAAATTGGACAGGCACTGGCACAGGTGCCGCAGGTTAGACAGGAATCCCCCCAGCTGGGGTCATCGTATAGTTTCTGGGCAAAGCGGCCAAGTTCGATCACCGGCAATTCCGAATTCTTTTCTTCCAGCGACTTGACCGTCTCCAGATCGACATGACTGTTTGGGCGAATATGCGGTTTGCGTCCGAATTTTTCGCAGAGTTCCTGGTAATCATCAAATTTCATAAGATACTTTCTGCCGGGTCCTTCCGTTGCAGGCAGGGTTCCCGCATTTATCCAGTTTCTTATGGTATTTCGATGTACTCCAAATTCTTCGGCCATTTCGCTGACTTTAAACTCGAACATCATTCTCGCTCACCTCTTATATCTGTTAGCAGACTGATTCTGCACTCCGGATAGCCTGCAAGACCATGTCACAGGCAACAGGAACGGCATTTTTCATGCTTACCGAGAGTCCAGGTTCAATCTGCTCGGGAATATATTCTATCTGAGCCACCAGAACCTCGACCTTAATACCGGTATGTTCTTCGAGCTCTGCAAGTAAATTTACTGTGGGAAATTGGTGAAGGGAAAAGTCGTGTATTTTCTGAGAAGGAATGGCTGCAACTGGAATTGAAAATATTTCGCCGGGCTTTTTCCCTGGCATATCGACGGCATCAAGGAGTATTATCCTTTCTGGCCGCCCCACTTCTGAGAGTAGATAATCAAAAAGATATTCCCTTATCCCGGTTCCGGCGTCAACTGCACCAACCTGATGAGGAAGTGATTAGTTGGAGAGTAGCCGTTTAATGTCCTCTGGCCCGAAACCATCATCCCCCATTATCGGGTTGACAGACACAATAATTACCGTAGAATACCACCGTTGTGCCATTGTGCGAACTGCGCCTCTATGCAATTATAAAAGCTCAGTGATATCACAACATGGCCATTTCTTCAAGCACAATTCGCACAGTTACCAGGGTGCGGCGACCTGGGGTATAAGGTGCTAGAACCCACTCGGGTTGTTTTTCTGCCACTTCCAGGCAGATGCACACATCTCCTCTATGCCGCGCTCAGCCTGCCAGCCCAGTTCTTTGAAAGCCTTCTGGGGATCGGCATAGCATTCAGCGATATCGCCAGGTCTACGGTCAACGATCCGGTAGGGCACTTCTCGGCCAGAGGCCGTGGCAAAAGCATCTACAACTTCGAGAACGCTGTAGCCATTGCCGGTACCAAGGTTGTAGATGGATAGGCCATGGCTCCCCTGGATTTTCTGCAGGGCCTTGACATGGCCAAGCGCCAGGTCAACAACATGAATATAGTCTCGAACTCCTGTCCCATCCCTGGTGGGATAATCACCGCCAAAAACGGAGAGCTCCTCCAGCTTGTCCACGGCTACCTGGGCGACATAGGGCATAAGATTATTTGGTATACCACCAGGATCTTCACCGATCCGACCGCTTTCATGAGCACCGACTGGATTGAAATAGCGTAGCAGCACCACATTCCAGTCTGGCTGGGCTTCACAGAGATCCGAGAGAATCTCTTCGCTCATCAGTTTGGTTCTACCATAGGGGTTAGTACAGGACAGCGGAAAATCTTCGGTTATCGGCACACTTGCCGGGTTGCCGTAGACTGTGGCGGAGGAGCTGAATATGATGTTTTTCACTCCATGGCGAACCATGGTTTCACACAGATTAAGAGTCGCCTTGATATTGTTGTTATAGTAGCGCAAAGGTTCAGCAACCGATTCGCCAACGGCTTTAAGCCCGGCAAAATGGATAACCCCGTCAAGAGGGGTACACTCGCTAAAGAGCCTCTCCAGGCCATCCTCGTCAAGCAGATCCATTTCATAAAACAGAATGGCTTTGGCGGCCAGTTCTTCAACGCGCTGCAGAGATTTAGGACTTGAGTTGCTTAAATTATCTATGACCACAACCTCATGACCTGCTATGAGTAATTCATAACAGGTATGACTGCCAATATAGCCGGCACCGCCGGTTACCAGGATTTTCATCGTCTTTCAACCATGGTTTTCTTAATCTGTTATTCAAGTAGATAAACTCTCGACAAACTAGCCTCTCTCTTATTATTATTCAAGCACTAACCACCCATCGGTAATCCGAAGGATGGTTTAAATTCCTGGAGGCAGAGATGATATAGCCTCTTTTTTTTGCTATCTATCAAGATCACCGTATCAACAATCAAGGAGACAAGCATGCCCTATGTCAATATTCGGGTAGCTGGAGAACTTACCCGGGAACAAAAACAGGAAATGAGTAAAGGTGTGACCGAAGTAATCGCCAAAGCAGCCAATAAACCTCCGGAAGCCATTCTGATTTTCATAGATGAGGTTAGTCGTGAAAATATTGCAAAATCCGGCAAGCTGCTCGATGAACCTCAGTAAAGCTTCGGCAGCTCAAGAACGGCTCATTGAGTTGCGTAAACAGCTCAATGAACATGCCCATAACTATTATGTCCTCGACAACCCAACCATAGCTGACAGCGAATATGATCAGCTCTTTGCTGAGCTTTTGGAACTGGAGGAATTGCATCCGGAACTGGTAAGCGATGATTCGCCGAGCAGGCGTATCGGAGGACCCCCGCTTGACAAGTTCGAGCAGGTTGCCCACCGGGTCCCGATGTTAAGCCTTGAGAACGCTTTTGACGAAGCCGATATTTACGAGTTTGAAAAAAGGCTGGTTCGCTATCTCAACACCACTACTCCCCCGCACTATGTAGCTGAGCCTAAACTTGACGGTCTGGCGGTTGAGCTCATCTATCAGAATGGCAAGCTCACCCAGGCGCTTACCCGAGGAGATGGTCGAATCGGCGAAAATGTCACTGCTCAGGTACAGACCATCGGGGCCATTCCACTTAAACTGCGCCGGGAGGTTCCGGAGTTACTTGAGGTACGCGGTGAAGTGTTCATGGATAAAGAGGGTTTCCAAAATCTCAACAAACAGCGCCAGGAAGGAGGAGAACAACTTTTTGCCAACCCCAGAAATGCCGCAGCAGGTTCTCTGCGTCAGCTCAATCCCCAGATAACGGCAAAGCGGCCACTGCGGTTTTTTGCCTACGGCGTTTCAGCAACAGACAGCATCAACTGCCAGGGGCAATCTTCCCTGCTTGAATACCTGCAAAACTGCGGATTACCGGTAAACGAGATGACCAGAAAGTGCAGCAATGTTCAAGAAGTGATTGAAGCCTACGATTACTTCGTAGAGGTTCGGCATCAGCTAGCCTTTGACATTGACGGCATGGTAGTAAAAGTTGACGATTTTTCTCTACAGGAACGACTGGGCTTCAAGGCGAGAGCACCTCGCTGGGCGGTAGCCTGCAAATTTCCCTCAACTCAGGCCACTACCAAACTCAACGGTATCACCTATCAGGTTGGCAGAACCGGAGCCATAACCCCGGTAGCTCTACTTGATCCGGTGAACGTAGGTGGTGCCATGGTGGCCAGGGCAACTTTACATAACCAGGAGGAAATGGAGCGAAAGGATCTGCGGATCGGCGATACTGTTCTCATTCAACGGGCCGGCGATGTCATTCCTGAAGTGATCAAGCCAATCATTGAAAAACGGACCGGCAAGGAGGATATCGTTGTTCCTCCAACCGATTGCCCGGTATGCGGACACAGCCTCCGCAAGGCTGAAGGAGAAACGGTAATCCGTTGTCCCAATCCATTGTGCGAGGCTCAAAAATTACGAGGACTCATTCATTTTACCTCAAAAGCCGGACTTGATATCGAAGGACTAGGAAAAAGAAATATCGAACAGTTATTTGAAAAACAACTTATCAGCGACATTCCCGATATTTTTTCTCTTGATTCATCTCAACTTGCAGGACTTGAAGGTTGGGGGGAGAAGTCAGCAAACAAGGCTGTGGATGCTATCCAGGCCAAGAAGTCTCCGCAGTTGGCAGAGCTTCTTGCAGCACTTGGTATCCGTTTCATTGGCGAAGTCACCGCTGGCATGCTGGAGCAGCGCTTCGCCAGCCTCAGCGCATTGGCTGCTGCCCAAAAGGAAGACCTCCTCGAAATCGATGGTATCGGGTCGCGTACTGCGGAAAGTCTGGTTACCTATTTTGGTGATCCACGAACCAGGGAAATACTTGGGCGCCTCGAAGAACAGGGAGTCTCTCCGGCACGTTCGGCACCCGACTCAACAGGGACCTTGAGTGGAATGCGTATTCTTTTCACCGGTGGTCTGGAAAAACTTTCCCGAAGTGAAGCCAAGAAACTGGTAAAGGAAAATGGTGGCGAAATCGCCACCTCGGTGAGCGCTAAACTCACCCATATCGTTGTCGGCGAGAAACCAGGCAGCAAGCTGGAACAAGCACGTAAACTAGGCAAAGCAATCATCAACGAAAAAGAGTTTTTGGAGCTTCTTGACCAACGTCATACCGCATGATAGACACTTTTCTTTCTGCACATTCTTTTAGACAGGATATGTTTTCCTGTGCTACTATTTAACTGTATACCCTTTTTTCAGAACCAAATAAAAAGACGAGGTTTCTGGTGTTGAATTTTATTCCTATGGAGAAAAGAGGTTGACTAACGTTCTTGTTGTTGAAAACAATCCCACGATCCTTAAATTGATTTGCCGCCATCTTGAGGTAGAGAATTGCCGGGTAAGAACTGTTGGCAATGGCCTGGAAGCACTAGTTGAAATCGATCAGGAGGTACCCGATATCATCTTCACCGATATCATCATGCCCAAGGTAAGCGGCGACCAGTTGTGCAACATTATCCGTAAGAACGACAAACTTAAGGACATTTTTGTCGCGGTCCATTCCTCAACCTCATTGGAGGATAACCGCCAGATTCTCAATATTGATGCGGATATATATATTGCCAAAGGCCCGCAAGCCAATATTAAAGATCATGTCCATCATGTTCTCAAGCAATTCAAAAAAGGTGTTCGAAGGGACCAAAATACGCATGGTAAAGAAAGCCTGCATCCTCGTGAAATCACCAGAGAACTACTGACAGAAAGAAAACATTACCAGGCCATCTTCGACAACATAGCAGAGGCTGTCGTCGAGCTCGACTCTAGCGGACAGATTGTCCAGGCCAACACTGCCGCTCAACGACTTTTTGGTAAAAGCCTGCTAGACATCCTGGCCAGCAATTTTGTTGACTACCTGAAAGGCGGAGAAATACAAAGTATAATCGACTGGATCAATAGTACTTTTAAAAACGAGTCCACGCTTTTTCGATCCAGCTTCTCGTCTCCCCTTGAAGTGAACAAACGCAAAGTTCTTCTCAACTTGGTTGCCGTCGAGGAGGCCGATGACTATTTCATCATCGGTATCCTTCAGGACATTAGCCTCCAGAAAAACATTGAAGATCGTTTGGCTCGCGCGCTTGACCAGTTCAATGCCGTAGTCAATACCATTGATTACGGTATACTCCTACTCGATGCCGATCTGCGGGTGCGGATCGCCAACCAGGCCTATCGTGACCTCTGGCAGATACCTCAGTCATTTATCGACGCCTCTCCCACCATGCGGGAGATAATTGAATTTACCAGCAGCAGCGGCATCTATCATGTCGCTCCGGAAAACCTCAACAGTTATATTGAAAAAAGGATAAAGGCAATCAAGGAAGGAAATATCCCGCCAATGGAGATGGCACGCGCCGACGGCAGGGTATTGCAGTATCAATGTACGGTACTTCCAGACGATGGCAGGCTGCTGACCTTCTTCGATATAACCAGCTTAAAAAACACCGAAAAAAAGCTCGAAGAAGCACTCATTAAGGTGAGTGATCTCGCCAACCACGATCCCCTTACCGGCTTACCAAACCTCCGTCTGGCTCGGGAAAAACTTCTCAGCTCACTCTCCTTTGCCAAAAGAAAGGGCTGGATGGTGGCCCTGATGTTTATCGATCTTGATGGTTTCAAGGAAGTCAATGACTCTCATGGTCATGATGTCGGCGACAGAATTCTCCAGATGGTAGCTGATAGATTAACGAATTGTTTACGCCAGACCGACACCATTGCCAGAATAGGAGGGGACGAATTCCTGGTCATTCAGACTGAGGTAGCTGACCGTTCCGCCATCGCTAAAGTGGCCGAAAAAATTATCGGTACCATCGCCGAGCCGCTGCATCACAGTGACCTTGAAATATCTATTGGTGTCAGTATAGGCATCGCAGTTTATCCGGAGCATGGTGAAGAAAGCAGAATTTTAATGAAAAAAGCTGATGACGCCATGTATTACACCAAACGTATAGGCAAAAAGAATTACTCATTTACCCCGAATTGATCAGGAAGATCCTTTCTTTTCCTCCAATTCCTGCCAGCGGTCATAAAGTGCTTCCACCTCCTTTTTAACCGCTTCCAGTTTCTGCCAGCACTCCTCAAGCTTTTCCGGATCGGCTGAACAGGATGGGTTGACAAGCTCTTCCTCAAGTATGGCTTGAAGGGTCTCTAACTCTTCAATTTTACCCTCCAGCTGATCATATTCCCGCTGGTCCAGATAGGACAACCTTCCCGCCTTCACTCCCGCTCTGCCCTTTTCTTTTTGGGAAGCTTTTCCATCGTTCGTGAGAGGAGCAATCACCTGATCGCTCACTGTTTTTTCCTGTAGGGCGGCAAGCCACTGACGATAATCAGCGTAATATCCAGCATCCCCTTCCCCGGTAAAGCCAATAACCCTATCACACACACGATCAAGCAGATATCGATCATGACTTACTAGTATGAGAGCGCCGGCAAACTCGGTAAGGCTTTCTTCCAGAACGTACAAGGAGCCAATGTCCAGGTCGTTGGTCGGTTCATCGAGTAGGAGAATATCAGCTGGCTGCAGCATAAGTGAAGCTATGAGAATACGGGCCTGCTCACCACCTGAGAGTTCTCTCACCGGCGTTTCGAGTTGATCAGCCTTAAAAAGAAAACGTTTGGCCCAGGAAACCACATGGAGTGATCTTCCCTGAAAAACAACAGAGTCGCCTTCCGGTGCTAGAGCTCGTCGTAGACTCAGTGAAGTATCAAGCTTGGCTCTTTTCTGGTCAAAGTGTACAATGTTAATTTTATCTGCTGTTTTGATTGAACCTTCATCGAGAAACTCAACACTCTCTTCTCCTGCAGCGAGAATCTCCATCAACGTCGACTTA
>JAAUYD010010306.1_pt1 | contig 11264 bp, 11 predicted proteins | sample 7278101 | NCBI WGS metagenome assembly JAAUYD01 (sample SAMN14350128, study PRJNA611818) | marine sediment metagenome | isolation source: surface marine sediment (0.6m) | place: French Polynesia: Moorea | collected 2018-08
AGCTAAGCAATACGGCCGGCTCTATCCGCAATCTGCCTAAAAATTGCCCTCAACTCGGCTGGTCGTCTCACCTCAACCGGAAAATTCAACTCGAGCAGCACAAATGCAATCCAGCTAAGATTTGTCGCCGTCCGCCGCAAAAGGACCCCTTCAGAAGTTGTTTCCAACGTCCCCAGGTATCGCGGAACAGTTGCTTCTGCCCTATCCAGCGTTGTTTTAAGCAGGATTTCGACCTTATATGCTCCCGGTACCTCCGTTATTGAATCCAGTACAAAATCCAATAGATCAAACCCTTTTTCAGGACCTTCGAATTTCTGCTCAAGGAGGAAAATGGATTGGATACGATCTAACCGAAATGTCCGCAAATCTTGTCTAAGATGACAGAAGCCAGCAGTATACCAGTACCCTTCATTGTAAACGATGCCATAAGGCTCAAAATCACGATCGGTGATGCTCCCATCCCAGGAACGGTAGTGTAAATGTGCGCGCTGCTGTGCCTGAATCGCGGAACTGAGAGTCACCACCAATTGATTTTCCTGAAATTGCGGTAATGGGGACCCATACGAGGCGGTGTTGAAAGTGATCGATCCCTGCAATCCTCGCACCTGGTGCAGAAGCTTTTCCGGCAGTACGCGCTCCGTTTTTGCCAGTGCCCCCTCGACGGCCGCCTGTTCAACCGGAAACTGGAATTCGCGAAGAGCACGCAAACCCAGCGTGAGGGCAACCGCTTCTTCATCTGTAAACATAAGGGGAGGCATCTTCGAACCACGACCCAGAGAGTAAGCCCCATGTGGCCCGCGTTCCCCTTCAACCGGAACACCTATATCTTGCAACGACGTAATATAGCGGCGCACCGTCCGCGTATCGACCTCCAAACGGCGGGCGATTTCTGCGCCGGTCATTTGACGATGGGATTGCAGCAGCGCCAGCACAGTTAACAAACGCGTAGTGGGCGAATACATGGGACATCCTTTTGTTTAGGGCGAAATCTGTCCTAATTATGCCCGATAATCAAGAAGTTAGGCAACACCTCTTGATCACCAGGTTAGAATAAAGGAGAGATTAAATGACAGTTCAGCCCTTTACGATCCGCGTCGCTCAGCAGGTTTTAGACGACTTGCAGGTGCGGTTGGCACGCACGCGGTGGCCAGACCAGGTCGATGGATCGGGTTGGGATTCTGGCACCAACCTCGAATACTTACAGGAACTGGTCCATTATTGGCAGCAGACATACGATTGGCGCGAGCAGGAAGCACAGCTCAACCAGCTCCCGCATTTTCGCACAGAAATCGATGGTTTTGGGCTGCACTTCATCCATGTTCGTGGCAAAGGACCTAATCCAATGCCGCTTCTGTTACTGCATGGCTGGCCGGACTCATTCTATCGCTTCTACAAACTCATCCCGATGCTCACAGACCCGGCTCGCTTTGGTTACGATCCAGCGCTGTCATTCGATGTGATTGTGCCGTCGCTGCCGGGCTTTGGCTTCTCGGATAAGCCGCTCCAACGTGGCGGAGTCAATACGATTGACCTACTCTTTAAGCTAATGACCGAAAAACTGGGTTACAGTCGCTTTGCAGTGCATGGCGGTGATGTGGGTTGCGCGCTGGCGAAGGACATGGTGATGCAGCATCCACAGGCGGTGAACGGCATTCATCTGACTGACATTGGCTATGATGCCACGTTTGGACTGGAACCATCGACTCTATCACCGGCCGAACAGGCCTACGTCACCACCGTCGAGCAGTGGTCGGCCGCAGAGGGAGCGTATTTCATGATCCAGGGCACTAAGCCCCAGAGCCTGGCGTACGGTCTAACCGATTCACCTGTGGGTCTGGCAGCATGGATTTTGCAGCATTTCCATGCCTGGAGTGATTGCGACGACAGCGTTGAGCGCAGCTTCAGCAAAAACGAATTGCTGACCAATATTATGATCTATTGGGTCACTGAAACACTCAACTCCTCTATCCGCTGGTACTATGATGGCATGAATGCGGATTGGGAAGCCGCTTATCCAGCTGAAGGGTCAGCAGCAGATGCTCAGTGGGATATTTCAGCGGAGGTGAAGTCGAATATACCGGTTGGCGTCACGCTCTTCCCGAAAGACATTCCGGGCACCTTCCCCCCACGTGAAATAGCGGAGCGGACGCTGAACGTGCAGCACTGGAGTGAGATGCCGCGCGGTGGGCACTTTGCCGCTTTGGAGGAGCCCGAACTGCTGGTAGATGATATGCGTGCGTTCTTGAGCACCCTGCGATAATAGTAAAAAAAGGAAAGACTATCATGTCAAATGTTCATTCAAATTTGTTTGTTGATGACGGGGGGACAGGTTTGTTACCGGTTCTTTTTATCCACTCTTTGGCGGGCAACACCGGGCAGTGGTCGGCCCAGCTCAGCCATTTGCGAGCCTCCCGACGCGCTGTGGCGCTCGATCTGCCGGGCCACGGCCGCTCTGCAGCACCGGCCGACGGCAATTTTGCTATAGACTCCCTGGCGCAAGCGGTGCACAGGTCGGTAGAGGAAATGGGGCTGGAGAAGTTTGTTCTGGTGGGGCACAGCCTGGGCGGCAGCGTGGCTGTCGCTTACGCCGGCATGCACCCGAAACGGGTCGCCGGGCTGCTGCTGGTGGACCCGTCCGGTGACTCGACGCAGATTCCCCAGGAAGAGATCCGGCCGTTTCTCGGTGCGCTGGATTCGGAGGCTTACCCGGCCGTCATCGAAGGGTATTGGAACCAAATTCTCGAGGGTTCAACAGGGGCCACACAGGAAAAAACCCTCCAGGATTTGCGCAGCACACCCAGAGAAACGGTTGTCTCAGCGCTGAAAGCCATTTTTCAATATAATCCCCAACCGGCGCTGCAGCACTATAATGGACCCAAGCTGTCCATCATCACGCCGTTAAACGAAACGCCGTTCGCCCTGCATCAGCTTGATCCCAATCTGCCCCACCAGGTGATCACCGGAACTGGACACTGGCTGCAGATGGACAAGCCAGAAGCGTTTAATCGGCTGATGGATAAATTTCTTGCAAAGGTTGATGATAAGTAATCCGTGCAGAGTAATTCTGAGAAGCTAGGACATGATTCAGCTCATTGAATCCCTTTCCTGCATCAGTTTAGGTGCTGTTTTTTTCAGATTGGACCAATCTTGGAGATTGGTCCAATCTACGGACAAGGACTATCTCTTTAAAAAAGGAAAATTCGTGAAATCTTATTTTAAAATTTTGAACAATGACCTACTCAATCTGTGGCTAAACATTTTATAGATCCTTGGAGACCGTTCATGAGTTTACAGCAGGCGTTGACCGAATGGGACGATAAATCGGCCGCCGATATGCGCACCGTTTACAGCCGCCACCTTGATGATGATTCATTTACAGCGGCGTTGATCGAGCATATCGCCCACGAACCGTGGCAAAAGGGAGCCACCTGGCTCCTCAAGCGACACCTGGAAGAGGGAAACAAGCTCACTCCTCAGGAAATTGAAGCCGTTTATCACCTGATGCCCCAGCTGGTTCATTGGGAGACTCGGCTCCATATTCTGCAGTGCATCCCCTTTATGCCGATCGCCGCGGCCGAAGCCGAGATCGTGTATGTCTTTCTCCAGGAATCTTTGCGCGATAAGGTGAAATTTGTCCGGGCGTGGGCGTACGGCGGCTTTTTTGAGCTGGCCGCCCAGCACCCGGTCTACGCGGCCGAAGCGCAGCAGCTCCTGGATAAAGCGCTGACCGAAGAGGCGGCCTCGGTTAAAGCTCGCATCCGCCAGATTATGAGAAAGGGGGGGAAATAGACCCCATTTTCCAAAGTAATTTTGTGTTTTCTGTGCTTTTGTGGTGAAGAAACTTCTCTAGATTTACTTAGGTTGATTTGCCGACAAGAGAGCGTATATTTTGGCAAGTAACGATTTATTAAAGGAATACAGAAAAACAATGTCACTTAACATAAAAAACCCAGAAGTGGAATCCCTTTTGGATGAACTGATCCAAATCACTGGAGAAACAAAAACAGAAGCGGTCCGAAAAGCATTGGCAGAACGCAAACAACGACTTTCTCTTGGCCTTAGTTCTGAAGCCAAAGCCAAGCGCGTACAGGCTTTTCTCGAAGAGGAGGTATGGCCTTTGGTGCCGCCTGAATTACTTGGGAAAGGAATCTCCAAGCAGGAAGAAGAAGAAATTTTAGGCTTTGGAAAGCACGGAGAATAATTAATTTCCATATTGACAAAGTTGCCTTTTTATTTATACTGACTAGAGTGAACGCTCGATCTAGGAAAATATCATGCTAAAAATCACCGCACGCGAACAAGAAATCCTCCAAGCCACCATGGACCTGGTTGCCGAACGCGGCCTTCTGGGCACCACGATTTCCCAGATTGCCAAACGGGCCAAAGCTAGCCCAGGCATCATCTATCACTATTTCGAAAGCAAGGACGAAATCGTCCACAAACTGTATGCTCACCTGATCAACAGCTTTGGCGATGCCCTGCTGGCTAACGTCGAAAACGAACAGCCGTGGGAAGATTGGCTCATTCAGGTATGGCTCAACAGCTATCACTACTTTGTCGAGCACCCCAAACAGGCGGTTTTTATGGAACAGTATAAAAACTCCGCCTACCACGGCCGGGTCGACGATCCCATGTACGCCAACACCGGCTTTCAAACCCTGATCGACGTGATCGAACGGGAACTTCAAAATGGCACCATCAAACCCCTCCCCCTCCCCGTAATGTATCAATTGACCATCGGCACCGCCATCGGCCTGGCCAAGCTTCACATCGAAGGGGAAGCCACGCTCGGTGAGCAAATGCTGCAGGATATTGCCCAATCAACGATCAAAACATTGAAAATAGCTAATGACTAATTGCCAATGGCTAATAGCTAAATAATCTCCTCCGACAATTAACCTTAGCAATTAGCTATTACCTTTAGCAATTAGCAATTAACGAGGTGATATGGAAACAACAATCAACGGACAATCGTATTCATTTGCGGACGATCAGCTTCACCCTGATGAAGCGGCCGTCGAACTGATCCGCGAACGAGCAGGGCTAACCGGCACCAAACTGGCCTGCGGCGGCGGGGTTTGCGGGGCGTGTACGGTCCTGGTTGACGGCCAGCCAATGGCCAGCTGTCTCCTGCCAGCCCACCATCTCGACAGCAAAACCGTGGAAACCATCGAAGCCCATCCGCGTCAGCAGTTGCACCCCGTCCAAAAGGCGTTTATGGCCCACGACGGCCTGCAGTGTGGCTTCTGCACCCCCGGCTTCATCATGGAAGGGATCGCCTTTTATAAAGCGTGGCGGGCCAGCCAGGGCACTGCACGGCCTTCTCGTGAAGAAGTGGCCAACGCCCTGGCCGGGCACGTTTGCCGCTGTGGCGCTTATCAAGGGATTTACGAAGCGATCCAAAGCGCCTGCGCCGGTGAGTTTGATGAGGTCGACACCGTGGCTGCACCCCGTTTTGAAGCGCTTGAAAAAGTAACCGGTGAAGCAAAATATACCGTTGATGTCCAGTTCGAAGGGCAGCTCGTAGGCAAAATTCTGCGGTCCACACAGCCGCACGCCCGCGTGATTTCTATCGACTCCGCAGAAGCCCTCGACATGCCTGGCGTGGTTGGCTTTGCCGACCTGCGCGAGGGGAAAACCACCGTCCACTACGTCGGCCAGCCGATCGGGGCCGTCGCCGCCTTGGATGAACGCACGGCCGCCGCCGCCCTCGAAAAAATTGTCGTTCAATACGATGTGCTGCCGGCCGTCATTGGTCTTGATGAAGCGCGTAAATCCACATCGCCAGAAGCGTTTCCCGGCCGCAAAAACGACGTGCCCAGTGCCGCAGAAGGGTTTACGCTGCCCGGCCGCTGGAATCACAACACCCGCCGCGGCACGCTCAAAATCTCTTCCAGCCGGGCGGCAAAAGCACGGCGACTGGTCGAGCAGAGCAAAAACGCAAGCGATCTCAATTTAACCGAAAGAACCTACCGCAACGCCACCCAGGTCCATACCGCACTCGAGCCCCACGCGGCCGTAGCCAAATGGGATGGTGCGCAGAAGCTCGACGTGTGGGTTTCGACCCAGTCGGTCTACGCCCTTAAAAGTGAAATTGCCGACCATTTTGACCTGGATAATGAGAAGGTCACCGTTACATCCCACCACATCGGCGGTGGGTTTGGTGGTAAGCAGGGACTTTACAACGAGACAGTGGCGGCCATCACCCTGGCCCGGGTCACCCATAAACCGGTAATGGTCTCCTGTGACCGGCTCGAAGAGCTCAGCTACACCGGGCTGCGCAACGGCGCGGAAACCACCATGCAGGTCGTCACCGATTCATCCGGTAAGCCGGAAGCGATGACGATGCGGGTATTAGGTGACGCGGGGATCGCCATTGGCACCAATCAAGCTGGTCTGTTGGGTTTAATTGGTCCCTCAATTACTCGCGACCTCGAAGACAACAACGTCATCAACAACACCCCGCCCGGTGTCCCTTTCCGCGGGCCTGATGGTCCGCAGGCATTCTGGGCGCTGGAGCAGACGATAGACGAAGCGGCCCACAAACACGGTCTCGATCCGGTGGCCGCCCGTCGATTGTGGTATCCCAAACACGAAATTCGCCACCAGCTTTACAATTGGGTTGAGTCTCTGCCCACCTGGCAAAATCGCGGGCCGGTTGGGGGCGACGGCAGCCGCTACCGCCGCGGCGTCGGGATCGCCGGGGCCTCTTGGCTGTTTATCTACAACCCCAACACCAAAGTATCGGTCGGAATCGGCCCCCAAGGAATTTATGTCGAAAATGCCACCCAGGATATCGGCAACGGCGGCCGTACGGTGCTGGCCCAGGCTGTCCACGACGTCTTTGGTATCCCCCGTTCGGAAGTCATCGTGCGTATTGGCACCTCAGAAGCGCCGATCGGCCCGGTGGCCGGCGGCAGCCAGGTGACCAACTCGATTTATCCGCCAGCCTTTGAAGCGGCCGAGCAAGTTCGGGATTATCTCGTGGAAACCGCTCGCCGTGATTTGGGGCTGGGGACGGTCGAAGCGGCCGCCGGCGGCATCCGTCACAGCGCCGGGTTTACCTCTTGGACGGAGCTGGCCGGACAAGTCACGACCCACCAGGTAACAATAGAACGCAAACCGGAGCGCGGCCCACTGGGCGTTCCCCTGAGAATGCCGGGACCGGATCACAATCCCAGCATCGGTTTGCGTGTCAGTCAGGCGATGAACGTGGTCGAGGTTGAAGTAGATACCTTGCTGGGCAAAATCAGGCCGCTGCGCGCCTGGGCCAATATCGCCGCTGGTAAAATCTTTGTGCCCGAGCTGGCCCGGAGCCAGGTTTACGGAGGCATTATCCAGGGGATTGGTTACGCTCTTTATGAGGAAAAAGTGATTGATTCACGCACCGGCCACAACCTGTCGATGAACATGGAGGAGTATAAAGTGCCGGGTATTGGCGATATCCCGCAGATGCACGTTGACTTTATCGAAGAAGGGTACGAAGAAATTCGCGGCAAGGGGATCGGCATCGCTGAATTGGCTACGGTTGGCGTGGCCGCAGCGGTTGGCAACGCCGTCTATCACGCGACCGGCTGGCGGCCGTCAAACACGCCAATCACGCCACAGGATGTGGTCAAAGGGGTAAACGCATGAGCTTAATAATCGCCCAAAATATTAAGGAAACCGCCAACACAAATGGTGAACTTCGAGCCGGCGGTACAGACTTGCAGGAACGGCGACGGAGCCGCATCAGTGCGGGGCCGATCATCGATATTCGCCGGCTGCAGGGATTGGATCAAATCGAGTGGCAGGCGGACGGATCGGCCGTGATAGGGGCGATGGTGACGATTGATGCCGTGGCCAACGATCCAAAAATTCAGGCAGCCTACCCAGGCTTAGCCAAAGCGGCCGGTGGTCTGGCCACGCCACAAATTCGACTGATGGGCACCATGGGCGGCGCGCTTCTGCAGCACACCCGCTGCCCGTTTTATCGCCATCCGGCGTATAACTGCCACAAAAATGGGGGAGATGAATGTTTTGCCCGGGACGGTCACAACCCAAACGGGGTCGTCTTTGACCTGGGACCCTGCGTTTATCCTCACCCGGCCACGTTGGGCATGGCTCTGCTGGCTTATGAGGCAGAGGTCGACATCGACGGGGTCGGCCGGCGGTCAATCGACGAGCTGTATGGTGACGGCAGTGATCCCACCCGCGATCACACGCTCGAACCGGGGCAAATCCTGACCCATATTCACCTCCTGCCTCCGATCCCTCAGGAAAAAGCCGCTTACTTTCGCTCGATCAGCCGGGCGGAAGCGGAATGGCCGATTGTTGAATGCCTGGTGCGCCTGGTCATTTCAGATGATCAAATTACCTTTGCACGCATTGGTGTTGGCGGTGTCGCCAATATTCCTCTGCGTCTGGAAAATGTCGAGCAGGCCCTTATGAGCCAATCACCCGGCCGGGAAACCGTTGAAAAAGCGGCTCAGCTGGCGGCCGCCGGCACAAATCCCCTGCCGCAAACGGTGGACAAGGTTCGGTTTTTGGTTAATACGGTATGGCATACGCTCGAAGTCCTAAGTCCTAAGTCCTGAGTCCTGAGTCCTGAGTCCTAAGTCCTGAGTCCTGAGTCCTGAGTCCTGAGTCCTGAGTCCTGAGTCCTGAGTCCTGAGTCCTGAGTCCTGAGTCCTGAGTCCTGAGTCCTGAGTCCTGAAACAGGATAAGCTTCACCCCATCTTTGTCAAGCCTCAATCGCAGCACTCAGGACTTTCAACTGAGGACTCAGGACTCCATACTTAGGAGTTTTTGCTCCGGCCTGTATAATTGCCGGATGGCTCAATTTTCAGCATGGCATAATTTACCGGAAAAGCAGCCCACGGCCGTGGCCGTCGGGGTTTTTGATGGGGTACACCGCGGCCATCAGGCCCTGCTCAAGACGATGATTTCAGCGGCACGAGCGAGGGAGATGCGCACGGCCGTGGTGACCTTCTTCCCCCACCCCAAAGTGGTCTTACGCAATTTATCCGGCCGCATTTACCTCAACTCCGTCAAAGATCGAATCACCTATTTGCAGCAGTTGGGCATCGATGTGGTGGTAACCAGCACGTTTGACGACGAAGTCCGGCAAAAACGGGCGGCCACTTTTACCCATGAGCTGCAAACCCATCTCGACATGCGTCAAATCTGGAGCGGCGATTTTGGATTGGGATACAAGCGTGAAGGAACGGCCGATTTTCTCAATAAATTAGGAAAACAACATCATTTCACCGTTCATGAATATGCTCATAAATTAATTTTAGGGGATTCACCCATCAGCAGCAGCCGTATCCGTCAAGGGTTGGCCGCCGGAAATATCGAAGATGTCACCATGTGCCTCGGCCGCCCGTTTCGCCTGTCCGGGACGGTTATCCTGGGAGACCGACGCGGCCGAACGCTCGGTTTTCCCACGGCCAACCTCGAAATTTGGGACCAGATTCTGGTCCCCGGCCGAGGCGTTTACGCCACAACCGCTTATGTCGGCAGCCAGCGATATGCGGCCGCGACCAACATCGGCGTGCGGCCAACGGTTGATGGGCAAAATCTGCGGGTTGAGCCCCATTTACTCGATTTTGACGGGGATTTATACGGCCAGGAAATCACGCTGGAGTTTATCGCTCGCATCCGGCCGGAGAAAAAGTTTGACGGCCTCGATCACCTCAAAGCCCAAATTTCAAAAGATGTGGCTCTGGTTAGAGAAATAATTTTATAGACCAGAGACGAGAGACCAGAGAAAGTAACGCTTATTCTCTCGTCTCCGGTCTCTGGTCTTTTTTCAGCTCAATCCGCCGAAACGTTTCAAAATATCCGGCCGCCTGATACCCCGCCCAACGCGGATCATCCAGCGGCATATCTTCAATAACCGCATCCTTGCGCGGGTAGCGTAAATGCAGGGCGTTCAACACCTGAGCGGTGACCGCCGCTTCATCCCCCGACTCTACCCCCACCGTGACCCGTTTAAATTGATATCGATCACTTTCGTACACGGCCCATCCGGCCCGGCCATCCGGATGTTTCCAGGACAGGCTGTGCAGTCCGGCCGGTTCCAGCGTGATAAAAGTCTCCGTCTCATTAAGCCAGCTCGGCTGATCGTTTCGGCCATTAAGCCACCTGAGGGCCTCTAAACCGGATTCTTCTTCGATCTGAGCGGCCGGATCCAACGTAATCGAGCGATTTAAGTCGGGTGGCCGGCGAGCGACGATGAGTTCCCGCAGCGGATTAAAATCAAACTGTTCGGCCAAACGAAATCCCGAGCGGTTTTCCTGAATGAGCTCCAACAAAATGGTTTCCGCACCCCGCTGATCGGCCGTTTCAATTAATTGAGCCATCATGGCCGAACCCAACCCCTGCCCGCGCACCAGCGGCACCAGCCCAAAGCGAGAAATCCAGGCGCGCTTGCTCCGCAGCCCCAGAAGCCCCAGCCCAACCGGTTCAGACAAAATTGTGTCTAACATGACGCAAGAATGATTGAGGGCAATATCATACGCTGAAATATATTCTTGCAGACGATGGGTCGCCATGGGCATGGGAATCAGGTAGTCGATGCGGGCCTTGTTGTACACCCATGTCAGCTCTTCCAACGAAAAGTGATCGGCCGGAACCGGCACCATGCGGTCCAGATCGACATTTTGTTGGCGGCTGTTGATGGTGCGGACGATGACCGCCGGGGTAGAGCGCTTTTTTGAAATCATGATGTTTTCCCGATGCAAATCCAATACTCAATCACTTCTTTAACCTTATTATACCGATGATGCCACTTGGCCCATAGGATGGGTGCGCTGGAACCACCACAGACCAAAAGCGGTCAACCCGCCCAACCCACAAAAAATTAGCCAAGGCAAGCTTTGCATGGCAAACGTTTCCGCCAGATCGAGCAGCGCACCTCCAACCATGTTGCCCAATCCACCGCCTAAAGCCAGGGCCAGGGCATTAAAGCCAAGATATGCCCCACGGGAGGACGCATCCGCCATCACGGCCGCGACCGTTTGCATGTTGGGCATCACCAAAACAACACCCAGCGAGAATAAAAAGGCTGAAAAATAAAGATGAGGCATCTTTTGGGCAAAGGCCACGGTGCCCAGACCGATCGCCGTAATGGCGGTTCCGGCAAACAGCGCCTGCTGGGGTTTAAAGTAGCGGCGAATCACCCAAATTGTCGGGAACTGCAGCGAGACGGCAATCAAGGAGTTGACCGTCAAAAATGCGCCCACACCGCTGTTGCTGCCGCTCAACGCTTTGGCGGCCAG
>JAAUYD010048802.1_pt1 | contig 11264 bp, 7 predicted proteins | sample 7278101 | NCBI WGS metagenome assembly JAAUYD01 (sample SAMN14350128, study PRJNA611818) | marine sediment metagenome | isolation source: surface marine sediment (0.6m) | place: French Polynesia: Moorea | collected 2018-08
AATTATCGATTTTTTTGATGCTGATCCTAATGATGAATGGGACTTAGTGGAAAAGAAAGATTATATTTTTATCAACAAAAAGATGAAAAGTCGTAATTTTTCCCCACAAGGTGCGTTAAAAATAGCTGCTTATTTAGAGCAAAATGAAACCAGAGGAATTATTTATAAAATCAAGGATTTTATAACACAACATGACGCAAGAATTCGTAAATCTATTGCTCGTAAAATCATAACTGAGGAATTAATAGATAATGGGAAAATTATTGTTTATCATAACATTGCGATGATTCATAAACAAAGTCTTCGTCGAATTTTAGAAACCAATGGAGCAAAAATGAATGCAACTTTTAGAGAAATCCAAGCATCCCATCAACCTTTAGAATTAGAAAAAGATTATGCAGAAATAGAGCAACAATTGTGGTTTGGTGAACGAGGAGTTTTACTCATGTCTAAACAAATGAGTGAAACTTTACAAAATCAATCTAGGAGGAAAGCTTGTAAAATTATTTGTGGTGAATTTCCTAGACAATTTAAAGCTCTTTCCCACTCATTAGTTAACGATGCAAAAGATATACAAACAGCCAAAAAGAAAGCAAAAAAAAGAGATGACTATACTTGTCAAATAACAGGTAAAAAATCGACAAAGTATGATAAGTTTAATATAGCTGTTCACCATTTATACTGCTCAAAAAGATATCCTCATTTAGCCACTGTAGGTCATAATCTTATTACAATTACAGAGGATATTCATAAAGAATTTCATGGATCTTTAGGAGGATTTGATAAACCCTGTACTCTTGATGATTTCATTGAATTTGTTCATCATAACTACCCTGATCATCAACCTGAATTAACCGTTAAACTACAAAAAGCCAAAAAAGTATTAGGTAAAGTGTCATAATTAATATCAGGAGTGGTAGGGTTGGTATTGTCCACCCTACATTTTTATCACTTCACGACCCATTTTACCAGCAGTATCATTAACAACGACGGGGATAGGGGTTTCAACTGTCATTTATCTTTTTAATCCTTGAATACACTGAGATTTAGTTTTATTTTACCTGAAACGCTGAACTCAATTTTAAGAAAATGATAAGGAAAAAGTTAGGAAAAGATTAATAGTCAATTTATTAACTAATTTAGCGATCGCTGATGTCATAACGCCTAAGTATAACAACTTATTATTTACCATTTCAATCAGTTTGTGATCGCCAAAAATTATTTTAACTCAGTATAAATTCTTAGTTGATTATTGATTGTTATGGTAAATTTAATCAGGTGTACTGAGGATGAGTATCAAGAATTTACGAAATTCTAGGGATTGTCAAATTGTTCAAATCTTTTGATAATTGAGAAAAGACAACCTATTTAAGTTTTTTACGTCTTGATTATATCAATAATTTTTATTCTAATAAAGCCATGATACTCAACTCAGACGATATTGAGACTCAAGTGACAGAACTGCTTCCCCTAAAGTCACATCAAAGAAAGACGAAAAGAGTGGAAATTAATAAAGGTCAATTAGTAAAATTAGTTTTGAATCAAGAACAAATTTATTGTCCCTGTCAAGCAACAATTATCGATGATTCTTTTAATGGATGTGGTTTACTGGTTAAAAGTGGAGAAAAGCTCTCTAAGGGTCAAAAATTGTTAATTTTAATCGAAAATCTTGAGCCAATTAAAGCTCAAATTATGTGGAGTCAACCCGTAGACAATAATGAATTTAGAATAGGAGTAAAATACTTAAGTTCTAAAAACTTAAAAACAAAGTTATTTTTTCAAAAAACTAATTCTCATAACAGTTGAATTGCTTTTCAAGTTTCACCCTATTAGGTGAAGATGACAAAGTGACATTCCTGAGATAGTAAAAGGATAGCTAGGTAGGGAATTGTATTATGACTGTTCTTTTTAGATTTATAATTGCTGCTACGATTGTTTTTATTATTGCTGATATTGTTCCTTTTCCTAACTATCCTTCAGGATATATTGCCACAAGGATTAATCAACAAAATCAGAAGACAAAATGAGTTAATCTGAAGTTGGGAGAAGAAAAACATAGTCTATGGTTTGCAGAATTAATGGACTGTTAAACATAAACTACGTTTAAGAGTTTTCTCCCTTGTATTTAGCTCATTTGATTATCAATGGTTTATCTAACTGCGATAATTTCTACTAATCTTGCTGCCAATGTTGCTAAAAGTGCATAAATAATCATTGCGGTAATGGTATTAATTTCAAGGATACTATTACCCAGATTAATATCGTTAAAAAGATTTATAAACGGTGCAACAAAAGGACTTGACCAGCCATAAATTACTTGAGAAAATAAACTATCAGGATTGGCATTAGCAAACTTTAACAAAAACCGTAAAACTAGCAAAGTTTCTAAAGCACTGACTAAGAAAAACATTCCTTTCAATAAGCGATTAACAATAAGGTTACGACGAGCTTGTTCTAGACGACGTTCTTCTTGTTGTAACCTTAGTTCTTCTTCCTGTAGTTGAATTTCTTGCTGACGTTGTTGATAATCATCACTTGGGTGAGTGGTATTATATTCAGAGTGTTCATCCATGATTTTTGCTCCAGAGAAAAGACACAAATTTAACTAATAACTAATCAGTAATAATTAAGGAATTTCCTATCGTTAAAATCTAGGTTTTGCCATTAAAACCACACAAGATCGTCCATTAGTTGTATAATTTTGGGTGGTTACTTCAACAGCAGCTTCTAATTCACAAAAGGTTTCATTTAGGGGTAAAGAAGTATCAAGAACACGATACCAACTCTCTCCATTTTCCAACCAAGGTAATTCAAATTCTAAGGGTTCCCAATAAGCATTAAGCATGACGTGAAGGTATTCTGCTTTCTCAGGATGACGCAAACTAAACGCCAAACAACGGGAATAATCGGACCAATCTGCTTCTCCTAATTTTACCCCATGCCAACTAATATGAGGATGGTTAGGACTATTATAAGCGACTTCTAACCGTTCCTCTTGTTTGAATAATTCTAACCCTTGAATAAAGTAGATCAAACGTCGAACAAAACACCATAAATCATATTCTTTTTCCACCCCATCCCAATTAAACCAACTTAACTCATTATCCTGACAATAAACATTATTATTACCCCGTTGGGTGCGCCGTATTTCATCCCCCATTAATATCATTGGGGTTCCTTGGGATAAAAAGAGAATGGTGAAGAAATTTTTAATTTGTTGTAGTCGTAATGCGTCAATCGTAGGATCATTTGTTTCTCCTTCTACCCCACAGTTCCAACTATTATTATGATTATCTCCATCCCGATTATCTTCTCCATTTCCTTCGTTATGTTTTTCATTGTAGGAAACTAAATCATTAAGGGTAAAACCATCATGACAAGTGACAAAATTAATACTACGATTAATATCAACATCTTCGCGGTGATAAATATCGGGACTACCGAGAATACGACTGGCTAAATGGGGAACCATTCCACTCTCCCCTTTGACAAAACGACGCACATCATCCCGAAATGGTCCATTCCACTCAGCAAACCAGTCCGCTAACTCTACGAATCGTCCCACATCGTATAATCCAGCAGCGTCCCACGCTTCGGCAATGAGCTTTGTCCCTGCTAAAATGGGGTCAGATTCGATAATCCAGAGAATGTCAGGGGTTGTCCCTCGCAACTCTTCTAAGGGGTTGCCTGAGGAATCTCTAGACAAAATAGAAGCGAGATCAAAACGAAACCCATCCACGTGCATTTCTGTCACCCAGTAATGCAAACAGTCTAAAATAAAACGGCCCACAATGGGATGATTTCCCCGAAAGGTATTACCGCAACCTGCATAATTTTTGTACTGAGAATGGTCTTGTTCTAGGATGTAATAAGTTGAGTTATCGATACCACGAAAATTTAAGGTTGGACCTCGTTCGTCTCCTTCTGCGGTATGGTTAAAAACCACATCTAAAATGACTTCTATTCCTGCTTTATGTAACGCTTTAACCATGTCCCGAAACTCATTAACCGGACCGATAGGACTTTGATCACAACTATAGGGACGATGGGGAGCAAAAAATCCGATGGTACTGTAACCCCAATAATTTTTCAGTCCGGGTTTAACATCTTCTACATCAAAGTAATGAACCGGTAGCAGTTCAACTGCTGTAATACCTAAACTTTTTAAATAAGGGATTTTTTCGATCAGTCCGGCAAAGGTTCCCCGTTTTTCAGAAGCTATTTCGGAACTAAGATGACGGGTAAACCCACCTACGTGCATCTCATAAATAATACTTTTAGAATAGGGAGTACGTAAACGAGGGGTTTTGTCCCAGTCCCCTTCCCAATCATAGATTTCCGTGTCTACCACCACACTGCGTAACGCTTGAGCGCAATTATCCCCAGGTTGTACGGCTGCTTCTCGATTATAAATGGAAGACCCAACAATGGCTTTAGCGTAAGGGTCAAGTAAGACCTTTTCAGGATTGCAGCGATGGCCTTGACTCAAATCATAAGGACCATGTACCCGATAAGCATACACTTGTCCCGCTTTGAGTCCCTCAACAAAAATATGCCAATAATAATGAGTACGATTTAGTTTAGGATCTAAGGGGATAATATGGGACGGTTGGGGGTCATTTTGTTCAGTAAATAATAATAATTCTATAAATGTTGCTTGTTTTGAGAAAATACAAAAATTAACCCCATTTTTTCCATCTTTTTCGACTGTTGCACCGAGGGGATAACTTTCGCCTGGAAGGGTTTTGAGGTTCATGAGGTGTGGTTAGGAGTGATTAGCTAAGATTACTAGCACCTTACCTCAGATTGCTTTAATTATGGTTATTTTTTAGTATGTTTTTAGATTAGTTAATCTTTGATTCTTATCGATTTTAATTTAAAAACGTAAATTTTACGAATTTAAGTATAGCTTTGAGCCAGTCTTCTTTCCTGAGAGCATTTCTGGGAATTACTGTTTATTTTTTTACCGAACTTTTAACAATCAACTCAAATTTAAACACTTTAAATTCATTTTTTAGGAGTATGTTTAAATATAAACAGTTATTTTACTACTAATTTATTAGACATAAAACCATTAAAATAATCTTAATTTTCACGACTAAAATTACAATTGCCAAGTTAAACTATGGCTAATTATTAATCAGATTTTTGCAAAATAGAAGAGGTCAAAATGGTAGATTTACTTAATGTATTTGAGCAAACCATTTTATTTGATAATCTTTTACCACTTCCTACGAGAATAGACGCGACTCAAGGAGGCAACTATACCGTTGTCATGCAAGCAACAGAGCAGTTTCTTGGGTTGTATGAGTCAAATACAGATATAGACAGTCAACTTCAAACCACAGTGTGGGGGTATGGCTTAGAAGGAGAAACAGTCACTTACCCTGGCCCTACTTTTGTTGCTCAAAGTGGGGAAAAAATCAAGGTTAAGTGGGTCAATGACCTCCCATTGACAGGATATTTTAACGAAGATGGCAGCTATTTTCTGCCCATTGATTTAACCCTGCACCGTGCTGATCCTAAAAATCGATTAATTGAAGATGGCTATGTTCCCACCGTAGCCCATTTACACGGGGGTCATACTCAAGCCAAATATGATGGTTATCCAGAAGCGTGGTTTGTTCAGCAAACCAAAGAAAAAGGAAAAGCCTATGACGGCAATAATTATACTTATGACAATGATCAACGGGCCGGGACGCTTTGGTATCACGATCATGGTCTAGGTGTCACCCGTCTTAATGTTTATGCAGGGTTAGCGGGTTTTTATCTGCTCAGAGATGACACCGAAAACACCTTAATTGCTGATGGTATGTTGCCCAGTGGCGATTATGAAATTGAAATGGCCATCCAAGATCGGGCGTTTACGGCGAATGGAGATTTGTTCTTACCTTCTAATAGTCAGGAGCAAATCGCACTCTATGGAGAAGAACTTTTCCCCAATACCGATCTTTACCAACTGACTGAGGCCGTTACAGTTGAAGAAGTAGAATACCTTCCAGGCACCATAGTCTTCAGGGATACAGAAGATGGAAACTATTATCTTGAAGGAGAGACTTACGACGATAAAGTTCTGTTTGAAGACTTTGATCCTAACGATAGTTCTCTATCAACTCAAGTTCCCAGTGCTATGGCCGAGTTTTTTGGCGATGTCATTATGGTTAATGGTATGGCCTGGCCATCTTTGGAAGTTGATAACACTCAGTATCGCTTCCGTATGCTCAACGGCGCAGATTCCCGTTTTTATATCTTCGGACTTGAAGATACCAATACTGAAAATGGGATTCAGTTACCAACGGTGTATCGTATTGGTACTGATGGAGGATTATTAGAAGCAGCCTCAGAGGTCGTTTTTGGGGATTATGATGAGTTTGGTGTTTTGCAGCCTGGGGATCTCAATGGAGATGGATTTGTGCAAAGTACCCTCGTCATTGCCCCTGGTGAACGCCATGACCTGGTGTTTGATTTCACAGGTTTGGAAGGAGAAAGCATTAACCTACTTAACTTTGGACCGGCCAGTGAGCCATTTGGGGGTGAATTAACGGGGTTTGATACAGGGTTCGATCTCGAAGTTGGTGATCCCAATTATTCTTTCTCCCAAGTGGGGAATATTATGCAATTTCAGGTGCAAGATAATCCTGATGCACCGTCTTTTGGCATTGCAGAGGGAACTAGCTTAGCACCTGATGATCAACCATCAGATGTGTTACCTGAAGAAACTGATGTAATTCGCAAGCTTGGACTGTTTGAAGGCATCGATGAATTTGGACGCATTAATCCCTTGGTTGGCCTAGTGGAAGATGTCTATAATACTGACGGAGAGTTGGTGGGAGAATTTGGTCCCCAAAAATGGGCAGAACCTACTACAGAGAAAGTTCTGCTTGATTCGACTGAAATCTGGGAATTTTATAATTTTACTGGGGACGCTCACCCTGTCCATATACACTTAGTTCAATTTGAGGTGCTTGGCTGGGAAACCTTTGACTTTACTGATGCCGATGAAGATGGTATCCCTGATGATATTACAGGAGATGGGGAAATTACAGTTGGTGATGACATTCTCTTAAGTGGAAACCTAATCACTCCTGAAGAGCGATATGAGGATGGTTGGCAAGACACCACTTGGGTAGGGCCAGGGGAAGTTTTGCGGGTCAAAGCTCTGTTTGATCTGCCTGGTGAATATGTCTGGCATTGTCATATCCTCTCCCACGAAGATCATGAAATGATGCGTCCTTTTGAAGTGGTTAACAATCCTAATGATGTTATCGCCGCCACTGAATTTTTGCCCCTTGGCTTGAAGTAGTTTATCAATATTATAGACAAAAGTAGTCTTAGGTGGTCAAATGTCCTCAATGATATGATATAATCATAGGGTGGCTGGTATTGACTTAGGAGTTAGCAACTTAATAGCGTTAACTACCAATGACCCTACCATTAACCCGATTTTGATTAATGGACAACCCCTCAAATCAATTAATCGGTTATACAACAAAACCCTGAGACGTATCCAATCATCTATTGGAGAAAACAAGTCAAGTCAAAGACTTAGAGGTATTACGTTAAAACGTAACAATCAAGTTAATAACTATCTTCATCATGGCTCATCTGTTGTAGTCAATTATCTCAAAGCTAACAACATTACAATGTTAGTAGTGGGAAAGAATGACGGATGGAAACAAAAGATAAAGATAGGGAAGCGTAATAACCAAAACTTCGTACAAATACCTCATGCTAAGTTGATTGAGATGCTTGATTATAAGTGTCAATTAGCTGGCATCAAGCTGGTACTGGTTAATGAAGCTTATACCAGTAAGTGTTCAGCATTGGACTTTGAACCTATTTGTAAGCATGATTCGTATTTAGGTAAACGGGTCAAGCGTGGATTGTTCAAGACTGCCAATGGTCAAGTTATCAATGCTGACATCAATGGCAGTCTCAACATCATTAGAAGGTATTCCCCAGAGGCATTTACTGTCGAGGGGATAGCGAGTTGCGGCGTTCAACCCCTAAAGGTTAATCCTTTAGAAAGAGTTGGATAGGACTGACTACATTTGTCTATTCTAACTTTAACGCTAATACCAATGGAGTTTACAAATTGCCAAAACCCTTCTTTTTCTTATTTTTCTTGGCTTTTTTCTTCTTACCCCCACTATAACCCCGAAATCCTGGGGCTGCACCTTGACCAAACATTCCACCCATTCCGGGCATTCCACCACCCATTCCAGGCATTCCACCACCCATTCCAGGCATTCCGCCACCCATTCCAGGCATCGCAGGCATTCCCCCTTGTCCCATTTGCTGCATCATTCCTCGCATACGGGTGAAATTCTTGATCAGTTTACTCACTTCTGCTTCAGGATGGCCGGAACCCTTGGCAATACGACGGCGACGATTAGGCGATTTTGCCAATAAATCGGGGTTTTTTCTTTCTTCTAGGGTCATAGAACTGATCATGGCTTCTGTGCGCTTCAGTTCGCTTTCTCCTTTTTCAATATCTGTACTACTCAGTTTATTCATCCCTGGAATCATCTTCAAAATGCTGCCAAATGACCCCATATTTTTCATTAAGCGCATTTGTTTGAGGAAGTCGTTAAAGTCGAATTTAGCCTCTAAAATTTTCGACTGCATCTGTTCCACATCGGACAGATCGATCTCTTCTTGGGCCTTTTCGACTAAGGTTAAGACATCCCCCATACTCAAAATACGGGAAGCCATGCGATCGGGATAAAACGGTTGTAAGGCCTCTACTTTCTCCCCAACCCCCACAAATTTAATGGGTTGCCCCGATATTTGCCGTACAGAAAGGGCTGCGCCCCCTCTGGTGTCCCCATCCATTTTGGTTAAAATTGCCCCTGTCACCCCAATTTGTTCGTGGAAGGTACGGGTAAGGTTAGCGGCTTCTTGCCCAGTCATGGCATCTACCACTAACAAGGTATCATCAGGGTTAACCGCTTTTTTGACACGGGCCAACTCTAACATCATTTCTTCATCGATTTGCAGTCGCCCGGCAGTATCAATGATAACTGTGTCGATGCCCATTTCTTTTGCTTTGGTTACCCCTTGAGTGGCAATATCAACCGGGTTGGCCTGATTTCCTAATTCAAAAACGGGGACATCGATTTGTTGTCCCAGGGTTTTTAATTGCTCGATCGCTGCTGGACGGTAGATATCCGTTGCCACCATCAAACAGTTTCGCTGTTGTTTACGCAAGTATAAGGCAAGTTTAGCGGTAGCGGTGGTTTTTCCTGTTCCTTGCAAACCTGCCATTAAAATGACGGTAGGTGCCGTTTCTGCTTGTGCTAGAGGGACGTTACTTTCCCCCATCACCTTCACTAACTCATCATAGACGATTTTGATCAATTGTTGGCCAGGGTTGACCCCTGCGATCACTTCTGCACCGATCGCTGCTTTTTCTACCTCTGCAATAAAGGTTTTGACCACTTGCAGGTTAACATCCGCTTCTAGGAGGGCGCGACGCACCTCTTTTAAAGCGTCTTGCATATTAGCTTCGGTGATCTTATCTTGACCCCGTAATTTTTTCCAAGCGTCTTCTAAGCGATCGGCGAGAGCATCAAACATAAGGCTTTTGGGTTATTAGGTTATGATTATTGACTATTTTGCAACTCTCTCAATTGTACTGGATCGATTATCAAATTCTCTGAGTCCTTTTTATAGAACAAATAAACTATACAAAAAATCGAATAGTTTTTTAAGAAAACTCCCCTAGCCATCAGCCAGGGGGAATCAAATCTAATTAGAAGTTTAACCTATGGACAGTATAACAAACAATAGACTAATTCTCAATCCTTTTGAGGATAAACCCCACTTAATTGCATGACATCTTCGATAGTTGTACAGTAATTTTTCATACCAAAAGTAGCAGGGGTTACGGTATCTTTATAAGTAAAATGTCGGTAATTAATAGAAAAATAGTCCCAATCTTCCATGCGTAAACGAAAAACTTTGATAAAAAAGTTGACTAAGATAATAGACAAAGTCATTTGAAAATAAATTCTTTTATTGAGATAGTTACAGATTTCTTGTATAGCTTGATTCACAGTTGTTCTTTTATTCCCTAAGACTAAATTTTTATGATCTGATTCACTGGGGGGATTTTCGACTAAATATTTAATCATTTGAGCGATATCCCTAGCATGAATATAATGAAAACTACCATCTGCTTTGAACCAGCGAATTAAATCAATCCATTTAATCACATCTTTGATGCCTCCGGATAGATGAGAATAGGGTTTATTGGCTTCACCACCAAAGACTAAAGTAGGGAAAACCGTCGTAATTTTGTTATAAATAGGGAGTTTGTGTAACTGAGTGTAACATTGATATTTTGTTCTTATATAATTAGTTCCTAACCTGCCTGCTTCCGATAAAGGTTGATTATTTTTATCTAAAATACTAGCAGTAGAAAAGTAAATAATTTGCTCACAAACATCAGGATTTAATAACTTCATTAATCCCAAAGTTTTAGTAACATTAATTTCAAAAGATTCGGTAATTCCACCCCAACTTGTGGCTGCTAAAATAGCGACATTAACTGTCTTCAAAAAGTCACTAAATTTTTCAATATTTTGTAAATCACCGATAATAAGATGAACATTGGGACGAGTTTGATAACGAAATTGTAATTTCTCAGGATTTCTCACTAAAAAATAAAGTTCATGATCGGTTTCTTTGATCAAAGCTTCTGCCATATAATGACCAATACAACCACTCGCCCCTGTAATAAAAATACGTTTCATCAACACCATACTTATTAAATTCCGTTATAGATAACGGCTTGACGATACTAATGTAGCATAATTGTCCATGAGATTTTAATAAAAACCATTTCTTTTACACTTATAAGCCAAAATATAAGCTGGTTTTTGAGCCGTATCAAATGATTGAAATTGTTGATAATTTCAGTTAGCTAACATTAATAGCACAGAAAATATTAATAAGTAATAATCCGTTAATCGGCTGAGATTAAACCCAACCTCCAAAAACAGCTAATCCCAAGAATCGCCAGGGGTTGGCAACGGTTTTAAATCCTGCTGAAGATAACATAGTCAAATGAGTTTCTAACTGACATCTTGCACCTTCAAACTCAATCCTAATTTTGTCTGAGGCAGGAGTGGAAAGGCAGTAGGCAGGAGATTTAATATATAGCAGAAGAGTAAAATTATCGATAATAAGGCATTTAAAAGTTAAATAATCCTATTTTTAAGTTTTTTTCCTCCCTTCTGCCTCCTGCCCCCTGCCTTCTG
>JAAUYD010102958.1_pt1 | contig 11263 bp, 9 predicted proteins | sample 7278101 | NCBI WGS metagenome assembly JAAUYD01 (sample SAMN14350128, study PRJNA611818) | marine sediment metagenome | isolation source: surface marine sediment (0.6m) | place: French Polynesia: Moorea | collected 2018-08
GTTGCGGCGCCCGCCCTGGGTCGGATTGCGGCTGCCGACAATGGCGAGCGCGGGCAGGTGCAGCGCGTCGACGTCGCCGTTGACGTACAGGACCATCGGCGGTCCGGGGACCTGACCCAGAAGCTCCGGGTAGTCGCTTTCGCCCCAACAAACGAGATGATGGCGTTCAGCATCCAGCCAGGACAACGCGCTGTCGATGTCCCGTACGTCAGGCGAGGTAATGGCCTCGCACTTTTCCTGCGCAAGCCGGGTCGCAGCAAGTTCGCTGCGCGGCTGCGTGACGATGTTGTTGATGTCGCCGAATTCGTCGAGCAGGGATTGCAGCTCGTTGACCCGCACGTGCGCACGGGCAAGTACGAGCCAGGCTCTGAGATGGTCGGGCATGGCAAAATAATACCGCGTCGGCGCAACGCACCGCGCGGTATTACTGGTGAAAAACGGGAGCTTCTAGGTTGGGTTACGCACCGTGTCGTGAACATGGATGGCCTCGGTGGCCTCCATCACGAGTCCGTAGCTGATGCGATCGAAGGTCTTGAAGATCATGACCGTGCCCGCCTCTTCATCCGGCAGGCGAACCGAGCCACCACCAAAGCGATCCTTCACCTCCTCGCCGGTCTGCCAGACGGTCAGTACGTCACCAACGGAAACGCTGTTGTTGGAGCCGCGGTTGATGACCACGACCTGGTATTGGCCGATCTGTGTGACGCCGCCGACGACCGAAATGATGCGCCCTTCAACCGGGCTGCTCGGCGAGCGTGGGAAGAAGTTCAGCGGAATGTCCACTTCGGCCGGAAGCAGCCGGTCACCCGGCGTGGCTTCCTGTGACGTGTCGGTCAATGCGACGGTCGCCGGGTCGCCTCCGCGGCGGAGCTGGCCCTCACCAACCAGAATGCCCTGGTAGCCGATCAGGCGGTCGTCGTCCGGGTCATACAGCGGATCGCCGACGTGCACGACGCGATACCGGGCGCCCGAGAGGGTGTCCGTGATGCCGCGCACGTAAATTTCATTGCCCGCCGAAGCGAGCAGATGGTCGCCGCGCGTGGCAAGCAGGTACGGCAGCGCATCGGCCTGATCTTTTTCAAGAATGACGCCCGAACTCAGGAAGGCCTGGATGTCCTCAAATGGAATGCTGGTGATCGATTCTGTCAGCGGCGTCACACGGGCCTGCGGTGACATCCGGTAGGTCGAAGCGCGCACATTGGTAATGCGAGGCTGGCCGTCGATGTACACGAGACCGAGCACGTCACCGGGATATATAAGGTGCGGGTTCTCGATATCGGGGTTTACATACCAGATTTCGGGCCAATACCAGGGGTCTTTGAGGAACGTGCCCGCGATATCCCAAAGCGTGTCACCGACCTGGACCACGTACTGGTCCGGTGCGCCTTCGGCCAACGGAGCGGGTTCGCTAACGAGCTCGACGACCGGCTCGTACGGCTCGGGCTCGGAGTAAGTGCTTTGTGCAGGCTCGATCGAGGAGCTGCCCGACGTTGCGACCGGCGCGGCTGCCGGCTCGTACGTGGGCTGATTGCTGCCGCAACCGGCCAGCACCAGGACGAGTGCGGCTGCGGTCAGCCGGAGGCTGCCATGGAGGGTATTCGTGCTAGGTGACATTTCGCGAGTGCTCCATCCAATAGGTTCGGGCCTGTACTTTCAAGGCGTTGCTATACTATGTCGCTCCGGATGTGCCGAGGCTGCCAATTACGTCACATTTCCGGTCCCGGATGTCGTCCGGAAGCGTGATTTTCACGCGGCATTGTCTGACATCTTATTCAATAAAGTCAAACATTTAGCTCGTTCTTGTGGCAATTTACACGAAAACGGCGCTCCAAGGATCAGCGGAAATTATGGCAAAACTGAACATTCTTGAATTCCCGGACCCGAGGCTCAGGACGAAGGCCGTGCCCGTGGAGGTTGTGGACGACGAGTTGCGGCAGCTGATCGGCGACATGTTTGAGACAATGTATGCGGCGCCAGGCATCGGTCTTGCCGCGACCCAGATCGACGTACACAAACGCCTGCTCGTTACCGATGTGTCGCCCGACCAGTCCGAGCCGTATGTGTTGATCAATCCCCAGATCTTGGAGAAAGACGGCGTGACCGTGACCGACGAGGGCTGTCTGTCGGTACCTGGCTACTATGAGCCGGTAGAACGCGCCGAACATATCCGCGTGCGCTTTCTCGACCGCGACGGCATGGAAACTGAGATGGAGGCTGAGGGCCTGCTTGCAGTGTGCATCCAGCATGAAATGGACCACCTCGAAGGCAAGCTGTTTGTCGACTATCTTTCCGAGTCCAAGCGTATGCGGATTCGCAAGAAGCTCGAGAAGGAACGTCGCCACGCCGCGGCCGCAGCAATGTGAAGAGACTGATATTCGCCGGGACACCGGATTTCGCCCTCGCCTCGCTGCAGGCACTGGTCGAGTCCGGCCGGACACCCGTTGCCGTTCTGACGCAGCCGGATCGACCGGCCGGGCGCGGCAAGAAGCTGCGAGCGAGCCCGGTCAAGGAATACGCACTCAGCTGCGGAATTCCGGTGCTGCAACCGCAGACGCTGCGAGACGCGGAAGTCGTGGCCAAACTCGAATCGCTCGAACCCGATCTCATGATTGTTGCGGCTTACGGTCTGATCCTGCCGCAGAACGTGCTCGACGTTCCGAAGCATGGCTGCCTCAACGTGCATGCGTCAGTGTTACCGCGCTGGCGCGGTGCGGCGCCAATTCAGGCGGCGATCATCGCCGGTGATGAGGCAACCGGCATCAGTCTCATGCAGATGGAAGCTGGCCTCGATAGCGGACCCGTGTTTCATGTTGAAACGCTGTCCATAAGGCGCGGCGAAACGGCGGGCGAGCTTCACGATCGACTGGCGGCGCTCGGCGGGGCGATGCTTGTCGACAAGCTCGATGACATCATTGCTGGACGGATCGATGCAGAGGTGCAGGATGAGGCGCTGGTTACGTACGCACCCAAGATCGAGAAACGCGACGCGGAAATCGACTGGTCCATAACCGCGAACGAAGCCGCGCGACGCGTGCGCGCGTATAACCCGTTCCCCGGCGCCTACTTCTTCGCGGACGAGTGCCGCATCAAACTATGGCGCGCAACCCCGGTCGACGGCGCGGCAAGGCCGGGAACCGTGCTGCAGGCGGATCGTGACGGAATTGTTGTGGCGTGTGGCAAACGGGCGTTGCGGCTCGATGAACTGCAATTGCCGGGCAAGCGCCGGCTTCCCGCCGCAGAGTTCGCCGGTCAGTTCGACCTGTCCGCGAACCCACCCGACTGAGCATGGCGACCGCGGGGTCAAGAACCCGGGCAGCGGCTGCGCAGGTCGTCGATGCCGTAGTCAGCGATGGACAGTCGCTCGACGCGGCGATCGCGACGCTTGAAGGTCAGGTGCCGCCTGCCGAGCGCTCATTGATGCGCATGCTGGCGTACGGCACGCTACGCCATCACTGGCGTTTGCAGGAGTGGATCGGCCAGCTCATCAGTCGCCCGCTCAGAAAACGCGACAGCGTCATCAATGCGCTGCTCGCGACCGGCCTTTATCAGGTTTGCGACACACGCATCCCCGACCATGCTGCTGTCTCGCAAACGGTCGAAGCAGTGCGGCAACTGCGCCGCCCGAAACTTGCCGGGCTCGTCAATGCCTGCCTGCGGCGATTCCAGCGGGAGGGGCTGGCGGATGCCGACATCGACAATCCCGAGGCGCGCTTCAATCACCCACAGTGGCTGATCGATCGACTGCGGCGCGACTGGCCGGACGATGCCGAAGAAATGCTCGAGGCAAACAACTCGCGTGCGCCGATGTGGTTGCGTGTCAATGCGTCCCGGGGTACGGCGGCTGAGTACCAGAGACGTCTCGCGGTCGAAGGAATCGAATCCATGCTGCTCGACGGAATACCCGATGCGATTCGGCTGGCCGAGCCCCGGGGCGTCGAGGATCTGCCCGGGTTTGCGGCTGGCGACGTGGCGGTCCAGGACGGTGCAGCACAGATCGCCGGGCGCTGGCTCATGCAAGAGGCGCCGCGCCGCGCACTTGACGCCTGTGCGGCACCCGGGGGCAAGAGTGGGCATATCCTCGAGCTCGGCGGCGGCGAGGTCGACCTGATCGCTGTCGACAACGACGCCGGGCGGCTCGAACGTGTTCGCGAAAATCACGATCGTATCGACGCGTTTGCAACGATTGTTGCCGGCGACGCATCGAACCCAGAAGAGTGGTGGGATGGCGTACCGTTCGACGCGATTCTGCTCGACGCCCCCTGTTCGGCGACGGGCGTGATCCGGCGCCACCCAGACATCAAGCTGCTGCGACGACAGACTGACATTGAGACGCTCGCGCGACTGCAAGGCGATATGCTTCGGGCACTCTGGCCAACGCTCGCGCCTGGCGGACGGCTGCTCTATGTCACCTGTTCGGTGCTTGCGGCGGAGAACGACGACGTAGTGCAGGCATTTCTGAAAGCCAGTAGCGACGCGGTGGAGGACCCCGTGTTGCCAAATAACAACATCCGCGATCTAATGCGGAGGAAGGCATGCGGCTATCAGGTTCTGCCGGGCACGGCTGACCTGGACGGGTTCTACTTTGCGTGCCTCGTTAAGAAGGTCTCCTGAAGAAGACGATGACGCAGGCAGTTAGAGGGTCAGGGGCAAGACGCAGGTGGCGTGTACTACTCACGCTGCTCGCCGGGCTCGTCCTTGGTTCGACCCTGGCCCAGGACAACATCGAACGCGAAGGCTACTTCGAGGTGCGCTCGGCGTCGACCGAGGCGATAGAGGGCGTTCATACGCTGGACGCGCGTTTGCAACTGGTGCTCTCGTCCGAGGCGCTGGCTGCACTCGAAAGCGGTGTCACCCTGACGATCGAGCTGCAGCTGCAGGTGATTCGTTCCCGGCGTTTTCTCCCCGACGACGTCGAGGCCGAGCTTGCGGTTCGCTACGAGCTCGAGTACCTGCCGGTCAGCCAGCGCTACACCGTACGCAACCTTAACAGTGGCGACCAGGATTCCTTCGCAACGCTCTACTCAGCGCTGAACAGCCTCGGTCGTGTTCAGGGCCTGCCCGTCATCGACGAGGCGCTGCTGTCGTCCGACTCGGAGTACCGCGTCCGGCTGCGGGCCATGCTCAACACGGAACGTTATCCGGCGGCATTGCGCGTGTTGTTCTTCTGGCGCGGCCAATGGCAGTTGCAAAGCGAATGGTTTGAATGGTTGCTCGAACGATAAAGAGGGCAGTTTACGTACTCGTGGCGACGGCCGGCGTCGGCCTTGCGCTTGCTGCCTTGTTCTTGCTGACCCAAACCGTGCAGAAGTCGGACGACTTCGACCGTTTGCAAGACGCGATCCTCGCCATCAACATCGCCGGCGGCGTGCTGTTGATTGCACTACTGATCGGCAACCTTGCCCGCCTCGCGCGCGACTATCGGCAGAATGTGCCCGGCGCCAAACTCAAAGCGCGCATGGTCGGGATGTTCGTAGGACTGGCAGTGCTGCCGCTCCTCGTCGTGTTCTATTTCTCGATGCAGTTCATCAACCGCGGCATCGACAGCTGGTTCAATGTCGAAGTCGAAGACGGGCTCAACAATGCCCTGACGCTGAGTCGTGCGGCGCTCGAAATTCAGAAGCGCCGCAATCTGCAGGCAACGCAGGCGGTGGCGACGCGCCTTGCGATGGTCAACGATCGCCAGCTTGTTTTCGAGCTGAGCATGCTGCGGCGTGAGAGTGGCGCCAGCGACATGACACTGTACGGCACCAACAACACCGTACTTGCCACAAGTTCCGACAGCGCAACGGCGAGCCTGCCGAAACCGCTGACTGAAGAGGTTGTGCTGCAAATGCAGCAGGGACGACCTTTCGTCAGCCTCGAGTCACTCGCGTCGGGCGGGGTCGAAGTGCGTACCGCGGTGGTCTTCACGCACCGCGCGAGTCGCGTCCAGGAGCCGCGCGTCGTACAGGGATATTACCCGGTGACGGATCGCCTCGCCGAGATGGTGAACAGCGTCGAATCGTCGTACCAGGAGTACCAACAGCTGGTGTTCTTCCGCGAGGATCTCAAAGATCTCCTCACACTGACGCTCGCGTTCGTGCTGCTCCTCAGCCTGCTCGCAGCAATTTACGGGGCTTTCGTATTGTCGCGGCGGCTCGTAGCGCCAATCCAGGACCTCGTCGCCGGTACTCGCGCGGTTGCGGCCGGAGATTTCGATACGCGACTGCCAACACCGACCCGCGACGAAATCGGTTTCCTTATTTCGTCGTTCAACGACATGACCCAGCGCCTTGCCACCGCCCGTCGCGAAGCGTCTCTGAGCCAGGCGCTGGTGGAATCGGAGCGCGCCAATCTCGAGGTGATTCTCGCGCGATTGTCAACGGGCGTGCTTGCGCTCGAATCCGACCTTCGAATTCGCAACGCGAACCGGGCATCCGGATCGATTCTCGGCGTCGACCTTGGCAGCCGGCATGGCGAACACCTCGCCGAAGTGGCCAAGGGGCATCCGCTGCTCGAGCAGTTTGTCGATGTCGCGCGGGTGCACCTCGACGCAGGTGAAACGGAGTGGCGCGAGCAGATCGTCCTGCGCGGAGAGGTCGGCCGGCGCGTCTTGACCTGCGCCTGCACGACCCTGCCTGGCGATGAAGATCATGCGGCTGGCTTCGTCGTCGTCTTCGACGACATCACCGCCTTGCTGCAAGCGCAGCGCGATGCCGCCTGGGGCGAAGTCGCCCGGCGCCTCGCGCATGAAATCAAGAACCCGCTGACGCCGATTCAACTGTCGGCGGAGCGCTTGCGTCGCAAGTATCTCGAGACGATGGATGACGAAGAGGCGCAGATCCTGGACCGTGCCACGCACACTATTGTGCAGCAGGTTGAGGCAATGAAGGAGATGGTCAACGCCTTCAGCGACTATGCACGCGCGCCCGATATGGAAATGACGCTGTTCGACCTCGACAAGCTCGTGCATGAGGTTGTCGATCTCTACCGGGCACAAGGCAGCCAGGTGAAGATCGTGTTGACGTCGGATCCGACGATGCCCCTGATCGAGGCCGACATGGGGCGGGTGCGGCAGATTATTCACAACCTGATTCGCAACGCAGTCGAGGCCCTTGAGCATTCGGACGATCCGCAAATCGACGTGCACGTCGGGGCCGCGGAAATCGACGACGTCGACATCGTACAAATCAAGGTCGAGGACAATGGTCCTGGGTTCAAGGCGGGCACGGTTAGCCAGGTCTTCGATCCTTACGTCACAACGAAGCCGAAAGGTACGGGCCTCGGTCTAGCGATCGTCAAGAAGCTCGTCGAAGAACACGTTGGCTCGATTCGGGCCAGGAATCGTCAAGATGGGGGAGCGATGATCAGTATCCGGCTGCCGTTGAATGAGGCGGCACGCGAGCTGATGATTGCCAAGGCGCCACGACGCGCCGAACAAAGGAGGGAACGCGCATGAGTAATCCTCACGTGCTGGTGGTGGATGACGAGGCGGACATCCGTGCGCTGATCAAAGACATTCTCACTGACGAGAGTTACGGGGTAACGGTCGCCGCAAACGCAGAGGAGGCTCGCAACGCGCGTGCCGCTGACAAGTTCGACCTGGTGCTGCTCGACATCTGGATGCCGGATACGGACGGCATCACCCTGCTCAGGGAGTGGTCGGAAAACGGCGAACCGGGGTGCCCGGTCGTGATCATGTCGGGACACGGCACGGTCGACACGGCCGTCGAAGCAACGCGCCTGGGCGCCTTCGATTTTGTCGAGAAGCCATTGTCGCTCGCCAAGCTGCTGCGCACGGTCGAGGCCGCGCTCGAGTCGGCGGGCAAGCAATCGAAGGCGGCTCGAAGTCTTCTGCCGTCACTACTTGCACCGGTCGGGCGCAGCCAGATCATGCAGGGACTGCGCGAACGTGTGCAGCAATACGCGCGCCACGACGGCTCGGTGTTGATGAGCGGGGAGTCCGGCACCGGCCGTGGCGCTTTCGCGCGCTATATGCACGGGCTCAGCAGTCGCGCAGACGAGCCACTGACGACGCTTTCGGCGGCGTCGGTCACGGAAGCGAATTTCGAGGAGCAGCTGCTCGGCAGCGAGCACGATGGCGAAGCAATTGCAGGCGCCTTCGAACGCGCATCTGGCGGCACCCTCGTCATCGACGAACTTGGCGACCTGAGCCTCGACGCACAGCGCGTGCTTTTCGGCGTCCTCGACAGCGGCGTGTACACGCGCATTGGTGGCACCTCACCGATCAAGGTGGATTGTCGTGTTGTCGCGAGCGTTGGCGCCAATTACGAAGCGCGCATCGAGTCCGGCCAACTGCGTCGCGACCTGGTCTCGCATCTCAGCGAGCTAACACTGAGAATTCCGCCATTACGTGATTACGCAGAAGATGTCCCCGAACTCCTGACGTACTACGTCGACAAACTCGTTGACTCGGAGGGGTTGACGTTCAGGCGTTTCAGCGTTGCCGCGCAAAACCGGCTGCGAAACTATCCCTGGCCCGACAACGTTCGGGAACTCAAGAATCTCGTGCGCAGGCTGTTGTTGTCCGGTAGCAGCGAAGACATTTCGCTCGAGGAAGTCGAGGCCGAAATCAGCTCGGCTGGTCCCGTCGACGAACCACTCGTGAAGCAGGACCTCCTGGCATTGCCGCTGCGCGAGGCGCGCGAACAATTCGAGCGCGCCTACCTGCAGCAGCAACTCGTGCTGTGCGGCGGCAAGGTCGGACAGCTCGCCAAGCGCGTCGGCATGGAGCGTACACACCTGTATCGGAAGTTGCGCTCCCTCGGTGTCGATTTCAAGGCAGTCGGTAGCGACGAGTAGTCTCGTATTGATCCAATAGCAGCCGGTCGCCGGATGGCCAACGCTTCGTTCCCTCGACCCAGGCCACAAACCCGGGCGGACCGGAATTGATACAAGAACGACCATTAAGAGCATCGTTCGCCGCTGTGACCTTCGTCGCGGCACTCGTAACGATGGCTGCTAACATCGCCACCTTCCAAAGGCTTGTGCAAAGCCCGTCGGGTCTTGGCGAGTTCACCTGGCTTGGTGGCGTACTTGTGCAGATCGCGATCATCCAGGTAGTTAATCGAAAAAAAAAACCGGACTATTCAGTTCGACTGGGCATCGCTATCGGATTGCTCATGGCGATGATTACTGTGTACTGGCCGTACCATTGATTCAGCAGCCGCATCCAGCCGTCTAGGCGTTTCAGGGTAGACAGACGGCTAGTGACCCATTCCGGGCATTACGGCACCGTATCGTCGTTTATCTGAAGCTGATGCGGCGGCACGTCTGGTCGAGGTTTCGGCAATAAAGTCCCGTCGGGCAGGAAAGTCAGTCCTGGATTGCCGAAATCGTCGATAGACAACCCGCGCATTAGCTTGAGCGCCCGGTCCTGCGGATCGACGCTCGGGCCGGCCGGGCGAATCTGGATCGTCGATACGATGTTGCCTTCCACGAACCGACCTTCACCATCGAGCGTCGTCGTCAGGATCGGCGCGATGCCCTTGATGCCTGCGACGCTGATACCGTAGTAGGTCGCGAAATTGCCGAGACTGTAGGCAATTAGCCGATCCTTGTAGCGCTCCATACCGCGCACGACATGCGGGCCGTGCCCGATGACCAGATCCGCGCCGTGATCGACCGCGCCGCGTGCAAACCAAACGACATCGCCGCGCGGCTCGCCATAGTACTCTTCCTCAGCGAACGGGACGTGCGTCGTGTCGACACCTTCCGCCCCGCCGTGAAAGGTGACTACAACAACATCAAACGCGCTGTCGACGGCCTGAACGAACGCGAACGCCTCGTCGTAGTCAAGCAGCATGTTCGAGTTCTTGGTGACGGCAAAATTAACGAAAGCGACGTGCAGCTCGCCGGTGCGAACGATCGACCATGTGCCCGCGCGTCCCGATGCCGTTATGCCGACGTCAAGCAAGGCCTCGGCGCTGGAGTCACGACCTTCTTCTCCGAAGTCCCGCGCATGGTTGTTGGCGAGACTCATTACGTCGAAACCCGCGTCGCGATAATGCGCCGCATAGCGTGTTGGCGAGCGGAACAGATAGCACGCGCTCGGGTTGCTGCATTTCTTGGCAGGCTCGCCGCCATCGATCAGCACGCCCTCGAGATTGCCGAACGCGATGTCGACGCTTTCCAGGTACGGAGTAACATCGGCGAGAAAGCTGACGCCGTCATCGTCCGGGAGATGGTTCTTCGGGTAGTCCGTGCCGATCATCATGTCACCAACAGACGCGATGCTGATGCGCATCGACGAGCGGTCGGGTTCGGGTGGCGATGGAGGTTCCGGCTCCGCGACCGGTGGTTCGGGTTCGGGCGGTGGTGTCGGCACGGGCTCAGGCGGTGTGGCGCAGCCGGCAAGCAGCGCCAACACCAGCACGATGACCCTGCTGTCAGTCACTCAGGCGGATCCGGAGGACATCGATCTGTGCGGCCCGAAGGCGGCTGCGCAGCATGTTCAGCTCGTCGAGGTCGTCTGTCGGGCCGATGTATACGCGATGGTAATTGCGGTCGTTGACCTTGACACGCTGGATGTGGGATTCGATACCGTGCATGCCGAGTTCGGCGCGACGTCTATCCGCGTCCTGGTGCGTCGAAAACGAACCGGCCTGTAACACGTAGGTACCGGGCTCGACGACGGCCTGCGGTGGCGCACTCGACTCCCTGGTTTCTGTTTTGTCCGGCGTCACGACCTCAACATTCGGCAGGATGTCATAGAACGTGAAGCGTTTCTCTTCCTTGCTTTCGGCTGGCGGCGGATCGGCCGCCGCTGACTCCCCGTTGTTATCGAGTGCGTCCTGCAGGCTGGCCGGCTCGGGCTCGACGACCTCAGGCGCGGGGCGACGGTCTTTCATATAGACGGCAACGGCGACGGACAACCCGACGGCGAGACCGAACAGCATTGAAAGAACGGACGACCTTCCTGAGTCCTTCTTCGACTTGCGCCGCGCCATTACATCTTCTCCGGTGCCGACACGCCGAGGATACCGAGACCGTTGGCAATGACGACTCGCGTTGCCGCGCACAGCTTGAGGCGCGCGTCACGTAGTTCGTCGGGGTCGTCGATAAACTTGTGCGCGTTGTACCAGCTGTGGAAATCCGCCGCGAGATCGCGCAGGTAGTGCACGAGCGTCTGCGGCGCGCGGTTATTCGCCGCAAGCTCGATCACTTCCGGGTAGCGGCTCAGCGCCGTCATGAGTGACTTCTCTTGCTCCGACGATAAATTGCTCATAGTCGCTATGGCATTCGCTTCATTCCAAACCAACGA
>JAAUYD010129240.1_pt1 | contig 11263 bp, 12 predicted proteins | sample 7278101 | NCBI WGS metagenome assembly JAAUYD01 (sample SAMN14350128, study PRJNA611818) | marine sediment metagenome | isolation source: surface marine sediment (0.6m) | place: French Polynesia: Moorea | collected 2018-08
ATCTTCGAAAGCGCGTCGAAACCGTCGATTGCCGTGAAAACCTGGCAACCTTCTTTCGAAAGCAAGGTCTCAGCGGTTCGGCGGATGGTTTTGCTGTCGTCTACGACAAGAATCTTGAGGCCGCTCAAGCCCCTGGGCGCGTTACTGGACACCGAATATCCCCACGTTGAAAACCGACTTTTACCATATTGACATAACTCCTGCTACGACGCCTGTCGTGATGCGCAAAATCATGGGAAATCCAGCGCTTACGTGCGGTTTCGCTGTATAGTTGGCCGCCTTGGAGCATTTGTCCGGAATCTCGACACCCTATGGCAGAATCCCCCCTCAAAATCGGCATCATCATGGACCCGATCGGGTCGATCAGTGCTTACAAGGACTCTTCACTGGCGATGCTGCTCGAAGCGGAACGCCGCAGTGCCGAGATTCACTATTTCGAACAGAAGGATGTCAGGTTGCTGTCGGGTACGGCGATGGGCCAGTCCACACTTTTGCACGTTCGCGATGACAACGATGACTGGTACACGAGCGGCGAACAGCGGGACTTACAGCTTGGCGAGCTCGATGCCATCCTGATGCGCAAGGATCCGCCCTTCGACATGGAATATGTCTACACCACATATATTCTCGACCGTGCGGAACGACAGGGTGCCTTGATCGTCAACGCGCCGCAGGCTCTGCGGGATATGAATGAGAAGGCCTATACGGCCTGGTTTCCGGAACTGACGCCGACGACGCTGATAACCCGGTCAATGGACGAAATGAAGGACTTCCTGGCCGAGCACGAGCACGTCGTGGCCAAGCCGCTCGACGGCATGGGCGGGCGCTCGATCTTTGTTGTCAAAAAGGGCGACAAGAACGCCAACGTTGTCTTCGAGACCCTGACCGATTACGGCCGTCAGTTCGCGATGGCCCAGGTCTACATCCCCGAAATTTCGGCCGGCGATAAACGCATCCTGCTTATCGAGGGCGAGCCCGTACCGTATGCGCTGGCGCGCATTCCCAGCGATGAGGACAATCGCGGCAACATGGTCGCGGGCGCCGCCGCCGTCGGCCAGGAAATGTCGGCTCGGGATTACGAGATCTGCGAACAGGTCGGCCCGGTGCTTCGCGATGCCGGAGTGCTGTTCGCGGGCATTGACGTCATTGGCGACTATCTGACCGAGGTCAACGTCACGAGCCCGACGGGCATTCGCGAGCTCGACACACAATTCGACCTCAACATAGCCGGGCTCATGTTCGACGCGATCGAATCCAGGCTGTGACCTAGTCCCTTGTTTATGTAAACAAAAAGGGGGAGACTTCGCGCCAGTATGGCGAATCCCCAGGTCACGGTTGATCCTCTCGACGAGCTGCGGCTCATGGCGCCCGCGGTGCCCGACCGCCTCCCTGCCATGCTCTTCCTGGCCGCGCTGGTACACGGCATCCTGATCATCGGTGTCACGTTCAACGCAGCAATCAATGACGAGTGGGCAAACGCCATTTCACTCGAAGTCACGATCGTGGCAAATCCGGACCAGCAGATCGACCCGTCCGAAGAAGCGGCCTACCTCGCGCAGGCCAGCCAGGAGGGCGGCGGCAATACGCAGGAGCGGGTCCGGCCGGCCGCGCCGTTGCAAAGTGCGTTGCCCGTGGATAATCAAGGTCGTGAGGACGGCACGGCGCTCGACGACGCCGTCGCGCACGAGCGCTCCGCCGACCAGGTGCTGGCAACGGAGAATCGCAGCGATCGCAACGTGGCGATCGATCCGCGCACCGATCCGCAGCAGCGCGACAGCATCGCTATCGCCATGGAAGCCGGAGCGGAAGTCACCCTGCCGTTGCCGCAGGAAGCCGATGCGACGATGCTGATCAGCGAAAACCGGCCGAAAGAACTGATCATCAGTGCCGATACGCGCGAATCGGTAGCAGCGGCGTATCTCGACGCCTGGAAACGGCGGGTCGAGGCAGTCGGCACCGCGTACCTGCCTGAACTCGGCGATATTGGCGACGTAACCGGTAGCCCGACACTGATGGTTGTGATCGATCCGTCTGGCGATGTCGTCGACGCACTGATTCGTAAGTCGAGCGGCTCAGCTGTACTCGACCTTGCCGCACTCGATATTCTGAAACGGGCCTCTCCTTTCAATCCGTTCCCTGCCGATATGCTCGCCGAGTACGGCGCCGGCGTGCGCTTCGAGTACAAATGGCTGTTCAGCGACCAACTCGTCACGAGTAATTCCGCCAACGAATAAGTCCCGGCTTGTACCGCGACGACGATGGGCAGATACTGTTCAAATGCAGTCGGACTCCTGGTATACGAATCAGCTACTTATTGCCATGCCCGGGATGCTGGACCCGAACTTCAGCACGACGGTCACGTTGATTTGTGAACATAACGACGAGGGTGCTCTCGGTATCGTCATCAATCGTCCGACGACCCTGAAGCTCAGCGGGCTGTTCGAACAACTGTCCGTCGACGACCCCGACCCGCAAGCCGCGGATTTCCCGGTCATGGCCGGCGGTCCTGTCGGCCCCGAGCGCGGTTTCGTGCTGCATGGGCCGGAACAAAGCTATGAAAACACGCTGGCGGTCTCGGAGGAGATCCGTCTCACTTTGTCTCGCGACATTATCGATGCGTTGGCGACTGGAGCCGGCCCGGAACGCACGTTGGTCGCCCTCGGCTATGCCGGGTGGGAATCCGGTCAGCTTGAAGACGAGATGCTCGCCAACTCCTGGCTCAACGTTCCGGCTACCCCGGAGCTCGTCTTTGAAACGCCATTCGCCGAACGCTGGGACAACGCCGCGCGTACACTGGGCATCGACATCTCCTGCATCGCACCGGATGCCGGACACGCTTGACTTGCCCGATCCGCGCACGATTATTGCCTTCGACTTCGGGCTGCGTCGCATTGGTGTCGCGGTCGGCCAGGACGTCACCGGGTCGGCCAGCCCGCTCGGCGTTGTGATGAATCGCGAGACGGGTGTCGACCACGAGGCCATCGAGGCGCTGCTGCGAGAGTGGCGCCCTGCGCAGCTTGTCGTCGGCCTGCCTGCACACGCGGATGGATCGCCGAGCGACCTGCAGGAATCAGTCGAGGGCTTCATTCGCGAACTCGAACGCTACGGCCTGCCGATTGCGACCATCGACGAGCGCCATACGTCGACCGAGGCAGCACGGGTTCTCAGGGATGCCCGACGGTCTGGCAGCAGAGGGCGCGTCTCAAAAGAGTCCATCGATGCCGCTGCGGCTGTATTTATCGCTGAAAGATATCTCGCCTCCCGGTAGAATTGCGCCTCGATGAAACCTGCAGAACCCATTGAGCAGCTCGAGGACGAAGCGTCCCTGCAGCTGGATGAAAGTGGCCGCCTTTGCCACCTGTTGACACTCAAGGGCCTCGACAAGGCCCTGCTCATCGACATTCTCGACGATGCCGAGCGCTACCTGACCGTGATGGGCGAATTGCCCGCGCGCAGCCAGTCGATGGTCGGCCGCACGATCGCGAACCTGTTCTTCGAGCCGAGTACCCGCACACGTGCATCGTTCGATCTCGCCGGCAAGCGTCTCGGCGCTGACGTACTCAATCTCGACGTCAACACATCGTCGCGCAAGAAAGGCGAAAGCATCCTCGATACGATTTATACGCTCGAGGCCATGCAGGTCGATGTCATGGTCGTTCGCGACGCGAGTGCTGGCGTGCCCGCCTTCATTGCGCGCCATGTGCAACCGCATGTCAGTATCCTGAACGCGGGCGAAGCGGATGTCTCGCACCCGACCCAGGGTTTGCTCGACGTTCTGACGATTCGGCAGCAAAAAGGCCCGTTCGAGAACCTGACCGTCGCTATCGTCGGAGACATCTGTCATTCGCGTGTCGCTATGTCGGCGGCGCAGGCACTGACGACACTCGGCGTCGGCGAATTGCGGCTGATCTCGCCGCCCGTCATGGCCCCGGACCAGGACGCGGTACCCGGCGCCAGGATCATGGACAATCTTCGCGACGGCCTTGCCGGCGCAGACGTAGTAATGGCGCTCAGAATTCAGCGAGAGAGAATCGGCAACCTCGATGGCATTCCCGGCATCGACGAGTACTTTGCCAACTACGGCGTCAGCCACGAGAGCATGATGCGCGCGAAGCCGGACGCTATCGTCATGCATCCCGGGCCAATGAACCGTGGTATCGAGATCGAGGGGTCGCTTGCTGACGGACCGACCTCGGTGATCACGCAGCAGGTTACGAACGGAGTTGCGGTGCGTATGGCGGTTCTCGACCGCGTCAGCAAGACCATGGCGACGCGACACTGATATGGCACTGACCGCCGCGCAGCAAAAAGCCCAGGCGAACCGCAACACGATCTTTGTCGAAGACGGCGAGATTATCGGTGTCGAGACCTTTCCGGGCGATCAGTTTGTGATGCGGATTCGCGCACCCAAGTGCGCCGCGGCCGCACAGCCCGGCAGTTTCGTACACGTGACGTGCGACGAAACTCTGCCGATGCGCCGGCCCTTGTCGATCATGCGGGCCGGTGACGACTGGGTCGAAGTGCTATACAAGACTGTCGGTCCCGGGCTGCGCCTGCTGTCGCAGAAACAGGTCGGCGACACGCTGTCGGTGCTCGGACCGATCGGGCAGCCGTTTCGCATGTCGCCGAAACGACCGAAGGCCCTGCTCATCGGCGGCGGCGTCGGCATTCCGCCGATGGTTTACATTGCCGACTGGCTGCGTAAGAACGAAGGCTCCTGGCAACCGCTCGCTATTCTTGGCTCGGAAATCCCGTTCCCGTTCCCACTTCTCGCGTCACAGATAGAGACGCCGTGGCTCGAGGAGAATGTGAGCGCGACCATGCCGCTGCTCGAGTCATGGGGGATTCCGTGTCGACTGGCGACGCTCGCCGGCTTCGAGGGCTGCTTCGACGGCTATGTCACCGACCTCGCCGACCGCTGGCTTGCTGCGCAGGACGAGGGCGCGCTGGCGGAAGTCGAGATCTTCGCGTGCGGCCCGACACCCATGCTTAAGGCAGTCGCCGAGCTTGCCGCCCGCTATGACCTGCCGTGCCAGGTTTCGCTCGAGGAGTTCATGGCCTGCGCCGTTGGCGGCTGCGCGGGGTGCGCCGTCCTGATCCGTACGGCTGACGGCGATGCGATGAAGCGTGTGTGCGTGGACGGGCCCGTCTTCGACGCGAGCACCGTCGTCTGGTAGACCGCCTGCTCGTACGAAGTGCATCAGCCCATCGCAGCCGAGGATGCCATCCGATTCAGTTTGCTGTTGACGACTGCGCGTTCGCGTCGTGTAACCGCTAGCGCGGCAGATCAAGATTCAGCAGGGACCGCTTCACGTCGATCGTGACAATGAAGTGCTGCAGGATGTCGTAGCCGAGTAACCCGTCGGTCTTTTTGCCGCGTTTGATATTCGTGCCGGTGGACCATTCGACGGGATCGTTGTGGATGATATTGGTGTCTTGACCATGCCCGGGCACCGCGACCCGCACGTCCTCCAGCTCAAAGGGACCGATGGTCATGGTCGGCAAACTGAACGTCTCAATCGTGAAGGCCACATCATTGATGCCGCTCGCCAGGGATTGCTGCGCCGGGAATTGCTCGAGCCATCCGAGCCGCTCCGCCTTGGTACGCGTAATGAAAATTGGGCCGCTGTTGCCGGTATCGAGTTTCAACCAGGCTTTCGATTCGCCATTGAGATCAACCCGAACCTGTGGCGTTGCAGAACCTCCAGCGCGCCGCATCTTTACATTGGCGAACTTTTTCATGTCCACCGACTCGCGATTGATAACGCGCATCCGCCGACCCGGATAGTCAATCTGGACGACGAATAACTCGAAGAACGGCAACCCGAGTACGAAATCGATGCCTCCTACGCGCATTGGAATGAGTTGGTCGAGTTGCAGCTGGGTGCCAAACAGCTCGACGTCGACGCTGTTTACCAGTACAGCGCGGCGGGATTCGACAACCCCGCTGATCTCCACGGCCTTGCCTTTGGCGTGACTAACCCCATGCTCCGCGAGGAAGGATTCGGAAATTGCGTGGCCCATGGCGCCGGTATCGATGAGCGCTGTCGCCGGTTGTCCGCCGATCGTCAGAGGCATGAGAAGCTGACCGTCCCTGATTTCGATGGCGATCCACTCGGACACACCGGCCGACGAAGTCGTGCACCAGAGCATCGCCAGGCACAGAATCAACCGAGTTCTCATTCTTGTTCTCCGCACACAATTGGTCGATGCGGCCTATTTGTAGCCGAGGTGCCGGAAAGAATCAAAGACCGCGGGACAGACGAGAACGGCAATCAGCCGCCGAAATTCACCTTGGCTTCGAGGTTGGAGCGTGAGTCCGCGTGCGACATCGCCTCTTCGAGCGTGATGGTACCGTCCTTGTAAAGCTGCAGCAGCGCGTCGTCGAAGTTCTGCATGCCCGCCTCACCCGAATCCTTGTGGGCTTCCTTCACGGCGGAGATGTCACCCTTCAGGATCAGGTCCTTGATATGCGGCGTGTTGAGCATGAGCTCGACGGCGGCAACGCGCTTGCCGTTACGGGCACGTACGAGGCGCTGCGACAGAATAGCGCGCAGGTAATGCGCCATATCCATGAAGACCTGCGCGTGCTGTTCCTGCGGGAACAGGTTGATGATGCGATCCAGGGTCTCGGCCGCATTATTCGAGTGGACCGTAGCGAGCACGAGATGACCGGTGCCGGCCATGTCGAGTGCCGCGCGCATTGACTCGGTATCGCGAATCTCGCCGATCTGCACGACATCAGGTGCCGCGCGAACGGCGCTCTTCAGCGCGCGCGCATAGGATTTCGTGTCGAGACCCACTTCGCGCTGGTTGATGATTGACTGCTTGTTCGGATGCAGGAACTCGATCGGGTCTTCAATCGTCAGGATATGGGCCGACGTCTTTTCATTACGGTGGTTCACCATGGCCGCCAACGTCGTCGACTTGCCGGCACCCGTGGCGCCCACCATCAGGATGAGGCCGCGCCGCAGCATCACAAGTTCCTTCAACTGCTGGGGCATACCGAGTTCGTCCAGCGTCGGCAACTCATTGGTGATGTAGCGAAGAACCATCGCGACGTTGCCGCGCTGGTGGAAAACGTTGACGCGGAAGCGCCCGAGGCCCTCTTCCGACAGGGCGAAGTCGATCTCGAGTTCCCGGTTGAAGTACTCCATCTGTTCTTCGGTCATGAGCTCGATTGCCGCCTGTTTGACCATCTTTGGCGTCATCTCGAGCTTGTTGACCGGCATGATCTTGCCTTCAATCTTGATCTTGGCCGGCGCGAACGGGGCAAAGAAAAGGTCCGAGGCCTTCTTCTCTACCATGAGTTTGAACAGTGGTTTGACGTTCATCTAGACGAAGTCCTTTTGCTCAGAACGTTTGAGCAGTGTCCTCTTCCATGATGCGCAGGCTTTCGGACTGCTGATCAGCAATTGCCGAGTCGCGCTTACTTTCAAGCTTGACGCGCAGGCGCAGCTCGTTCTTCGAGTCGGCGTTACGCATCGCCTCTTCGTAGGAAATCGTGCTGTTTTCGTAGAGGTCGAACAATGCCTGGTCGAACGTCTGCATGCCGAGACGCGTCGACTTGGCCATGATTTCCTTGATCTGTCCGACTTCGCCCTTAAAGATCAGATCTTGGACCAGCGGCGTGTTGAGCATGATTTCCATCGCCGCGACACGGCCGATACCGCCCTCACGCGGAATCAGGCGCTGCGAAATGAATGCCTTGGTGTTCAGCGACAGGTCCATCAGGAGCTGAGCGCGACGCTCTTCAGGGAAGAAGTTGATGATTCGATCAAGTGCCTGGTTGGCGCTGTTTGCGTGCAATGTTGCAAGGCACAGGTGACCGGTCTCGGCAAACTGGATGCCGTATTCCATGGTCTCCTTGTCGCGAATCTCACCGATCAGGATGACGTCGGGTGCCTGGCGCAGCGTGTTCTTGAGCGCCGCGTGCCAGGTCTCGGTGTCGACGCCGACTTCGCGCTGCGTAATCACGCAACCCTTATGCGGGTGTACATACTCGACCGGGTCCTCGATTGAGACAATGTGGCCGCGAGAATTTTCATTGCGGTGGCCGATCATTGCAGCCAGCGTCGTCGATTTACCGGAGCCCGTGCCGCCCACGACGATGCAGAGGCCGCGCTTGTTCATGACGACGTCTTTGAGGATCGGCGGCAGTTCGAGCTCTCCCAGCGTCGGTATTTCGGTCGTAATCGTACGCAGTACGGCGCCGACCATGCCCTGCTGAATAAAGGCGCTGACGCGGAATCGACCGATACCCTGGGGCGCGATCGCGAAGTTACACTCCTTGGTCGCGTCGAACTCCTTGATCTGCTTGTCGTTCATGATCGACCGCACCATCATCGCAGCCTGATCGGGGTTCAGCGGTGTATCGGTCGCTTTGTGAATCGTGCCGTCGACCTTGATCGCCGGCGGGAATCCGGCAGTCAGGAACAGGTCAGAGCCCTCGCGTTCGACCATCTTCCTCAAGAGGTTCTGTGTCAGTCGTACCGCTTGTTCGCGTTCCATCTCTTCGTTCTCCCGTCAGCCCGAACAGGCGCCGACTATTAGAAGTTCTCCTTGTTGACGGCCCTGAAGCGCGCCTCTTCCTTGTTGATCAGGCCCTTCGCCATGAGCTCGGCGAGGTTCTGGTCGAGCGTCTGCATGCCGGCCGCCTGACCGGTCTGGATCGCTGAGTACATCTGTGCGATTTTGCCTTCGCGAATCAGGTTGCGAATGGCCGGTGTACCGATCATGATCTCGTGCGCGGCAATACGGCCACCACCGATCTTCTTGAGCAGGGTTTGCGAAATGACTGCGCGCAGTGACTCGGAAAGCATGGCGCGAACCATTTCCTTTTCTGCGGCCGGGAATACGTCCACGATTCGGTCAATGGTCTTGGCTGCAGAACTCGTATGCAGGGTACCGAAGACAAGGTGACCGGTCTCGGCGCCCGTCAGCGCAAGGCGAATGGTCTCGAGGTCGCGCATCTCACCGACGAGAATGACGTCGGGGTCTTCACGCAGTGCCGAACGAAGCGCCTCGTTGAAGCCGAGCGTGTCGCGATGGACTTCGCGCTGGTTGATCAGCGATTTCTTCGACTCGTGCACGAATTCGATCGGATCCTCGATCGTCAGGATATGGTCGGGTTTGTTCTCGTTGATGTAGTCGATCATCGCGGCCAGCGTCGTCGACTTACCGGAGCCTGTCGGGCCGGTCACGAGCACGATGCCGCGAGGGTGCATCGAGATATCCTTGAAGATCGCGGGCGCGCCCAGATCTTCGAGTGTCAGGATTTCCGAGGGAATCGTGCGAAATACGGCTGCCGAGCCACGGTTCTGGTTATAGGCGTTGACGCGAAAACGGGCGAGCTTCGGAATTTCGAAGGAGAAATCGGTCTCGAGAAATTCTTCGTAGTCCTTGCGCTGCTTGTCATTCATGATGTCGTAAATCATGCTATTGACATCCTTGTGGGTCAGCGCCGGCATATTGACGCGCTTGATGTCGCCATCAACGCGAATCATAGGCGGCACCCCGCCGGACAAGTGCAGGTCAGAAGCGTTGTTCTTTACCGTGAACGACAACAGCTGGGCAACGTCGACGGCCATATTTCTCCCTCAAATTCATGCTTCGGACTTACCATAACCCGGAGCCAACTTTGGCCTAGTATAGCGAAGCAAGCGGACTAAAACGTGATTGGGGTCACGGAAAACTTAAGCACACTCAGTGATTTGCTGAACAAAACGGCAATCGAGGCCGGGCGACAACCGGGCTCTGTGCAATTGCTCGCCGTCAGCAAAAAACAACCACTTACGAAGATCCGCGAGGCCGTTGCCGCCGGGCAACGGGATTTCGGGGAAAACCTCGTCCAGGAAGGGGTCGAAAAGATCCAGGCACTGGCCGGTTGCGACCTTACCTGGCACTTCATCGGCCACCTGCAGAGCAATAAAACACGCGCGGTCGCGGAAAACTTTGACTGGGTGCACACAATCGACAAACTCAAGACCGCGAAACGCCTCTCGGACCAGCGGCCAGCCGGCCTGGCGCCCCTCAATGTCTGCGTGCAGGTCAATGTCGATGACGAGGCCACCAAGTCCGGCGTCGCGCCCGACGAGGTGCTCGAGCTCGCCACTGCCTGTGCCGGACTGCCGAATCTGCGTTTGCGAGGGCTTATGTGTCTGCCGGCGATCCGTGACGGTATCGAGGAGCAACGGCGGCCGTTCGCAACGCTGCGCAAGCTCGCGGGAATTCTTCGCGACAACGGGGTCGTTACGGATACCCTGTCGATGGGAATGACGGCAGACTACCGGGCTGCAATATTCGAAGGCGCTACGATTGTTCGCATCGGCACCGCGCTCTTTGGCACAAGACCCGGATAACAGGTGACGAAGGCGATCTATGGATTACGGAAAAGTGGCATACGTTGGCGGCGGCAACATGGCCAGGGCACTGGCCGGAGGCATGCTCGGGGCCGGGTACGAAGCGACACACCTGTGGATCTCCGAGCCGCTCGAAGAGCAGCGCGCCAACCTTGCCGGGGAGTTACCCGGTGCGATCATCGTCGACAGCAATGAGGACGCGGTGCGCGATGCGGAGTGCATTGTACTGGCGGTCAAACCGCAGATCCTCAGCGAGGTCTGCAGGCCGCTCGCGGCGCATGTTCAAAAATCGCGTCCGCTCGTAATCTCGATTGCCGCGGGTGTGCGTGCCGTCGATATCGAGTCCTGGCTTGGGGGCAACCTGCCGGTCGTGCGCGTCATGCCCAACCAGCCGGCGTTGCTGCGCCTCGGCATCTCTGGCCTGTATGCCAATGAACATACGAGCGAGCATCAGCTACGTGCCGCGACCAACATCATCTCGACCACGGGGCCGGTCGTGCAGGTCAGCAGTGAAGACGCGATTGATACGGTCACGGCCGTCTCCGGCACCGGTCCGGCCTACTTCTATTTGTTGACAGATATGCTGGTGAAGGTGGCCGTCGAGCTCGGGCTCAACTATGACGACGCGCTGAACCTGGTCCTCGAAACTGCGCGCGGCGCCGGCGAGATGATCGAACAGTCGGGCGAAACGATGGATTCGCTTATCGCGCGCGTGCGCTCGCCGGGCGGCACGACCGCGGCAGCTTTCGACTACCTCGACGGCACCGACTTCCGTGCTATCTTCGGCGCCGCCGTTGTTGCGGCCCGCGACCGCGCCGTAGACCTGGCCGACGCAGCTCACGAATCCGGAAAGGACGCATAAATGCCATCGAGTTTCCTGCAGGCAGTTGTTTTTATCATCA
>JAAUYD010121190.1_pt1 | contig 11258 bp, 9 predicted proteins | sample 7278101 | NCBI WGS metagenome assembly JAAUYD01 (sample SAMN14350128, study PRJNA611818) | marine sediment metagenome | isolation source: surface marine sediment (0.6m) | place: French Polynesia: Moorea | collected 2018-08
AGAAGAGAGGAAAGCCAGGAAGAAGAGAATGACAACCAGCGGCAGGACAGTTGCCGCTGGTTGGGATTTAAAATTTAGTTTACACTACCTTTTTTATCTCAATTCATGGCGATTGGTGCGGGACGAAGCATTATCTCAATCCGACGGTTCAGTTTACGTCCCTCTGGTGTTTCGTTACTCGCCACCGGGCTGTTTTCACCAAAGGAGATGGCCAGCAGTTTGTCAGCAGAGATTTCCTCCTCCTCGAAGAGGCGAACTACGCTGGCTGCCCTTGCTCCAGCAAGTTCCCAGTTGGTTGGATAGCGATATTGAAGTCCACTGCTTATCGGCACATCATCGGTGAATCCAGCCACAACTACCTGGTAAGTGCTGTCCTTAAGTTCGGCAGCAGCTCGTCTGAGCACTTCAACGCCCATATCATTGAGCGCTGCAGACCCTGAGGGGAAGAGGATTTCATTGGCCAGGTTAACCTTCACCCCTGATTTCATCATCTCTATCTTGACCTGGTTTGCCGCTCGCTCTTTGGCAAAGGTGGCTTCCAGATTATCGTAGAGTTGTTGCTGCCGGTCGAGCTCGTCTTGAGCAGCCCTCGCCTTGGCGGTAACCATCTCTTTCTGCTCTTCAGTTTCAGCAAGCTCCCTGTTCAACATCGAAATTTTATCTATCAAATCATTGCGAGTTTCAATCAAACGATCACGCTCATCAATAATCTGATCCCGCTCAGAGATAATTGCCTCGTGTGCACCTTTGGAGACGCAACCGCTAAGCGAGAACATTAAAGAACAGAGCATCAAACAACCAAATCCTGTAAATTTTCTTCCGATCTGCAACAAACAGATATCCTTTCTCATTATAATCTCCCTGAAATTAATGTGATGATATACTGCAAATTTATTTCCGTCCAAAAACTAGCAATTTTGATTGAAATCGAGGCATACCCAAAAACTCACCAAAGGTATATTGCTGTTATCTCGGAGTCTCAGTCCGTTCACCTACCTGAGGATAAAATTTTTAAACATACGAAGATATTGGGCAAAAGAGCTGCTTTCGGATGAAACCAAGTTACCTCAACACGTTCTGCAATCTTGCGTTAGGAACAAGTATTATACGGATTTTTAAAATGGCAACTTGTTGAACTTGAAATAGGAGGAGAAATCGTCAAGTATTCTTGTTGAAACGGTGAGCAAAAGAACAAGAAGATGGAAGTAGAACCCAAGAAACCTCAGGGGTTAATCAATACTTTATTCTGAATTGATTAATTGTCTTGCAAGGTTGAATTATTTTGAGGGTTCGCCCTCTCACAACCACCATCAAGACAGGCTTCTTTGCAATAGAAACCAAAGCCGGAATCCCAGGTGATGCCACCTTTCGGACATGTCTCGACATACTCAGCGTATTTTATAAGGCGTTCTACGATCATGTTTGGCACAGAATGTTCCATGCGACAGGCTGCCTCATCGGCTGCCTCTTTTTCAACTCCAAGCACATTGGTGAGAAAATTCTTCAATGCCTGGTGCCTATTGACAATTTCCTCAGCTGCTTCAGTACCTTTGTCAGTGAGGGTGATAAGATCATAGGGGGCATAATTAACCAGTTCCAGCGCGCTAAGATTTCGTAAAGCGGTGGTTACAGAAGATGCCTTGACTCCAAGAAATTCAGCGATGTCTTTTGCTCTGGCAGCCTTTTTCTCCAGGGAAATCTGGTATATAGCCTCGAGATAATCTTCCTGGCTAGCTGTAAGTTTTTTTCTTTTATCCATAGCTTTCCAAATATTTTAGACTGCGACTTGTTCTTCTAAAAAAATACGTAGTACTTAAACTTCATTAGAGCAACCTTTTTTTTAATTCTCCCTTTATACAAGGCAACACATCAACTAACTGACTTTATAATTCTCTTTTTTTCCCATCAATTTATGTGAAATCAACTGTTTAAAAAGAAAAACCCCCGGCTATGGCAACCGGGGGTTTTTTTTGGAGGTATCGGCAGGAAAAGTCACGCGATGTGCCTTCTCCCTGGCTGGCAAAACTATTCGCAGCAGCTTCTCCTGATGGGCGGTGCAAACACCGGCATCTTTTCCTGCTTTTCCTTGGTGCCAATGTAATAAAGCCCACCATAAATCGCTGCTAGGATAGCGAGGGAGAGTAACGTATAGAAGAGATTGTGACCTTCTACAACCTGATAGAAGAGTGTCGCCACCGACCATGCCAAAAGTGTGCTATAAACTGCCATGATGGCTGCGTAGTAGCCACCCATCTCCTGCCGTGCCGCCCCGATTACTGCCAGGCAGGGAAAATACATCAGGACGAACAATAGATAGGCAAAAGCTGAAAACACCGTAAAATGAGCGGCAATGTGTTTGAGGACGGCGGTATCAGCACCAATCTCTTCTTGAATGACAGTCTGGTCTTCGGTAATTAGACCAAGCCCCAATATATCGATACTGCTGAGAACACCCACCAATCCTTCACCTATGGTTGTAAAGGCTTCAGTGACAGCCCCGGCAATGTCAAGGCCGCCTGCTTCTTCAATTGGGTCTGAATCATTATCAGCTCTGTCCATGGTGACATACAGCGAATTGACCGTCCCAACAATGGCTTCCTTGGCGAAAAGCCCTGTAAACAAAGCTACAGAAGCAGGCCAGTTGTCTTTGCTGATACCTATTGGCTCGAAAATCGGAGCAATCGCCTTGCCTCCGTGGGCAAGCAGTGAAGACTGGGAATCTTCGTTGCCGAAGGTAATTTTTCCTTCTTCAAGACCTACAGTATTGAGCATACTGAGCACAAAAACAGCCATTACCACGATACTTCCTGCTTTTTTCACGAAATTTTTCATGCGCAGCCAAGAACTCTTGAAAACAGCGCCGAGCTGGGGGCGATGATAGAGCGGCAGGTCCATGACAAAATGCGAAGTTGTCCCTTTAAAGAGGGTATTCTTCAGCATATATCCAGTAAAGATTGCCATGAACAGGCCGGTAAGATAAATCAAAAACACAGCAAGGCCAGAATAGGCACCGAACAGGGCTGCGCAGAATAGGGCATATACCGGCAGCCTTGCACCACAGGACATAAAGGGAGCCATGAAGATAGTCATAAATCTATCCCGCTTGCTGGTCAGGGTGCGGGCAGCCATTACTGCAGGTACGGTGCAACCAAAACCAACGACCATGGGAATGAATGCTGAACCGGGTAAGCCGATCTTGCGCATGATTTTGTCAGCTATCACCCCAACCCTGGCCATATATCCCAAGTTCTCGAGAATAGCCAGAGCGAGAAACATAAAAAACACCACCGGTATAAAGGTTGCTACGGTCTGCATACCAACGCCTATGCCACCTGCGATCATAACACTAAGCCATTCCGGACTCCCCAATCGCTCTAATGCTACTCCGGGAATATCTACAAAAAGCAGTCCACCGATGATATCAAAAAAGTCTATGAACACCGAACCAAGGCCGATCGCAAACCAAAAGGTGAGGAACATGGAAGCTAGAAATATTGGTATCGACAGGTAGCGATTCAAAACAATATTATCCACTTTGTTGGTAATGCTTTCACTGCGATCCTTTTTCTCCTGTACCGTACGTGCACAAACGGAATCGATGAATGCATATTTTTTTACCGTATCCATAACTTCCAGACGCGAGGCATGCGAATCATGCTCGGGAAGATCCCCGGCAATCAGTTCAATCTCGCGCACTGCTGCGGCAACCGAAGCCTTATCTACGGCCACAACAGGAATTACCGGCAAGCCCAGATCTTCACTGAGACGGTCGGCATTGACTTCAATTCCTTCAGCTTCTGCGACATCAATCATGTTCAGCAGTACAATGATCTGATTGGTTCTCTCTTTGAGATCCATGGTAAGATAGAGATTTCTAGAGAGATTGGTGGCATCGATAACGTTGAGAATAAGATCGTATTCACCATTACGAATCACCCGTTCGGCAACTTTCTGGTCCTCCGAATCGGCGCTGAGATTGTAGGTCCCTGGCAAGTCAACCAGTTCAACCTTACTGTTTTTCAGAGCAAAGGTTCCGGCAATTTTTTCAACGGTCACACCGGGCCAGTTGCCAACTTTTTGCCTGGAACCGGTAAGCCTGTTAAAAAGGGAAGTCTTCCCCGAATTGGGAACGCCGGCAATTGCTATCCGTTCTATTTTATGCATCCTTCTTCTCCTCTACCAGAATCTGTGCTGCTTCGCTTTTCCGCAGGGCCACCCGGCTGCCTCTAATCTGCAGCACCATCGGATCGTTGAGCTTCACCGGTGCCAGGGCAACGGCTGTTCCCACAACAAACCCCATCTTGCTCAACTTCTCGGCATATTCCGTAGAAGACTCGGTAAAACCTGAAACTTGATATGATTTCCCTTTACAAATATCTGCCAGGTTAATGATGTCAGCCATCTTTCTACTCCTTGATCAACTTCCCAAATTGGTTACTACACAAAAACTATGCTTAAAATATGCACGGGAACGACTCCCATGCTTTGTAATCGACCTTTCGACTCCTACAGGGTGACAATGTATCTGAACTGATATTTGATGTCAATAAAAATGTTATGCTTGTCTAACTTTTCGTGTTGACCCGAAACAAATATGGCATTTCTTCATCGATAAAGTATAGAAACTATTACGTAATGCAGTTTATACAGGTCAATTTTTCAGCTGGTATAACAGAGAGAACACACTTTCAAATCAGAAAAAGAAAAGTAATACAGAGGAAAAAAGGGAAACGCGTAAACACTACAGGATATTTCTGGTGAAATGTTATGTTTTATTTAAAATAAACCCCATGTGAAGAGTACACGATTTTGATCGCTAATATTGACTCAAACATAGAAATAACTACCAATTAATGAGATAGTAAATTACGATAAACAAGCAAAAGCGTACCACTTCTCTCATAGCTTCTTGCCGCAATAGATAGTTGGAGTTTACTATGGATGATAAGAGAATATTTCCTCGCACGCAAATTGCCAATATGACTGTCGATATCTCAGACGGCTATGGCTTTTATTCCGGTTTTATCAGTGATATATCGCAGACCGGACTTTGCCTGAAACATATTTCCATCGCCCTGGACGATGAATTGAAAAGCTTTGCCGCAGTTGTTTCAAAGGAAGGGGAAAATTTCAGAATGATCGTTCGCCCCCGCTGGAAAAATCATAGCGGTTATACCAAAGATATTGGCGTGAGGATCGAATCACCGTCGGCCGAGTGGAGAGAGTTTGTCAAAAAATTCCTTTAAAATGTTCGTAGCTACACATTATTTGTCACTCCGGTATACAACCAGGATACTGGTAAGTTAACAGTACATAAACTCCCCCGCCCTGTATGCCCAGTTGTTAGGTAAAAAAGCTCTCAAATTAGCTTATCATACTAGAGAGTAAACGCCCTGGGACTTTTGCAAGACAGATAAGCTAGCTTGATAACCAAACAACCCTAATAATTTAGTGCTCCTTTAGCTAAACACAGGAACCGCCAGGAAAGCGGGCAAAAATAAAGTTCTTCTGTAAGATAACGTGATTTGGGATCATGTTATCCAATTTTTATTTTCAACACTCAGAGCCTCTTTCTGTCAGTAACCTGTACTTATGCCTGCATTGCTGACTTCAGGATGCACTGCAACAGCACATTCGCTCCTTTGCTGCAATCCTCCCAACTTGACTCCTCCACCTCGACATGACTTCTCCCACCTTTTGATGGGATGAATATCATGGCCGCAGGTGCTATCTGGTTGATGTATGATGCATCATGCCCTGCACCACTCACCATGCGCAGGGAAGAGTAGCCAAGTTTTTCGGAGGCCTCTAGGACGTTGTAGACCAGTTCTTCGTCAAATGGAGCTCGCTTCACCCGCCAAGTTATTTCCATGTCAATTGGCGTTCCATGGCGATTTGCTATTGCTTCGAACTCCAGTTTCATCATCTCCCACGCGTCAATGGCATGCTCGTCTTCCCAGGAGCGAATATCCACAGTAAAGTGGACTCCGTCCGGGATAATGTTTCGCGAATTCGGATGGTTATGCAACTCACCAACTGTTGCAACCATATCACCCTTGATATGGGCAACCTTATTGACCACCTGAATCATTTCTGCCGCAGCAAGCAAACAATCATTGCGGCCAGCCATGGGAGTAGGCCCAACCTGATTGGCTGTTCCCTTCAACCGAATGTCATACCAGTGAAGGCAAAGAACACCTTTTGGAGCACCAATGACTTTTCCCTTTTTTTCCAACTGCGGACCCTGTTCTATATGACACTCGTAATAGGCATGGATGGGAAAAGACTTGGCTGGTAATTCACCTTTATAGCCGATTCGAGCCAACTCCTCTCCCTGCTTTTTGCCGTTAATATCCTGCCTGGCATAGGCCCATTCAAGATCGAGTTTGCCCACCCAAACGCCTGAAGAAACCATGGCCGGTGCAAACCGGGAACCCTCTTCATTTGTCCAATCGACGATAACAATGTCTCTTTGCGTTTCAACGTTATTCTCGTGGAGCGTACGGAGCACTTCGAGTGCAGACATAACCCCCAGAATTCCATCAAATCTTCCTCCCTTGGGCTGGGAGTCAATATGTGAGCCACTCATGACCGGGGCAAGATTTCTGTTTTTCCCCGCTCTGCGCCCAAATATATTGCCCATTTGATCAATGGTGACCTCACAGTCAATTTCCTTAAGCCAGTGGACAAAGAGATCTCTGGCTTTCTTATCCTCATCGGAGAGAGCAAGTCTCTGCACGCCACCCCCAGGTGTTGCGCCTATTTGGGCCATTTTTTCCAGAGATTGCTGCAACCTTGCACCATTTATTCTGAGCTTGTCAAGATTCATCTCACTTCCCCTACGCTATGGATTTTGTTGATTCAGTCGATGACAAACCGTCTTTGACGACAAACTTCCCTCTGGCTACTATCTCGTTCCAGCTTTCAATCTCATCGGATTCGGAAACATCCACCATGGCAATACATTCAACCGGACAGACCAGCGAACACAGATTGCAGCCGGTACATCTATCCCCGAGAACGGTGGGTATAGACTTACCCTCCTTAGTCGTTTTCCGAGATAAAGCCAACGCCTGGTAGGCGCCATCCTGGCAGGCGGTATAACATTTACCACAGCCAATGCATTTATCCTCATCGATGGTGGCAACGACCTTGTAGTTCATATCAAGCTCGGCCCAATCCTTATAGTGCGGCAGGGCTCTGCCCCGAAGTTCGGCAACGCTTTCCATATTCATCTCGGAGAGGTATACAGACAATCCTTTTATCATTTCATCGATAATGCCAAAACCATGATGCATTACCGCAGTACACACCTGCACGGTACTACAACCCAGGGCAAGAAACTCAGCGGCATCCTGCCAGTTTGTTATACCGCCAATGCCCGAGACGGGTAAGGAAAAGTCAGGATTTCGATTGAGTGAAGCCACCATATGCAAAGCAATGGGTTTTACTGCCGGTCCGCAATAGCCACCGTTGGTAGAACCATTTCTTAATTTGGGATATGGAATGAAATCATCAAGATCAACACCTATGATGCTTTTAATGGTGTTAATCAAGGCAACACCATGGGCATCACCGGCAACTGCTGCCATACCCTGCTCGTTTATATCGGCCACATTAGGGGTAAGTTTGACGATAATGGGCAGCGAAGAGCATTCTCTCGCCCATCTGGTGATTTTCTCCGCAACAGCAGGCTCCTGCCCAATCGCCGAACCAAGACCTCGTTCACACATCCCATGAGGACAACTGAAATTTAGTTCAATACCGTCTGCACCGGTTTGCTCAACCCTGGCAATGAGTTCCTGCCACTCGGCAAAACTGTCAGCCATAATCGAGGCAACAACTGCGTTTTCAGGATAGGCTTTTTTTACCTCCCCCATCTCTTGGAGATTGATGCTCAGCCCCCGGTCGGTGATTAGCTCAATGTTATTCAAACCGATAATTTTGTTGCGCCCTTTACTCATGGCAGCATAACGGCTGTTTACGTTTTTTACCGGATTGCCCAGAGTTTTCCACACCGCCCCTCCCCAGCCCCGGTCAAAGGCACGTTTGATTTGGTCTCCTGTGTTCGTAGGCGGTCCTGAAGCCAGCCAAAAAGGATTTGGGCTTTGAATAGAGCAAAAATCAATTGAAAGATCAGCCATCACCACTCTCCATCTATAATATCCCAATCTTCATTAGGGGCCTGTTTCCTATGTATTCAGCCACCTTGGAAGATATCGGCCTGCTCCGGGTTCCACATCCAACTTGCCGTTTTCAAATTGGACCCTGCCGGCGGCTATTACCACGGCTGGTCCACCTTCAGTTTTCATGCCCTCGAAAATAGAGGTATCAACTTTATGAAAATGCGTTTCAGCGGAGATGGTACCCTCACCCTTGGGCTGCCATATTACGATATCTGCATCGGAACCTATCGCAATGGTACCTTTCCGGGGATACATGCCAAATATTTGTGCAGGATTTGTACTGGTAACGGCTACTAGCTGCTGCAAGGTTATCCGTTTTTGCAACACTCCATAGGTATAAAGCAGCTTGAGTCTATCTTCGATTCCTGCTGCTCCATTGGGGATTTTACGAAAATCTTCCCTTCCCATTTCTTTCTGCCCTTTGAGATTAAAAGGGCAATGATCGGTCCCAACGACCTGAATCTGACCGGACCGGATAGCTCCCCACAATGCCTCGGCGTGGCCTTTGGGTCTAATAGGGGGGCTCATCACATACGCTGCGCCGCGAAAATCGGGTTGTTCGTACACGGTATCATCCAGCAAAAGATATTGGGGACAGGTTTCGCCGTAGAGATCAATGCCCTCGGCCCTTCCCTCAACCAGTACTTTGGTCGATTCCCGGCAACTCATGTGCACGAAATACGCTGGAACTCCCAATGAACGAGCCATCTGAGTAAGACGAAAGGCAGACTCTCCTTCCGCATAGGAAGGCCGTGACAGGGCATGATACACCGGCTCTGTACCTCCCTCGGTAAAGAATTTCTCCTGCAACTCCGAAATAATCTCACCATTTTCACAGTGCGCCATAATAAGTGCACCGAGTTCACGAGAAGCCTTGAGCATTGAAAACAGCTCCTCATCATTGACCATGATGGCATCTTTATACGCCAGAAATGCTTTGAAGCTGGGAATGCCCTCTTCTTCAACGCAGACCTGCATCTCCCTGGCTACCTGATCGCTGTACCAGGTCACCGCCATGTGAAAGCCGTAATCTGCAACAGCGTTTTTGGCTTTCGCCTTCCAGGTTTCAAGAGCCTCCAGCAACGACTGCTCTTTGGCCGGTACGACATAATCGATGATCGATGTTGTTCCTCCGGCAATACCTGCTGCCGTTCCGGATTCAAAGTCATCGGCAGATACCTCACCCATGAAAGGCATATCAAAATGGGTGTGAACATCAATACCTCCCGGTAACAGATAGTGGCCGGCGGCATCTATCACCCGCTCGGCAGATACGTCTAAATCCGTACCAATAGCGGCAATGCGACCTTCCTGTATATACACATCACTGCGACATCGGTCCATCGCCGTAATAATTTCGCCGTTTTTAATCAGCAGGGTTGACATGGATTCCTCCTTGACACTGTAGCTAGCTCATCCAATCCGGGTTTTTGGGAAAAACCCACTTTGTGGTCAATTTTTTCTTTTTTGTCCAAAAATTAATGCCATCCTGACCGGTAATATCTCCTCCGCCAAAACGAGAATCATTCCAGCCGCCAAATGAGAATGGTTCACGCGGTACAGGTACACCAATATTTATGCCAAGCATGCCGGCACTGGCATGTTCTGCAACATAGTCAGCAGGCGCACCGGAGGAGGTGAAAATAGCAGCAGCATTGCCATATGGATTGCTGTTTTCTATTTCTATTGCCTCTTCCAGAGTATTTACCCTGATGATAGCCATGACCGGGCCAAAGACTTCTTCCCTGGCAATGGCCATACCGGGTTGAACATTATCAATAATTGTGGGTCCTATCCAATTGCCGTTCTCAGAGTTGGCAAGCACCGCTTCAGGAAGAAGATTTCTGCCGTCAACAAGAAGAGTGCCACCCTCTGCCATCGCTTCGTCAATGAAATTTTCAATGCGGGAAAGGCTTGCCCTGTTAATGATCGCACCCATGTCTCGGCCAAGTCTGAAGCTTTGAGCATAGGCCACCATCTTTTTGATGAGATGATCACAATTCCCCACGGTGATAAGAGTTGCTGCCGCCATACACCGCTGACCGGCGCAGCCGGTAACCGAATTGACTATCTGTTCGGGGGAAAAATCGGGATCGGCATCCGGCATGCAGATAAGATGATTCTTCGCCCCACCCAGTGCCAATGCCTGCTTGCCGCTTGCCGTCGCCCTGGTGTACACCGCCTTGGCTACCTGGGTTGAACCGACAAAACTCACCGCCTTGATATCGGGGTGATCACAAATTTCCCCGACAAGTTCGGCACCGCCATGAACAACATTAAGCACACCGTCCGGCAACCCGGCTTTGGTGTACATCTCGGCAAGCTTCAGGGAAGAGAGCGGTACTTGTTCAGACGGTTTGAGAATAACACTATTTCCGCATACCAGAGCGATGGGCAGGGTCCACATTGGGACCATATGCGGGAAGTTGAAGGGAGTGATTGAGGCAACAACTCCCAGAGGCTCACGGCTCAACCTGCAGCTAATCCCCTTGCTCACTTCCTGAAAACCGCCGGTTATCATATTGGGAACGGAACATCCGTATTCAAGAATTTCAATACCTTTAAGAATTCCGGCTTTGGCCTCGCCGATAAGTTTGCCGCATTCCAGTGCAACTAAATTCGCTAGTTCATCAATATTGTTTTCCAGAAGGTGTTTGAGCCGAAAGAGAACCTGGGCTCTATCCTTGATATGGGTATTCTTCCATGCTAGAAATACTGATTTACCAAATTTCATTGCAGCATCAAGCTCTTGTCTGCCGCATAAAGGGCATTGACCGATAACCTCCCCAGTATAGGGGGAGATTATCTGCTGATATTCTGCACCTTCCGGGATGACAATTTGGCCATTAAGGTAATTGCCGATTTTTCCGGATTGAATTATCTCAAGATTGTCTATCATGATATCCCTGATCGATTACTTGTTTATCTATGATGCTGAAGCAGTTGCAGGCTGCTCCGCCTTGATAGAACTTAGGCCAAAATAGAGAACTCCGCCTAAGAATGACCCGGTAAACCAGCCGTAGCTGTAGAACCACGGCATAAATCCGGTGGTAATTGAAAAAACCGTCAAGG
>JAAUYD010108392.1_pt1 | contig 11256 bp, 7 predicted proteins | sample 7278101 | NCBI WGS metagenome assembly JAAUYD01 (sample SAMN14350128, study PRJNA611818) | marine sediment metagenome | isolation source: surface marine sediment (0.6m) | place: French Polynesia: Moorea | collected 2018-08
CACCTGGGGAGCCAGCAGCTGCTGCTCCCCAGGTGCTGTCGGAAATTATCGACATCGTCAAAAACGAGATGGTAGGGCTGGGTCCGCTTCAGCCTCTACTGCGCGATCCGTCCATCAGCGAAATCATGGTGAATTGGGTGCGGGGCAACGAGGAACACCCGGATGGATACTCCCAAATTTATATCGAGCGAGTGGGGCGGCTGGAGCTGGCCCCACCGGAAATTAAATTTGAAAATCAGGCCCATCTGCGCCACATCATCGATCGCATCGTTTCCCCACTCGGCCGGCGCATCGATGAAAGCAGCCCGCGCGTTGACGCCCGCCTGCCAGATGGGAGCCGCGTCAACGCGGTTATCCCGCCTCTAGCGGTTGACGGGCCGATTTTGACCGTGCGTAAATTTCGCCGGGCGATGTTCACCGAAGTCGACCTGGTCGACACCTACGGCACCCTGACCCAGGATATGCTGACGTTTATGCGGGCGTGCGTCAAGGCCAAACTCAACATTTTGGTGTCCGGGGGGACCGGCTCCGGTAAAACGACCACGCTCAACGTGCTGTCGACATTTATCCCCCACAGCGAGCGCATCATCACCATCGAAGACGCGGCCGAGCTGCGGCTGTACGAATCCCATCCCCACGTGGTCCGTTTGGAGGCCCGACCGCCCAACGTCGAGGGTGAGGGGGCGGTTAGCATCCAGGAGCTGGTCAAAAATGCCCTGCGCATGCGGCCGGACCGCATCATCGTCGGTGAGGTGCGCGGTGGCGAAGCGCTGGACATGCTCCAGGCGATGAACACCGGTCATGAAGGATCGATGACCACCATTCACTCCAACTCAACCCGCGATGCGTTTGCCCGTCTGGAAAATATGGTGATGATGGCCGAAAGCGCCAAACAGCTGCCGCTGCAGCCGATCCGCGAACAGCTGGCCAGCGCCATTGACATCGTGATTCAGCAAAACCGGCTGCCGGGCGGCGGGCGGCGCATCGTCAGTGTCTCTGAGGTGCGCGGGCTGCGCAAGGGGCAAATCATGGTCAAAGATGTCTTTTTGTTCCAGCAAACCGGCATCGATGAACGCGGTCAGGCGCTGGGGTATTTCACCCCCACCGGGGTCAAACCCAAATTTTTCCACCGGCTGCAGGAAACCCTCAGCGAAGAGGAGTTTAACCGGCTGGACGGGATCTTCTCGCTCGACTACTTCACCCGCGAATTAGGGGCCGGGCTCATGAACGACAATTCGGTCAGCGAAATCATGATCAACGCCCCGGATGAAATTTATATCGAGCAGCACGGCCGCCTGCGCCAAATCTCGAGCGAAGAAATTCGCAGCCTGGGAGGCAGCGGGCTGCGTCACGCCAAACATCTGGAACATATTGTCGAAACGATCGCCGCCCGTCTCGGCCGGCGGATTGATGAAGACCGGCCGATGCTCGACGCGCGACTGCCCGACGGCAGCCGCGTCAACGCCATCCTGCCCCCGCTGACGCTCGATAAAGACGGCCATCGTTCCGATTCAAGCCGGGACAGCAGCGCGGTGATCACCATTCGCCGCTTCCCCGAGCCGCTGGTCATGGCGGATTTGCTCAGAACCGCCTCCCTGTCGCCGCAAATGGCCGAATTTTTAGAGGCGTGTATCAGAACGCGGCTCAATTTGGTTGTTTCCGGCGGCACCGGCTCCGGTAAAACCACCCTGCTCAACGTCCTGTCGTCGTTTATTCCCGATTGGCAGCGCATCATCACCATCGAAGACGTGGCCGAGCTGCAGCTGCGCCAGCCGCACTGGGTCCGGCTGGAGACCCGGCCGGCGGACGAATTTGGCGAAAATGAGATCAAAATTCGCGACCTGGTGCGCAACAGCCTGCGCATGCGGCCGGATCGCATCGTCGTTGGTGAATCGCGCGGGGCGGAAGCGCTGGATATTTTGCAGGCCATGAATACCGGGCACAGCGGTTCGATGACCACCGCGCACGCCAACTCGCCTCGTGACGCAATGTCCCGTTTGGAAACGATGGTGCGCATGTCGCCCGAAGCCCGCGAGTTGAGCTCCCGCGAAATTATGGAGCAAATTAGCATCCTCGATATCGTGGTGCAATCTTCGCGCATGGCTGATGGCTCGCGCAAGATCATCGCCGTTTGCGAGCTAACGCGAGACGAAAGCGAGCAAATCGTGCTTAAAGAAATATTCAACTTCGAGCAGGTCGGATTAAGCGAAGACGATCCACCACAAGTGGTAGGCAGCTTTAGAGCAACCGGTTATGTGCCGAACTGTCTGGAATATTTCACCGCCAACGGCATCGATATCGACGAGCAGATCTTTAATCGGTCGACCGTCACCCACGTGCGCGGCAATCGATTTACGAGTTAAGTCATTATTTATAAGTGAGGCACGATGGAGGTCATTAAGTCCCCCCTCCCCGACAAGGTTCGGGATGGACAGGTTGTTTGATGAATGAGAAAATTTCTCTCCAGCTCAACAAATTCCCCCTCCCGTGTCGGGAGGGGGCCAGGGGGTGGGTCTTTAGCCGTCATCTCACCCCTCCCCCAGCCCCTCCCCGGCGCGGGGAGGGGAGCATGTTTGAAAAGTTTTTGTAATTCGCCTTATCCAGGATTGAGGATTAACTTGCTGAACAAAGTGGCACAACATCAACAAAAAGCTAAATTGATCCCGACCGCAGCGGTCTGGCTGCTTTTGCTTCTCTTATTGAGCGTCGGCCGGCCGCTTTCGGCCCAATCACCCACCCCGGCTGAAACGTTAACCAATATCGACGTGGTGCTGGTGCTGGATACCTCAGGCAGCATGCGGGCCAACGACCCGGATGCGCTGCGGGTACCGGCCGCCAAACTTTTTGTGGATTTGGCCAGCCCCGGGGATAAATTTGGCATCATCACGATGTCGGGGCAGCGGCAAACCGTGGCGCTGACTGAGGAGATGATCGAAGTCAGCAACTTTACCAGCCGCACCATCCTCAAAGAAGTCATAGACGGGGCAACCCAGACAACCAGCGGCGGCACGTATATGGGGCAGGCGCTTGATGTGGCTTATGATTTACTCGAACGCTCTCCGGAAAACCCGCAGCGGGTGGTGTTGCTGTTAACCGACGGGCTGCCGGACCCCAGCAGCCAGCGGGAGCAGGTCACCGAAGCGGTCGGCCGGTTTCAGCAGCGGCCGGATTGGCCCCTGTTTGTGATCGCTTTGGGAGCTGATGCCGACGTAACGTATTTGCAAACCAACATCACCGAACCAACGGGGGGGCGGGTCTTTGCGGCCACATCGGCCGCCGAGCTGGTTGATGTTTATCTGCAGGTTTTCGCCCAGCTGCTTGACGATCGCTACATTCAATCGTTTTCGTTAACGGCCGATGAACCGGCTCCCCTGGCCAGCTTAAGCGATGATTACCGGCTGTCGCAGCTGAGTTTTGTGCTGCATCGTGATGTAGCCGAGACAAACCTGACCGAATTAAGTGCGCCCAATCAGGATAATTTGGCCGTTGGGGGGTCGCGCGGTGGGGTGGTCTATCGCAGCCGCGAACTGCCCTACGAAGTCGTAACCGTTTTCCCGGATGGGGAGGTCCCTCTGGCCGGTTCCTGGTCTGCAGAGCTCACATCCCCGCTCGAAAATGGGCGGATGACGATGATGGTGCGCTCTGACCTGCGCGCTCGCTGGCTGCTCCCGCGGCCCACCAATCCCATTGATGACAAATCGATCCGCTATGTGCCCAGCGGCCGGCCGTGGCTGCTGCAGCTGGGGGCGGTTGATCGTCTGGGTGGGCTGGCGGCCGATCTGGCCCCGGCCGCGGAGATCCCGGCCGAGGTGGGCAACTGGCTGGAAACTCGTGACGATGGTCAGGATTGGGATTTTGTAGGCGGTGACGGTCGGGGCACGACGGTATACGAGGAAGAGCTGCCGCCGGGTAACTATACGATGCGGGTTGAGGTCCCCCGCTTCTCGGAAGACCCGATCCATTTATACAAAACCTATTTGCTGGAAGCGCGGCCGCTGCCGCAGCTGCGCCTTGAAGTTGCCGCGGCCGATGGGGAGTTGGGTATCGGTGGCGTGCTTAACGGAGAGATTTATCTCGATGGCCTCGATGAGGTCGAGCTGGAAGGGGTTGAAGAGATCGAAGTCATCGTGCGCGAGCCGAACGGCCGGCTCATACAGGTGGAGGTCGAGGTTGTTGGGGCGCCGGTCGTCGAGGATGTGGTGGCCATCGAGCCCACAGCCACCCCGCGACCCAATCAAAACGCCGCCATTCGACCAACGCTGCCGGAAATCACCCTGCCGTTTGAGTTTTCCAACCGGCAGGAGGAAGACCCGCTGTTTCGCTTCTCTTACACGCCGGAGAGCTTGACCGGCGATTTAAGGGTGATGGTGGTGGCCAATATTTTGGCCTCTGAAGATCGACTCTTTGTGCCTTATACCGATTTTTCGCAAAAAATCTTCTCCCTATCGGTGCCCACTATCTCGATTGACAGCCCCACTGGTGACGTCTCTCAGGTCTCTCGCCAGCGGGTCGTGCTGCCGGTTGAGGTCACCACCGATGGGCTGCGTGAGGAGTCACTCACGCTTTCTTTAACCGGCTCCGGGTTGAGCAACCCCTCTGTTTTTCCACCGGTTTTGACCGTGCCGGCCGAGCCCGGCACCCACGAATTTTCGGTCGAGCTGTACACTGAAAATGCGCCGGGGCAAACGGGAGAGGCGGTCATCACGTTTGAAAGCGAACCGTCGACCGCCCTGCTGGAAGACAACATCGTGCGCTGGGTGGTGCGCACCGTCGGCTCGCTCAATATCCGTCAGGAAGAAGAAGAAGCGGAGATTATTCCCATCGACGGGGGCGAGGTGGTGGTGTATTTACAGTCGGGCTCAAATCAGCCGGAGCGCCTTCTTTTTGAGTGGGATGGATCACCGGAACTGGGCGAGTTGACGGTTGTTCCGGCCGAATTTATAGTGCCGCCAGGCGAAGAAACCCAGATCACGCTCAAATTGTTCAGCACGGCCGAGTCGGGTGCGGAAGGAGAAGTTCGCCTGCGGGCTGTCCCGCCTGATGGGCAGCTGCAGCTGAGAGAAGATGATTTGGTGTGGCAGGCCCGCGTTGGCCGCCCTTCACTTGGTTTTGGTCCGCTGATCGCCTGTTTTGGGGTGGTCGTCGCCGGTGTCGTGGCCTTTTTAATGATACGACGTCGGCAGGTTGGTTAGGCAAAGGAAGAATTTTATGATTGAAGAACTCGACAGCTTACGGATGACCGTCGTCATCCTTTTTGGCGCAACCGCATTTTTTGTGATGGCCGCAGTTCTTTATTGGGCTGGTTACTCGGGGTTGATTCGGCGAGCGCTGCAGCGCAGCCGCGAAGTGGGTATTGATCAGGATGAGCTCAACGCCAATCGCCAGGGCAGCCTCTTTTTGCGCTGGGGCAATCAATATGACCAGAGCGAGAAGGCGGAAACCATTCGCCAGCAGCTGATGGCCGCCAACCTGAGGCTCAAACCATCGGAGTATATGGCGGTACGTTTTGCGGCGGCCGCGGTGGTTTTTATTATTTGCAACATGATCATCAGCCTGAATTACTCCGTATCGATTTTGATTGGAGCGGCCGTGGCCATATTTATCCCCCCTATTTATCTGCGTTCTCAGCGGCGGCGATACATTTCAGCCTTTAACTTTCAGCTGATTGAAGCGACCTCAACGATGGCCAGCGCCATTCGGGCCGGGATGTCCGTCCCCCAGGCGATCGAGCAGGTCAGCCGCAAGGTGCCCGCCCCCGCCCAGCAGGAGTTTCAGAAGCTGTCGCGCGAGGTCAACTTACTGGGGGTCAGTATCGAAGAGGGGCTGCAAAACGCCCTGCAGCGGCTGCCCAGTGATGACCTGGCGGTCGTTATCGCCACGCTGATGATTCAGCGGCAGTCAGGGGGTAATCTCGTCGACGCCCTGTCGCAGTTGTCAGACATCATGCGCTCGCGGGCCCAGCTGCGGGATGAAGTGAATACCATGACGGCCGAGGTGCGCTATTCCGCTTACATTGTGACTTTGATGCCGGTCATCATCGTTTTCTTTTTGCGCAATATCGCCCCAGATTTAGTCAATCCGCTGTTCGAAAGCGTTTTTGGCTGGATTATTTTGTCCATCTTTGTGGCGGTGCAAATTGTGGCCTTCTTGTTTATTCGCCGGATCGCGGACGTTCGAGTTTAGCTCAAGCGACCGCAGGTCCAACAAACAGATGTTGGTGAATCGGGATTAAAGTAGAGGGTAAAAAGGTGTGAGATGGGTTTATTAATCGGTTTAATGGCAATGGTTGCGGTGTTAATTTTAGCTGAGGGGATGCGCCGTTTGAGCGTGCCGCGCTCCGGCAAACTGCTGGCAGAGCTGGTTTATGGCGAGTCGGCTCCGGAAGCCAAACAAACTTATTTTCAGCGGCGGGTGCTGCCCGTTGCCCGGCCGCTGGCGGAACGATTTGAATTTCTCGAACCGTTTTCGGAACCGGAAAAAGTGGCGTTCAAACTCGACTACGCCGGCCGGCCATATGATATGGATGCCCAACAATTTTTAGGGGTACAGGTGTATATGATGCTAGTGGGGCTGGTCGGCGGGCTGGTCTACTTCTTTGTGGCCATCACGCTGGGTTTGTGCGGTGGGGCCATCGCCCTTCTGGCCGGGCCCACGGCCGGTTTTTTCCTGCCGCGTTTGTGGCTCGACAACAAGGTCAAAAAGCGGCAGGAGCAGATTAATCTTTCGATGCCGGATTTCCTGGACATGATGGTCGTTTCGGTCCGGGCCGGAATGTCGTTTGACAACGCCCTACGCCTGGTTTGCGTGCATATCACCGGCCCTCTTACCGAAGAACTGCGCCGCGTTATTCGCGAATTGGAGGTTGGCGAACCGCGCAATATCGCCTTTCGACGATTGGTAAAGCGCAACACCTCGGAAGATCTCCGGGCGTTTATCGATGCCCTGTTGCAGGCGGATGAATTGGGTACTCCGATTGCCAAAACATTGGAGGTTCAAGCTGAAGAGTTACGCACGATTCGCATTAACCGCGCCCGTGAACGCGCGGCCAAGGCCTCCCCCAATATCTCTCTGGTAACCGTCTTTCTGGTGGTGCCATCGGTCCTCTGCTTATTTTTAAGCATGATGGTTATGAGCATCATTTCTGGTGGTCAGCTGACGACGATTGGCCCCTAACCTCATGTAAAAGCTGGATACATTTTGTTTACAAAACCCCCTTTACCCGACCTTAGGAGTTCAGTACCCTTGAACTTGTCAATGCGACAACCTTTATCAAGAGAATTATTTAAATGTGTAGGAGGTTTAAGATGACAAAGGCAAAATATTACTTCACTATTCTGATGAATCGTCTCGCCGAAGAAGAAGGGTTGGAGACCGTTGAGTGGGCCGGTATGGTTGTAGTGATGGTTGCCCTTTTGGGTGCGGTCACCGGTTTCATCACCAGTGGTGATGCCCAAATTGGTCAGGCTATTCTCGACGTGTTTGAAAACTGGATTCGCGCTTTAGGTGGATAATTCAGACACGCAAAAAAAGTGTAAGGCCACCACAGAGTAATGCTGTGGTGGCCTGCTTTTTTATCAGGTCAAATCACTCTGTTTGGGTCTATGATGTACAGCTATCGTGTCCGAGGAATCAGCGCCTTAATTCTGCTGGGCGTGCTGTTAACTTGTATCGCCTGCAGCGGCCCGGCCGATGAACCTGCAATCGCTGATAATAACCAGCCGACCGTGGAGCCAACTGCTGCCACCCCCGAAGAAGAAGTTTTAGTCGAAGAAGAAATTATTGAAGAGGCAGTGGTTGAAGAAGCGCCGGACGCCGAATCAGAAAGCAGCGGCGAGGCCGAGGTAGAAGAACCCACCGCCCCGCCCCCCACAGCCGAAGCGGACGTCAGCACTGCTCCACCGCCAACGGCCGAGCCTGAACCAACAATGACTGCCACCCCGATGCCGGTGTTGGACCCGATGTGGTTTGTGGACAGCGACGGCAATTTGATTCCCGATTTTATCGAAGAAGAAGCCGGTTTTGATCCACTGATCGACGATTGTGCGCCGGCGATGTGCCAGATGAGCGACGGCGGATCGGCGCTGACGCAGGAACAAAACGTCTTGATCGTTTTGGATGCCTCCGGCTCGATGGCTGAACCGTTTGGCAGTGAAACTCGCATGAGTGCCTCGAAAGAGGCGTTACGTGATTATGTCCTCGTAACCTCCGATCTGGCCAATATCGGTCTGCTGGTTTATGGACACGAAGGGGACAACACGGAAGCGGGCAAGCCTGAGAGCTGTGATATTGTCGAGCTGCTGGGCGAGTTTGGCTCGATCACTCCGGTAAATATCGAAGGGGTTTTGGCTCAATTTGAGCCAAATGGTTGGACCCCCATCGCCAGGGCTTTGGAGGCAGCAGAAACGATTTTAGGTGAAAAAGTTGGGGCGGTAAATCGAATTATTTTGGTGACCGATGGTTTAGAAACTTGTGACGGCGATCCGGTAGCGGTCGCCGACCGGCTGCACAATCAGCCGAACATCGACCTGGTGGTGGATGTCATCGGCCTGGGTGTGACTAATTCTGAAGAAGTATCTCAGCTGGCCAGCATTGCTGAAGCCGGCGGTGGCACCTACTACAGCGCTCAAAATCAGGAAGAGTTCCGCCAATCGCTCGGTGATTCCGTCGACGAGGTTTTTAATCGCGCAAATTTCGCCTTTTGTATTGTTGAAAACGGGGTCAACTACAACGTTTGCACCAATACGCTGTACAACCGGTCGACGATTCGGATTCGACAGGAAATTTTGAAAGCGCCTCAGTCAGAAACGGCGGATCAACTCGATGATTTGATCGAGGCCATTGAGCTAAACAGGGAAACGGCCGACGCCAGTTTTGAGGCTTATCGCGATGATCTTGAACAGCTGTTGGCTGATCAGCGCGAACGGGATTTGCAGCGACAGGAGCTGTTTGGCGACGAGTAACTTCCAGCTGCATTTGGCCGCAAGCTGGATAATCCAAAATACAGGTGAAGAGGTGGAATATGAAACCTTTACAGCGTTTTTGGCGCAAGTTAAAAGAAGAAAAAGGGGCTGAAACAATCGAGTTTTTGGGTATGCTGCCGGTGGTGATGATCACTATCGCCATCGTTTGGCAATTCGCCCTGCTCGGCTATACGGCCGTCATTACCGCCGGTGCCGCCCGGGAAGGGGCACGAGCGGCAGCTGTAGGCAACAGCTGTCAGGCTGCGGCCGCCAACGCCAGTATCGGTTGGGACGGTGGCGTGCGCCGCGTGAACTGCTCTTGCGGTGGACAAGCGTGTACGGCCACCGTGCAGCTGCAAATCAAAAAGGCTCCCATTCCCCTAATCAGCAGTCTGCCCAACTACCCCTGGGTCAGTTCCACGGCCGTGATGCGCTATGAACCACCCTATAACTGACCTTTGGTGATGTAATTTAGCGCAAAAAACCGGAGGTGTGGTGATGAAGCGATGGTGGTCAAAAATTTGGCACGCTCTGCGTGATGAAAAGGGCAACAACTCGATATTGGTGATGGCTTTTCTGGGCGGCATGCTGCTGGTCGTACCGATTATTTATGATTATGCCAGCACATACTACGCTCGCCGGGTCTCCCAAACCGGATCGGATGCGGCCGTGATGTCGGCCGCTCAGGATTACGCTCGCGCGCTTTCTATTGAGTGGCGGGGGTTTTGTGGCGAACCGGCGATTAGCGTGGCTGAACGATACGCGGCGTTTGCCACGATGATCGGTTCTTCCCCCATCGGGGCCGGATCAGCATCCGGTTTCGCTTCCGCCAACCGCAGCCAGCTCACTCAATACGTTAATTATCTCAACGGCCGGACCACAAACGTCAGCGGCGCAGCGGTTCCCCATATTGAAATTTACGGAAAAACCGAGAAAAACATTAACACCATGGGCACTTATGCCGGTGTTTCACAAGCTCCGGCTGATGCCAAAAGCGTCGCGTTTCTAGATCGATTTGACCATTGGGTCATTCCCTGCTCGAACGACCGGGTCATTCACATCTATCGTTTCTACTGGAAGATTCGGCTGATTGAATAGGTTAAACTGAGCAGATCACAATAAATTTTATTAAAAAACAGCCACGGATTAACACGGATTTTCACAGATTTCTCTCTTGCTCCTGCGGAGCTCTGCGGCCATCTGCGTAATCTGCGGGCACCTTCTTCAGAAAACTTTTTGTAACTTACCTAAATACAGTCAACTGCCAGGAGGGTCGCATGTTTGACTGGAAGAGAAATGATCAAAAGCAAACTGTCCACCGCGCCTTTGGCTGCCTAACAGACGAAAAAGGCGTTTCCACCGTTGAATGGATCTCCATGGTGGTGGTTGGCCTGCTGCTCCTGCTCTCGGTGGGCGTCGTGATGTCGGCCGTGGGGGGGCAGCAGATCGGGCAATCGGTCACCGATGTCACCAGCACTCTGGTTGAGTCTGTGGGCCAGGGTGCTCCGGCCGTTGAAGCCCCCAATCTGGATATTCAACCCCTTCAAATTGATACCCCCCAAATCGAAGGTCCGCAAATTCAAGCCCCGACGATTGTCGGCCCCAGCGTTGCCGTGCCTCAAATCACCGTTGACCTTTTTGGTCAAAATCAGGGTGGGGAGAGCTCCGGCGGCGGCTTTTGGGGCTGGGTTGGCGATCGTCTTGACGATGCCGGTTCCGCTTTGAGCGGCGCAGGCGGCTGGATTTCTGATCGCTTTTCAGATTTCCAAAACGCATTTTCTGAGCTGCCTTCCTGGGCCAAGGGTCTGATCATCGGCATTGCGGCCGGGATTGCGATCGTGGTGGTGGCCGTTGCGGCCGTCGCCGCCGGGATTGTGGCCTCGGTGAGCGCCATCGCTCTGGTCGCGGCCGTCGTCGTGGCCGGAATTGTGGGGTTGATTTACGGCATTGTTAGCGGAGATAATTTTAACGGCTGGCACGCCTTCGGGCTCTCACTGCTGGGTGGGGTGGTCGCCTTAATCGCGGTGGAGGTGGGCGCCATTGCCGCCGCCTGGACATGGCTGCGCCACGGAGCCTGGCCGGCCGTTGCCCGTGTGGGTCAGGCGATCGCCACCCGCACGGTGGGGGCGGTACGTGCGGCCGGGCAGTGGCTCACGCGTACGGCGTGGCCGGCGATTGTCAACGGCGGCCGGGCGATTGCCGCTCGCGTCACGGGCACCGTTCGGGCGATCGGGCAGTGGATTACCCAAACCGCCTGGCCGCGTCTGGCCGCTTTGGGCACCCGCCTGAGAACCGG
>JAAUYD010089083.1_pt1 | contig 11255 bp, 10 predicted proteins | sample 7278101 | NCBI WGS metagenome assembly JAAUYD01 (sample SAMN14350128, study PRJNA611818) | marine sediment metagenome | isolation source: surface marine sediment (0.6m) | place: French Polynesia: Moorea | collected 2018-08
GTTTAGCTGACGACCTGTTGTAATCTTACTTTTCTTTGAGACTGGCGGTAAGAGAGGAAAACTACAGTCGCTAAATCTTTAATACTCAAACAATGTAAGCCATGAAGGTGGGAAATTCAAATTGGCGATGTAGAAATAATCAATGTACCAAATTTCAAAACCCCCACCGCATGGTCATGTTGTTCGAACGTTGACAAGATGCCTGCCGATTGGTGAAAGGGAGGGGCAAACAAGCGAGTTCCTATTTCCAAATGCTTATTCTCGCGACTTTACTTTCTAAAATTAGTGATTAATGAATGCTAATGAAAAAGTTATGCATTTCATTCTATCCGATTGTTCTCGTTTCAACAATCATCTGTGCTCTGACGGCGTGTGCATTACACAACACATCTGGCAAACACAGGGAACCGTCACTTGCCATGACGGCAGAAGTCCAACGTCGCATCCTACCATTGATCGAAAGGCTCTACCTCAACTCAAAAGAGTTAAAAGAGGAATATCGTGATCTGCGGGCGGTATCCCAAGCCCATGCTTTTCGGGGTGATAACGAACAGCTCAATTATGTGCAAAAGGCAGCCTTGTATATTCAGAAATCCCACCTCAGCGCCATGCATCAATGGGAAGTTCTATCTTTGATTGAAGATATTAGACCCGCCGCCATCGTTGATTATTATACTTTGCGATACAAAGGGATCTCACAGGCTACCGTCGAGTTGGTGGGAGATGAACGCTTCATCACAATCTACCGTGCGTACATTAAAAACGCAGAGGCACTGGAAGATATTGATGCCGCACTGAAACTCATAGTGGACATTCGAAATCTATTTGATCAATTGAAAGAAGCCATTGCACCTCTGGTTCGGAAAAAAATGCCGTTTTACAGCTATGGTTCGTCACCCGGCAGTTGATTTTGGTCGAAGCGAGGATAGCACCACCCAATCTCATCCGAACAATGGTTTTTTCATTGCATCAAGTTTATTTTTTTACAGCATGGTAATGGATCACGGCTGCAGGCTCCAGAATTCGAAACGTTAACGATTCAGTGAAATACAGAGTGACCGACTCCGGTGTGCTTTTTTCATATCCGATTGCAAGGTCTTGACCCAATACAAGCTCCAGGTCACCACCTCGGGTCGAAACCAAGTAAGCTTCATCCTCATAATCGCCACTCAGATAGGGGCTGAGCACAACAGGTCCTCCGAGGATGTTCTCCGCCTGCATCTTAACGGGGTAACCCTGAAAATGCGCGGACATGAGGCTCCAGAGTTTGGGTCCGACGACAAAAGCGTAAGGTCCTTCTACCGATTTTGCAGTAAAATGGGTGATGCCATCGGCTATGGTTTCCAACATCTGTTCCGGGGTGTTGCCGATGGTTAAACAGTCTGCACCGGTGCAAAGCTTCAAACCTTTGATGTTGGCTTCGGTCAGGCCATGATAAACCACTCGCTCTTCAAACAAAGCAATTTTACGCGCTGCTTCTTCAAGATTGGTCAAATCGACATCTTTGGCGCCCCGCACGACATTGTCCATCTCCTGAATATCCAATTCGAAAGGAATACGGGATTCCACGAGGTGATGGACTTTGTGGATGCCAAAATTCAATCCATCTTTTGGCTGTTTTTCAGGGTATTCCAGCCGGCCCTCCGGGACACCGGGAAAATTAGTGCCCATAGGTTCCGAAACATCGACCACTTTACGGGCGGAAAGCAGCGCTGTCAGGCTGCGGGCCGCTTGGGAATCGATTTCTGCCCATGCCTCCGCCGGGATGGGGGCCAGTTCTCTCTTTAAAATGTCCATATATCTTCCTTCCTAATGCTGTCTGTTATTGATCTATACTTGGTGAATTAACTTTTGAGGCTGCCGATACCCAAACCAGCGGCAGTACTCTTGGCAGCTGCGGTGCCGGAGGTGTCGATATGCTTGGGAGGTTCCGGCAACTCCACATTGAGCATGTTCTCCTTTGACTGCTCAAACAGTTTGCCAAGGGTGATCATGTCGGTGTCGGAAAAAAGTTGACGCGCCAGTGGAAAGATCTCTTCCTCCTCTTCTCCGAGGTGATGATTGGTGTATTCACCGAGGCCTTCGATTTTTATTGGAAAATTCTCGTGGTCTTGGGGAAAGCCCTCAGCATCTTTAATGATGAGTTCGATGATATGATGCTCATTGACGGCTTCCAGTGCCTCGTGGCGCGCCGAACCGACTTTTTCGAGAAAATCGTAGAAATATTTCTCTTCCATGGTGTGGTGCACGACCAGATGCCGAATATAGGTTTCAAACACGGCTGGGTCGGTCTCTGACTGCTGGTATAAACTTCTGAGCACGTTGTGATGGTTCACAAGGGCGTCGACGATATTCATATAGCCTCCGTTTTTGGTCTTGCCTAATTGTTTGTTCAGCGGTGCCGAATGGCCGCAAGGTAAAGCCCGTATGTTTACTCTAACGGCATGGCATCCATGTGTCAAACCCCGTTCCCGTCATCCGTTGTCAGCCAGTCGATGTAGCCGTCCGGTCGCATCAGCATGGCGAATCGTGCTGGTAAAAACGCTGGTTTGGTGTTTTTAAATTTGAAAGAGCTCTTGCACTCTGGATCCAACTCCGAACCGATGGTTACAACCTGGTCATCAATTAGGGGTTTATAGGCGCCTTGCGTAAGCGCTGCCACCGCCCACTCGATATCTCCGTTCACGATTAAAATGTTGTCAATCGTGTTTCGGTCACGCCAGATAAGCGACGGCAGGTCAAGTATCGAGATCGGACCGTCTTGATATCCTTCAATCCAGAAATGTGGCGCCCTTCCACCAATCTCGAGCTTTGGCGCATACGTCAGAGCGGTATTCATTGTAGTGGGGGATTCCTGCGGTTCGACCGATATTTTATGCCTGTATCGATTCCCAAAATCATTGCCCGGAAAAAGCAGCTGGAGGGTTTTGTTGCGTGCATCTTTGAATATCGCGTCAAGCGCCCTTCTCCGGTACCTGGCAAAAGAGTTATCGGTTTTTAACCAATCGACTTGTCGCAAACCAATACGCATGGCCTGATTGAAAATCTTGCTCCGGGTTGACTGGCTCACCGGCAGGTGGCTGATCCATCGGCTTAATGTGCTGGCGTATGCGGGGTTCAATCCCATGGCGCGAGGGACCGCCAATGTTTTCTGATAATTTTTCAGGCTCAAGGCCGCTGTTTTCAGGGCTACCGGCCTGCGTTCGGTTTCATAGGAGGCCAGCAAGTTGTCCGCCCCATCTGTTTGGCCATTCTTTCTGGATCGCAGTGCTACAGCGAGCTTCCAGGCCAGGTTGTGCGCATCCTGTATACCGGTATTCATGCCAAAACCGCCTGCCGGTGTAAATTGATGCGCAGCATCACCCAACAGAAAGCAGTGACCATGAGCCGACCGAAAACGTGATGCAACGCCGACCTGCATGATCCAGGAGCGGATACTTTGGATATTTACCTCAATTGGACGTCCGGCCAACTCTTGGATTAAACGGACGCAGCGCTCATTTGCAAACCTTGAGATTTGTTGGTGGGGTGGGTAATAGGGAACCTGCAAAACGAATTCGCCCTGATCCAAGGCATGCGCGACCAAAACGGCCACACCAGCCGCTGAATAGGTAAAGTAAAGCATCGCCGGTATTCGAGACCTTAGCTCATTTGCCAATGGACGGCTGAAGAAGTGGACGTTGATTAGATATTGCAGTTGTTGTTGATGCGTTTGGTCGATGTTGAGCTGTTGTCGTGTCGTGCTGCGCGCGCCATCCGCACAGACAACAAAGTCTGGGTTCAGAACGCTGCGCCGGCCCGTTTCGCGGTTGAACAAGATGACGCTTGAACGATCTTCATATTCTTCAACGCCGGCCCGATATCCTTGCATAATGGAGGCAAATTCACTTCTCCTGGCTCTGTCGAGCAAGTGAACCATCAATTTGTTTTGCGAAAGGTGCGCGACCCGGGCGGGGCTGTCGCTGTCGTAGGGATTGTCAGCAAAATGATCCACGCATCCCAACAATCCATTTTCGGCGGTTATATGAATCCGCTTCAACCGTGGTAAGCGGATCCATTGCGTACAATAAACGAATCGTCTCCAATTGTTCAGTGACGTTTGCTCAGCCGCTATCAATTGATCGAGATCATCAATCTCCCGCAAAACCTCCATTGAACGGTAGTTGATAAAGTGTGCCTGCGGGTGTTGATCGATAGAAAAATTCTGATCCACCAATATATGGTGAACCTGGTAATTCGACAACAACAAAGATGTCACCAGGCCGGCAGGCCCGGCCCCTATTATGACCACAGGATGGTTTTTCAGTGACATGCCACATTTCCCATCGACCCAACGGTCACACACCAAGCTGAGAAGATATTTAGCGTGAAGAATTTATATTTAGGTTTTATATCGTTAAATTAAAATGTAAGTCATATCTCACGCCGAGCGGTAGTCTTCCAGATATCTGGAGAGAGATGGGGGCCAGACCCAGACAGGTAAACTGCTATCCAAGTTTTGGGATCCAGCAGGAAGCCCATCTCTCTTTATCGATTTTACTTGTCCTGTTTACCCACTCCGTGCGCCTTGAGCATACGGTCCCACTCTTCACTGCTCAGCGTTTCATCGCCATCAACGTCAATCATTTCGTATGCACTTTCCAGCCATGTCATATATTGAGCGCTGAATTCATCAAAAGAGATTGTCCCGTCGTTGTCAGTATCCAATGCATCCAATTCAGTAAACGACATTTTGCAACCCTGGTAGTGGTGGCTTGCCAGAGACGTACCCAAAAAACCTGCACCTACAATAAGTGAAGCAATTACCAAAGGCATAATAATCTTCATACGACATCTCCATTACAGAAATTAATAATTAGTGTTTATGTAATAAATCTAAGCTCAGTATTATAATAGTCAACAAAATATAAACAAAATATAAACATTTTATTAACGGCATTGCCTGGCGCTGTCTTGAATCGACATTGACAGTTCACAGTTCGGTAATGATGTCTTCTACGATGCCGAACACGCGGTCGCCCCTTTTCGGGCGGAGGGCGACATTTCCGGTAAAACTCCCGAATGAGGGCAGTACTGCATAGTCCTGTCCGAAATAAAAGCACGGCAGTCTTTCTGTTTGCCGACCAATGCCAGCCATGCGAACACCAGGATGCAGGTGACCGCTGATGACATAGCTGCCATGGACAGCCGCTGGCTCGTGTCGAAACGTAAAGGGGGGCAAATCCAGCATGTCAAAAGTTGAATTGATGCCGAACACTGAGGACGAAGATTTCACCCATCGGTCGTGATTCCCTCTCACCAATATAACCTGAAGACCGTTGCGGGCATCGCGCCACACTTTTATCCGATCCAGGACGTCGGTATCCGTGACCCTCGAATGCATCAGGTCGCCAAGGAATAGCACCGTGGAGGCACGAACAGCAGCCAACGCCTTTTCAAGCCGATCGAGGTCATCGGCTGTCATCCCCTTGGGGAGGGCTATGCCGCTGCGACGAAATACGGCGGCCTTTCCGAAATGAGGATCGGCGACGATGAGCATCTGGTGCTCGTGCCAGAAAACCGCGCGTTGGGGCAGCAAGGTCAGCCGTTGGTCTTTGAGTTTGATATCGAGATGCCCGTTCATGGCGTGTTCCTAATGATGAGATGCAGCTCTTTCAAGCTGAACCTGCATTCTTTGGATGCGTTCGGCCAATTTTTCTGATGATAGTTTCAGTCGCAGGCGATTGACCAGAATCGGGAATCCAAGGGGGGTGGGGCGATCGGTTTCAATCCGGCACAAGCGGTGCGCTGCAATTCGCTCCAATCCGGCTTTCATGCGATGGTATTCCAACTGCCGATCCAGCACTTCTTCGGTGGCTTGTTTGAGCAAGAGATTCTCCGGATCATATCGTTGGAAGACATTGTAGAGTAGACTGCTGGATGCCTGAAGCTGGCGACTGCTCTTGGTCCATCTACCGGGATAGCCCTGAAATACCAGTCCGGCAACACGAGCGATGGATCGAAACTGCCGGCGCGCCATTTCGGTTGCATTGAGACTGGACAGCATATCCGGCAACAGATTTGAAAGGTGGAGCAGACGCCGCAGGTCCGCATCGTCAGCCAGGTGGAACGCTTGATCGGAAAGCAGCTCAAAACCATAATCATTAGCGGCAATGGAGAAGGTCATGGGAACTTGCTTTGATATACGGTATGCCAGCAGGGTGGCGAGTCCTTCGTTGACCAGCAAGCCCTCGAATGGGTAAACAAACAAATGGTGGCCTTCCCGCGTGCGCACTTTCTCCACCAGCAGCTCGTTCTTTTGCGGGACCTTGGACCATCTGGCCTGAAGGTCCAGGATGGGTTTCAAAGCGATAATTTCAGGATCGCGGCAACCGTTGCGGCCGGCTCGATCCAAAAGCGTGCGCATGGACTCGGCGAGTTCCGATGAGAGCGGCATGCGCCCCCCCAGCCATCGAGGCGTGCGTCCATTGCTCTGCTTCGCCCGCCGCACCCAAACCGTCATATCCCGCATTCGGCGAAATTCAAGGGCCCTGCCGGCGAACAAAAAAACATCACCGGGTCTGAGACCGGACACGAAACGCTCTTCAACGGTACCCAGTCGATGGCCGTTGGCAAATTTGACGACCACAGAGGCGTCGCTCGTGATGGTGCCGATGCTCATGCGATGATGACGGGCAATGGTTTGATCTTCGACATGATACCGATGGTGGCGTCGGACCATCCGATGGTATCGGGGATACGCCCTCAAGGAGGGGCCCCCGGTGGAAACAAAACGTCTGACCCAGTCGAATTTTCGACGCGACAGGGATCGGTAAGCAAGGGTGCTGCGAACTTCGCCGTACAATTGATTTGCCTTGAAGCCACCACCCAGGGCAACGCTGACCATGTGCTGGGCCAACACATCCAAAGGCTGAGAGATCGGTCTCCGAGGTTCTATGGTGCCGTGATCGATCGACCGTCGTGCCGCCGCAATTTCCAGCAGCTCGAACGCATGGGTGGGCACGCAGGTGATACGGCTGATCTCTCCCGGTTGATGACCGCTGCGCCCGGCCCGCTGCATCAGGCGGGCGATACCCTTGGGGCTGCCGATCTGAATCACCTGATCCACGGGTGAAAAATCAACACCCAGATCGAGACTAGAAGTGCAGACCACGCATTTCAACCCGCTTTTGCCCAACATCTCCTCCACGTACCGGCGGACGCGCCTGTCCAATGAACCGTGGTGCAACGCCAGATCACCGGACCACTCCGGGCGGGCCTCGAGGATCGCACGGTACCATTTTTCAGTCTGCGAACGCGTGTTGGTAAAGATCAGGGTGCTGCGGGCTTGTTCGATCACCACCAGCACTTGCGGCAACAATTTGAGCCCCAAATGTCCCGACCATGGGAACCGTTCCATCTGTTCCGGTATGATGCTCCGAATCTCGATGGGCGTCGCCGCCGGCCCCTCCAAAAGAACTCCGTCGGCCGATTGTTCCCCCAAAAGCGCGTGCAGGGCCCTGTCAGGGCGGCCCATGGTGGCAGATAATCCCCACGTGCGCAGGTTCGGGTTCCACGAGCGCAGACGCGACAGGGCCAGTTCGGTGAGCACTCCCCGTTTAGACCCCAACAGCTCGTGCCATTCATCCACCACGATGGACGACAGGCTTTTGAACCGTTTGGCGGTATCGGGATAGGAGAGCAGTATCGACAAACTCTCCGGAGTGGTGATCAATGCGCTGGGCAACCGGGTACGTTGCCGGTGTTTGACCGATGCAGGTGTATCACTGGTCCGCATCTCTATGGTCCAAGGCAGCCCCATGTCCTCCAGTGGTGCATGCAATGCATCTCGAATATCGGCGGCCAATGCCCGCAGCGGTGTAATCCAAACCAACTGCAAGCCCGGCGCCGAATGTTCGCCGGTATGGTGTTCCATCCAGTCGATGAGAGGGCCGAACCAGGCGGCGTAGGTTTTTCCGATACCGGTGGGGGCCAAAATCAATCCGCTTTTTCCCCGGCCATGAGCGGACCAGCAGCGGGTCTGAAAATCAAGCGGCTGCCATCCTCTGGTGTCAAACCACTGTTCGACACGCTGACGGGCATCGGCGCGGTGCTTCACTGTTCCACCTCGTTCATCAGGGCTTTGACCGTCTCCAAGGTGTCCGCCTCAGCAGGTTGCTTGTCGGTACGCCATCGGGAGATCCTGGGAAACCTCACGGCGATGCCGGATTTATGCCGGCGAGAGGGGCGAATACCCTCGAAAGCGATTTCGAAGACCAATTCCGGCTTGACCGACCGAACCGGTCCAAAACGCTCTATGGTATTGCGCTGGACAAAGCGGTTCACGCTCTGAATCTCCTGGTCGCTTAAACCGGAATACACCTTTGCAAAGGGCACCAGGGCGTCGTCGTCCCATACGGCCAGGGTGTAATCGGTGAACAAACCGGAACGTCGGCCATGGCCTTTTTGGGCGTAAATCATCACCGCGTCCACATGGAATGGATCCACCTTCCACTTCCACCAGATACCCTTTTTTCGACCGACACCATAGCCGGAGGCCAGGTCCTTGAGCATTAAACCTTCGACACCCCTGCTGCGCGCTTGATCCCTGGCGGCCGCCAGCTCATTCCAGGAGCGCACATCGAGTGCGGGAGAGGGCATCAATTCGGGCAACCTCAGATCCGATGCCAATCTCTCCAGCAGGAACCTGCGTTGGGACAACGGTTGTTTGCGCAAATCCGCTCCGCCATATTCCAACACATCATAGGCCACCAGGCGAACCGGTATGGCGGACAATATGGCGGGGGGCAACCGCTTGCGCCCGATCCTTTTCTGCAGTGCACCGAAGTCCAATGGCCGGTCTTGCCGCCACCCCACCAATTCGCCATCGATGACCGTGCCATGTGGCAGTGCGGCGGCCATATCGGCAATCTCCGGGAACCGGTCGGTGACCAGCTCTTCTCCCCTTGTCCATATAAACACTTCGCCCCGGCGCTGGATCACTTGGGCACGTATGCCGTCCCATTTCCATTCCACCTGCCATGCGGTCACGTCGCCAAGACGATCCGGTGGGGTGTCCAATGGATAGGCCAGAAAGAATGGATAGGGCCGACTGATATCTGCGTCGTCTGTGTTTTGCGCAATCAGGTGCCTGAAAAATCCGGCCGTGGGCTGCCAATGGCCCATCAGTCGGTGGGCGATGACCGGACCGTCCACATTGCTCATCTTGGAAAGTGCCCGTACCACCAGCTTTTGCGATACGCCCACCCGGAAGGCTCCGGTGATCACTTTGTTGTAAATAAAGCGCTGAGGGGCATCCAAAACCTTCCAGGTCGCCGTCACCTCGTGACGCTGGTGCGGTTCGTCTTTATCGCGCAGCGGTAGAATTCGATGCGTTACCCATTCATGCAGCGGATGATCCTCAACCGTCGTAGCGGTCGGCAGCACGAGCGTTATCGTTTCTGCCAAATCGCCTACGGTGTCATAGGCGGCTTCAAAAAGCCACTCCGGAATATCCGCCAGTTCGGCCGCCCACTGTCGCAGTTTGCGGGCGGGAATAAGCCGTTTGGGTCGCCGTCCGATAAGAAAGCAAACCGCCCAGATGGCATCTTCAGGCGGTGCTTTGCGAAAGTATTCGGCCAGCGCATCGATCTTACGCAGTGTGCTGTTGGTCTGATCCAGTCTGGTGAAGAGTTGTGCAAATCGCTTCATTCAATACCCCGATCCAAACTTTCATTCTCTTTTTCCGGTCCTGGGGAAATGATGCTGGCAGACTGCAGTCCGATATCCCGGGCATCGCGTCCGTTTTCCTGGAGCCAGCGGGTCAGCTCTGCAGAATACCCGTGCGTCACCCAAACCATATCAGCGGATGTCATCTTGATGGCTGAATTGAGTTGATGCCAGTCACAATGATCTGACATTACAAAGCCACGATCGATGGCGCGACGGCGCCGGTGCCCGCGAATCTGCATCCAGCCGGAAACAAAAGCGCGGGACAGATGTTTGAATTTTCGGATCCATGAACCGTTATCCGCAGACGGCGGTGCCAGCACGATCGCCCCGGCGAGATCGTCTGACGCGCTGGTGTCTCCCACCCACTTTGTCTCGGGAAGATCGATCCCCTCACCGCGATAACATGCGTTGATATGTTCGACAGCGCCGTGAGTGAGGATCGGGCCAATGGAAGGTTCGAGACCGGCCAGCACACGCTGGGCCTTACCCAAGGCGTAGACGAAGAGAAGACTTGTTTTCCCAAGGTCACGATTGTTTCGCCACCATGCATTGATATCTTCGAGGATAATCCCTTGGGCCTGCCAACGAAAGATCGGTAGACCGAATGTCGACTCGGTAACGAATGTGTGGCATTGAATGGGTTCGAACGAAGCACAGGTCTTATCTGCTTCGGTCTTGTAATCACCGGAGACCACCCAAACCTGGCCGTCCAATTCCATTCGAATCTGGGCGGATCCCAGGATATGCCCTGCCGGATGCAGGGAAATATGCAGTCCACTCAACGAGAGCGTTTCACCGTATTCCACTGTGCGCAGTTTAATGCCATCGCCGAGCCGGTGTTTCAGAATAGGGCCACTGGCCGCAGTGGATAGGTAACTGCCGCAGCCGGGCCGGGCGTGGTCGGCATGGGCGTGGGTAACCACTGCCCGGTCCACAGGTTCTGATGGATCGATGTAGAAATCTCCTGTCGGACAGTAAAGCCCCTTGGGCGTTATGTGAAGAAGCGGTTTGCTCATCGATGCGGCCCTTTCGGTTAAAGTTCAATGCCGTGGTGGTCTTTTAAGTAGACGTTTTCATCCATGAAATGATCCCTCAACACATCGATATGGTTCCCGGACGCCACCAGCCATGCCATGGCCTGTCTTCGGCCGATGGGAATAATACCGGCCGCGCCCAGACGGCCGAAACCAAGGTACTCGACGGCAAACCTTGAGCGGCTGCCGCCGGCGCCTGCCAGAAACCAGTACCCGCTCTTATTGCGGTAAAGGGTTTCGTGAAACCATGACGGATCCGGCGGCTCACAATCACTCTCGAGTTCGGCAAAGGCCTCGGCAGTCCGAGTGTCGTATACGACGTTGAGAATGCAATCTTTCATTTGTATGCTCCTGTTCAACTTTATGGTTGTCATCACAAACCAAGGCCTGCCGGTGGGGGACAGCTCGGGTCGGTCCGGGTGGACTGAAGTTCAGCGCGTTTCAACGGCGGATGGGGTATAACGCCGGTACGGTTTGCGATGGCGATGACCAAAACATGCGGATAGGTCA
>JAAUYD010191313.1_pt1 | contig 11252 bp, 8 predicted proteins | sample 7278101 | NCBI WGS metagenome assembly JAAUYD01 (sample SAMN14350128, study PRJNA611818) | marine sediment metagenome | isolation source: surface marine sediment (0.6m) | place: French Polynesia: Moorea | collected 2018-08
GCGGATCCGGGAAGCCCTTGCAGAAATCAACTATCCGGCGCAATAATGGCAGTCCAAACCATCTCCTTGCCCATCACCGGCATGACCTGCGCCAACTGTGCCATGAACATCGCCCGGGGCCTAAAAAAGGTATCCGGCGTGAGCGATGCCCATGTCAATTTTGCCGCCGAACAGGCATCGGTAACCTTTGATGCCACCGCGATCGGTGCCGCCGATCTGATTTTGCAGATTGAAACGCTTGGCTTTGGCGTTCCCACCGCCCATATGGACATTCCGATTACCGGGATGACCTGCGCCAATTGCGCCATGAATGTGGAACGTGCCCTGGGCAAAAAGACCCCTGGCGTCGTTCACGCAGCCGTCAATTTTGCCGCCGAGCGAGCGGCGGTGGACTATTTGCCCGTCATGGTCACACCGGAAGAGATCGCTGCGGCCGTGGAAAAAGCCGGCTTCGGGGCCATTGTACAGGAGCCGGATGCCCAAAGGGACCGGGAAGCCGAAGCCCGGCAAAGAGAGATTGCCGATCAGGCCCGCAAATTTTTCATCGGCGTCGTTTTCACCGTGCCCCTGTTTCTGTTCAGCATGTCCAGGGATTTCGGAATCACCGGCGCCTGGAGCCATCACGCCTGGGTCAACTGGCTGTTCTGGTTGTTGGCCACACCGGTGCAGTTCTACACCGGCTGGGACTATTATGTCAGCGGATTGAAAAGCCTGCGCAACCGCAGCGCCAACATGGATGTGCTGGTGGCGCTCGGATCTTCGACTGCCTATGTCTATTCCCTGGCTGTGCTGCTGCTTCCCCATTTGGGTGGCCACGTCTATTTCGAAACCTCGGCCGTAATCATCACGCTGATCAAGATGGGCAAGTTGCTGGAGGCCCGCACCAAAGGCAAAACGGGCAACGCCATCCGAAAACTGATGGGCCTGCGTCCCACAACCGCCACTGTTGTGCAGCAGGGTGTCGAAACAACGGTTCCCATCCAGCAGGTACGGGTGGGAGATCGAATAGTGGTCCGACCGGGCGAACGTATCCCGGTGGATGGCCGGGTCGATGAAGGGGAATCCGCCGTGGACGAATCCATGCTGACCGGCGAACCCATTCCGGTGGACAAAGCCAGTGGCGACACTGTGGCTGCCGGCACCATCAACGGCCATGGGATGCTGAGTTTCACTGCTACCCGGGTAGGTCGCGAAACCGCCCTGTCCCAAATTATCCGCCTGGTGCAGGAGGCCCAGGGCAGCAAGGCCCCCATCCAGGCGCTTGCCGATCAGGTGGCAGCCGTTTTCGTTCCCGTCATCCTCGTCATCGCCCTGCTGGTTTTCACCGTCTGGCTGGTGGCTGCCGGCGATTTCGTCACCGCCATGATCCGAATGGTTGCTGTGCTGGTGATTGCTTGTCCCTGTGCCCTGGGATTGGCCACTCCGACAGCCATCATGGCGGGAACCGGCTAGGGCGCCGAGCAGGGGATGCTGTTCAAAAACAGCCGGGCCCTGGAGGAGGCGACCCGCTTGTCGACCGTGGTGCTGGACAAAACCGGCACCATCACCGAAGGTCGGCCAACGGTCACCGATGTCGTTCCTGTAAGCGTTCCAGGAATCGATGAGGACGAACTGGTGGCCCTGGTCGCCTCGGTGGAGAAAGGGTCCGAACATCCGCTGGGTCGGGCCATTGTCAGCCATGCCGACAGCATCGGATCGAAAATGAGGCCGATGACGGGATTTCAGGCCCATGGCGGCCATGGCGTTGAAGCGTCGGTCGACAATCGTTGCATTCGGGTGGGCAGGCCCGATTGGTTCGATGATCAATCCGGTATGATCGCATCGGAGGTGTAGGCCCGTATCGCCGATTTTCAGAACCAGGGCAAAACCGTCATGCTGGCCGTCGAAAAGGACCGCCTGCTGGGACTGATCTGCGTATCGGATCGCATCAAAGCCGATTCACCCGCTGCCGTGGAACAGTTGCGCCAAATGGGCTTGGAAATCGTCATGCTTACCGGTGACAACCAGCGGGCAGCCGATGCCATCGGCAGGCAGGCCGGTGTCGATCAAGTGGTGGCGGAAGTAAGGCCGGACGAGAAAGCCTCCCGGGTAAAAGCACTGCAGGCCAACGGAAGAAAAGTAGCCATGGTCGGCGACGGCATCAACGACGCGCCGGCATTGGCCCAGGCTGACGTGGGCCTGGCCATCGGCACGGGCACCGACGTGGCCATCGAGGCTGCGGAAGTGATCCTGGTATCCGGTTCGTTGCGCGGAGTCCCCCAGGCCATTGCGCTGAGCCGGGCGACCATGACGACCATTCGCCAAAACCTGTTCTGGGCTTTTTTTTACAACGCCGTTTTGATTCCTGTGGCCGCGGGAGCCCTTTACCCCTTTGACGGACTGCCCATGATGCTGCGGCACCTGCACCCGATTCTGGCAGCCCTGGCCATGGCCTTTTCCAGCATCTCGGTGGTTTCCAACAGCCTGAGGCTCTACCGGGCAAAATTGGCTGACAGCTAATCGTCGCTAGCCCGAACATTGCATGAAATATTTTCAACCATTGGCCAAAATGAAAGCAAGTTCCGTTGTTAAATGTGGATATCGCTTAATCAACCAGGGTACGAATGGTTAGGCCCAACAGCTGGAAAACCGGTTAAACCATTTCACCCTGCGGGCCAAACGGAGACTTTCATGGCCCGTGTTATTCGAGGCTCGCGGTAGACGCACCACAGCTTCACCTCGAAGTGCCTTGGCCATGAAATTCTCCGTTTGGTGCAATATCCGGGCTAAGCCGGCCTGCGCGTCAGCAGTTCATCTGCCAGGTCATTGTAGTCGATGGCCCCGAAACTGCCTCGACGATAAAAGACCACCGGTTTGCCCACGTCGGCACTTTCGGCGATGGTGGTGTTGTTGCGAATGGTTGTATCGAATACCAGGCGGCGATAGCGATCGTCGGTCTTGAGCTGCTGCAGGACGACATTGGCCACCCGGGTGCGCAGGTCCACCATGGTGGGGATAATGCCGGCAATATACAGCCCGGGGTTGATCGCTTCACGCACCGCCTCGACGGTGTCAAAAAGTTCGGCGAGCGCCCCGAACGCATAGGGATGGGTCTGGCAGGGCACCAACACTTCCGAGGCAAACGAGAAGACATTGACGGTGAGCAATGAGAGGCTGGGTGGGGTGTCCATCAGAATAAAATCATAATTTCCGACAACCGGTGCCAGGGCATCCTTGAGCCGGTTCTCCCGCCCTTCGGCCTCGACCAGTTCCACTTCGGCGCCGGTGAGATCCACATGCGAGGGTATCAGGTGAAGGCCGCTCCACGGCGTGTCCAGGACCGTCTCTTCAACCGACTTACGACCGTTGTTCATGATCAGGTCGTAGACCGATGGCCGTTCGTCGTCGGGCAGGATGCCCAGCCCACGGGTTGCGTTGGCTTGCGGATCCATGTCCACCACCAGCACGGATTGGTTGGCCAGGGTCAATGCCGCCGCCAGATTGATCACTGTGACGGTCTTGCCCACGCCGCCCTTTTCGTTTGCCACCGCAATGGTTCTGGTTTTCTTTTTGGCCATCTTGTCTCCCTTCCGTTAAAGTTGTCGCATCAACCGTTCAGCTGCCCGAGATCCGCCTGAAGGCGACCGATTTTCTCCTGCAGTGATCGGGAGGCATCTCCCAGACGGTCGAGTGAAGCCGACACCTTCGCCTTGTCCAGCCGCTGTTCATCGATCAGCCCCACCAGCTTGGACAGATCGGCCCCATGGTGTTGAAACCGCTCCAGCATTCGGCCGTAAAGGGCTGTGGCGGCAGCATCGGCCAGCTTCAGCACATACTGAAACTTGATATTTTCCCTATAGTCTTTCATGTGGAACAGAATCGACCGCTCGGTTTCGCGCTTCATGCGTTTGACCCCCGATGCGAGGGCCAGAAATTGATCCTGATGAACCTTGTCCGCCGATTTTTTCACGGCTTTCTTAAACAGGTTGACGATCCTGTAAAAACCGAATCGCATCACCGCTTCGGATTTGATCTGGGCGGAATAGCCAATTGTTGCCGCGGCCGGTGGCAGCGACAGCCCGGCCGTTTGGCGGATCGCCTCCAGGTCCGGTCCGATGCGAATCGGCAACGATGCCCGTCGCCGAGACATCTGACCATCGTCCATGGCGTGGGTGTAGTGCGCCAAGGCTTCATCGATCATGGTGCCATACGGACCGGCAATCTCATCCAGATGATCCACGATATATTTCTCCTGCGCTTTGACAAAACGAATCACCTGGGGATTCACCGTTTCGGCCATATGGGCATCCACCGCCTGTTTGAACTCCTGGAACACCACATAGAGGGTCTTGGCGAACCCCACACTCATCAGGCTTTCATCATAACGCTGCATCTCCACCGGATAGCTGCGAACAAAATGGACAATACCCGCAACGACACCATCGCCACGTTCGTCGAAAAACCGGTCTAGGGCGGTCTTCAAGTCGCGTTTGAGCTGGTTGACGGCACCATCCAGGGTATTTTTCAGCGTCAGTTTCAGGCGCTCCAATTGGCCGCGCTGGTGATGCACGCGGTCGGCCAGTTCCCGCGCGCCACCGTCGTCACTGGCCAGCAGATCGCGATTGAAATCGATCCAGTTGCCGATGCCGCCGGCGACGATTTCCAACCGCTCCAAATGGTTTTTCAGCAGGAGGGAGGTTCGTTCACGGCCTATTTTTTGTTTCAGAAACCGTTCGAAGCGGCGCTGCTCGGCCGATGCGAAATCGACCATCGCCGTTTCGCGGCACCAGTGAGCGAACCGATCACGGTCGCGCTGAGACAAGTCGGATTCCATCTGAGACATCAGCAAGAACAGGGAGGAGAAGGTGAACATCTGGGGCTCGGAGCAGATCAGTCGAAGATCGGCTTCAATTTTGCGAAGCCCTGCGGTCAGGTCTTCAAGGGAATCGTGCTCGCTGAAATCACAGTTCACCACGAAGACCACCGTTTCCAGGATTCCCATTTTTCGAATCATGGATAAAAATCGAATGTCCGCCTGACGGAGCCCCGTGCGGCTGCTGACCACATAGACCGTGAGATGGGCCAGCATCAGGTAGTCTTGGATCATGGCCAGGTGCAACGGGTTGGGTGAATCGCTGCCCTGGCAGTCGGCGACTTCGACCGCGTCGCCGAGTCCCGCGGTGTCAATTTCCAGCAACACATCCTTCAGGTATACGGCCATGGCGTCATCGCCAACGAAATCCCGGTGCAGTGGGAACCTTCTGTTTTCAAAGACCACCGTGGCATAATCCTCCTTGACTACCGGCGCGACACGATCATAGCCGTTGAGATAGGAGGCCATCAACACACTGCCGGCGCTGCGGGTGTCGTCGGAAATCAGTTGATCGGCTGCCAGGTCGGCCAGTGCCCGGTCAAGGATCTGTCGATCCTTTTCCCGGCGGATGTCGGCGCCATGCGCCTCCGTGGAACGGTTGTGGGCCGGCAGCAGGACCGATGCCTGATCGATGTCCCGGTTCACCTCACCCCAGTTCTTGAGATAAAGGATCGCCCGCAAACGTCGGCCGCTTCTCACCCGGGTAACGATGGAAGTGACCACCCCCGCTCCCCGCTTGAGGTAATCGCCGCCAAAAAGGGTATTCACGAAAGTGCTTTTCCCCGATTTGATGGCCCCCACCACGGCCACGCGCATGATCTCTTCGGAAATCTGTTCGGATATGATCTGGCATGTGGCTTTCCACTGGGAAAAGCCCTCGTCTACCCGTTCGGTAATCTTCTCAGCATTCTCAATGAGATGGGCGGTACCCTCGCTGATCCCGGCAAGCTGGCGCTTCAGTGTCTCGTATGCAGGCATGTTTGTCTAATCTTAGCTTCGGTCTCAGGTTTGGGAATGGTTCCGAAACCAACGGATGCGGATGCAGAAGGGCCGGAATCAGCCCGCGGGAATTATCCGGGCGCCGACAAATGGTTTTTTACATTTAAATGGATCGATTGTCAAAGGTTTACCCACCGGTGGCCAAGGGGTGCCAACGCTCTCGCGAATGTACACAATGGCTTGTAAATCTTATGATTTAATGATATACAGCTGACCGGAAAGAGACAAGATGGGCGGTTCAAAGGCGTTAAATTTAGCATAAGGAACACCTAAACCTATGTCAGAAAAACATCCGGAATGCCCATTGTACAATCCGCTGAACTGCAAAGAGTACTACAATCCAAAGCTCTGTGCGTTCGTCAGGAAGGACAAGGATTGCCTGAAAAAGAAAAAGCCCAAACAAAAACCCAAAAAAAATATTGCCGAATGAAAAAAGGGGCCGATCGAAACCCCTTCCCCCATCCAGCCTGTCGTACCCAAACCCACGAAACATAACGTGACCTACTTGGCCGGTGTTATTCGAGGCTCGCGGTAGATGCACCACCGCTTCACCTCGAAGTGACTTGGCCATGAACGTCTCCGTTTGGTGCAATAGCCGGACTATGCGATGCCGTCAGGCATGGCCCGCGGTATCCGATAGCAACGCCGGGTCGATGCCAATGCCTTGCATGGCCGCCTCCCATCGTCTTTCCACGTCCATGTGGAAAGCGATGGTCTCCGAATAGGGCCCGTTGATCCAGGCGTTGCTGCGGATTTCACTTTCCAGTTGACCCGGTCCCCAACCGGCGCAACCCAGGGCGATGATATGCGCCTTAGGGCCATTTCCCGCAGCGATGGCTTCGAGGATGTCCCGCGAATTGCTCAAGGCCAGTTCTCCGCTGATCATCATGCTGCCCGACCAGGTGAAAGGCGCGCCGTGAAGAACAAAGATTTCATTCATGTGGACCGGCCCGCCGATGTGGATCGGAATTTTTTCCGCCGCGGCAGCCATTGGAATCTGCAATTCGTCAAAGATCATCTTGCCGTTGATTTCCGGATGGACCCGCGTGATCACGATCCCCATGGCCCCTTTCGGATTATGCTCCGAGAGGCAGGTGACCGATTGGTAGAAGTTGGGATCGGCCAGCCCGGGCATGGCCATCAGAAACTGCCCTTTCAAGGATTGCCATGTCTGGTCCATGGTGCAAATCTCCTTTGTGGTCCATCTTTGGTGAGCCTGTTGGACTCACCTTAACGGTGTACCGAGCCAAAGGCAAGAAAAAGCTTGACTTGCCGGAAACGTACTGTTAGTGGATGATCAACACCAAATCGGTATCAAATCTAAATGATTAACCACTTCGCCATTATCAGCCTGATTGGTCTTATTCTTATCCTCGTCGTGGGTGTCCTCATCCACAACGAGGAGACAGGGGCGATAATGGTTTAACCCAGCCAACACCGGAAATCAGCAAATCCGTTATCACCCCCAGAGGCGATAACGGATTTTTTTTTGAACTTTTTTAGAAAGGACCTCCATGGGATGAAGAGCGACGACGCCAAAAAAGGTATCGAACGGGCGCCCCACCGAGCCCTTTTCAAAGCCATCGGGTTTACGGATGAGGAGATTAAACGTCCGCTGATCGGCATCGCCAATGCCGTCAACACCGCCATCCCCGGACATGTTCACCTGGATACCCTCGCCCAGGCGGCGAAGGCCGGAATCTATATGGCCGGCGGGACACCGGTGGAATTCGGCACCATCGGTGTCTGCGACGGCATCGCCATGAATCACACCGGCATGAAATACTCGCTGGCCAGCCGCGAACTCATCGCCGACGCCATCGAGGTGATGGCCGTCGGCCACGCCCTGGACGCCATGGTAATGATCCCCAACTGCGACAAGATCGTACCGGGAATGCTCATGGCCGCCGCGCGGCTGGATCTGCCGACCATCTTCATCAGCGGCGGTCCCATGCTGGCAGGCGAGCACCCGGAAATACCCGGCCGGAAAATCGACCTGATTACCGTATTCGAGGCGGTCGGGGCCGTAAAAGCCGGTCGAATGCAAGCCGACCGACTGCCCGCCATCGAAGACGCCGCCTGCCCCACCTGCGGCTCCTGTGCCGGCATGTTCACCGCCAACTCCATGAACTGTTTGACCGAGGTGGTCGGCATGGGTCTGCCGGGCAACGGCACCATCCCGGCCGTCTTTTCCGCCCGGGTGCGACTGGCCAAACAGGCTGGCATTCAAATCCTGGATCTGTGGGAGAAACAGCTCACCGCCAGAAAAATCATGACCGCCGAGGCGTTCCACAATGCCCTGACCGTCGACATGGCGTTGGGCTGTTCCACCAATACCGTGCTGCATCTGCCGGCAATTGCCGCAGAGGCCGGCGTTGCGCTGGACCTGAACATGATCAACGCGATCAGTGAAAAGACACCTCACATCTGCTCCCTGAGCCCCGGCGGGGCGCATCACATTCAGGACCTGAACCGTGCCGGCGGCATCAGCGCCGTCCTCAACGCCTTGTCGGCCGCCGGCCTGATCAATGCCGATTGCCTGACCGTCACCGGCAACACCATCACCGAAAATATCGCCGGGGTCTTCACCCGTGACCCCGAGGTGATCCGTCCGGTGGACCGCCCCTATCACCCGCAGGGCGGATTGGCTGTGCTTTACGGCAATCTGGCACCGCAAGGGTGTGTGGTCAAGCAATCGGCCGTGTGCGCTGAAATGATGTGCCATGAAGGGCCGGCAAGGGTCTTCGATTCTGAGGAGACGGCAACCGAGGCCATCATGCAAGGCCGCATCAACAAGGGCGATGTCATCGTCGTACGCTATGAAGGCCCCAAGGGCGGACCGGGCATGCGTGAAATGCTCACACCGACCTCGGCCATCGCCGGCATGGGCCTGGATGCACACGTGGCCCTGATTACCGACGGCCGATTTTCCGGCGGATCACGCGGTGCTGCCATCGGCCACATCTCACCGGAAGCAGCCCAGGGCGGCACCATTGCCATCATTGAAGAAGGCGATCCCATTGCCATCGATATCCCTGCGAAAACCGTCACCCTTAAGGTTTCCGATGGCGAGATCGAACAACGCCTGGCTGGCTGGCAGGCACCTGAACCAAAGATCCGCCATGGTTATATGGCCCGCTATGCCCGGCTGGTGTCGTCGGCCAGCCAAGGGGCAGTGGTAAAATGAAAACAGAAGACGGATCACCGCCGTCGGAGCCAGGAAGGCCGGCATCCGTCCTCTGGCATGGTTCTCAAACCTCTGGCCGATTAACAAAGGAGCAGGAGCAAATGAAACTCACCGGAGCGCAGATTTTGATGGCAATCCTCAAAGAAGAGGGTGTGGATTCCATTTTCGGGTTTCCCGGCGGCGCCACCATCGATATTCATGACAATCTGGAGACGACCGATATCCGCCACTACCTGGTGCGCCATGAGCAGGGTGCGGTGCATGCGGCCGACGGGTACGCCCGCGTCACCGGCAAGGTCGGGGTCTGTCTGGTCACCTCCGGGCCCGGCGCCACCAATGCGGTTACCGGCATTGCCACCGCATATATGGACTCCATCCCCATGGTGATCATCAGCGGCCAGGTGCCGACCCACCTCATCGGAAACGATGCATTCCAGGAGGTGGATATCGTCGGCATCACCCGCCCCTGCACCAAGCACAACTACCTGGTGCCCACGGTGGAGGAACTTCCCCGGATTGTCCGGGAAGCCTTTCATATTGCCCGCTCCGGCCGGCCGGGGCCGGTGCTGGTGGACATTCCCAAGAACGTGCAGCAGGCGACAACCACTTTCGAACCCAATCAGAAAATCAAACTCAAGTCCTACAACCCCACCTACAAACCCAATTCTAAGCAGCTGCGCAAGGTGGTGGACCTGATCATGTCCGCCGAGCGGCCGGTGATATTCGCCGGTGGCGGGGTGATCCTTTCCAAAGGGGCCGAAGCGTTGACCCAGCTGGCCCGCCGTGCCCGGATCCCGGTGACCACATCACTCATGGGGCTGGGCGCCTTTCCCGGCTCCGATCCCCTCTCATTGGGAATGATCGGCATGCACGGCACCTACCGGGCCAACATGAGCACCGGTGAATGCGATCTGCTCATCGGCATCGGTGTGCGCTTCGACGATCGGGTAACCGGGAAGACCGATTGCTTTGCCGCCCAGGCCGAGATCGTTCACATCGATATCGATCCCACCTCCATCCGCAAGAACGTGCCGGTGAGCATCCCGGTGGTGGGCGACTGCAAGACCACCCTGGAAGTGATCAACCGCTACCTGGCCGAAGAGGATCTGGACCGACTGACGGCCAGTCGAGGCCCCTGGCTGGATCAAATTGAAAAGTGGAAGCAGAATTTCAAGCTGGCCTATGTCCAGGAGGCGGAGATCAAACCCCAGTACGTGGTGGAGAAGCTCCATGAACTGACCCGGGGGGATGCCATCATCACCACGGAAGTCGGTCAAAACCAGATGTGGGCGGCCCAGTATTATCATTTCGACCGTCCGGGGCACTTTGTCACCTCGGGCGGGCTGGGCACCATGGGCTTCGGCTTGCCGGCGGCCATCGGCGCGCAGGTTGCCTTTCCCGATGCCCTGGTGGTGGATGTGGCCGGAGACGGCAGCATCCAGATGAACATCCAGGAGATGGCCACCGCCGTGCAGTACCAATTGCCGGTCAAGGTGGTCATCCTGAACAATGGCTATCTGGGCATGGTTCGCCAGTGGCAGGAGTTGTTTTACGACAAACGCTACGCCTGCACGTCTATGGATCATGCCCCCGATTTCGTTAAAGTGGCCGAGGCTTTCGGGGCCGTCGGATTGCGGGCCACACAGCCGGCCGAGGTGGAGGAGGTGCTGCGCCAGGGACTCGAAACGCCCGGTCCGGTGATCATGGATTTCAGGGTTGCCAAGGAGGAGTGCGTCTATCCGATGGTACCGGCCGGGGCGCCCATAACCGAAATGCTGCTGGTGTAGGAATAATCCAATGACAGAAGAAAAACACATACTGACCATGCTGGTGGACAATGAACCAGGCGTGCTTTCCCGCATCGTCGGATTGTTCAGCGGCCGTGGATTTAACATCGAAAGTCTGTGTGTGGCGGAAACCATCGACCCCCGTGTATCCCGGATCACCATCGTCACCAAAGCCAATGAACCGCTGGTTGAACAGATCGAAAAGCAGCTTCGCAAGCTGATCAATGTGATCAAGCTCAGAGACCTTACCGGATCCGGATCGGTTCAACGTGAGATGGCGCTGATCTGCGTGCGGGCCAGACCGGAAAATCGTGACGAGATCCTGCGGATTGTCGATATTTTCAGGTGCAAAGTGGTCGATGTGGGTCCCGAGTATTATATTGTTGAGGCCACCGGGACAGAGGACAAGATGAAGGCCCTGGTCAAC
>JAAUYD010035977.1_pt1 | contig 11251 bp, 12 predicted proteins | sample 7278101 | NCBI WGS metagenome assembly JAAUYD01 (sample SAMN14350128, study PRJNA611818) | marine sediment metagenome | isolation source: surface marine sediment (0.6m) | place: French Polynesia: Moorea | collected 2018-08
GCGCCGAAAGGCACGCTCAGAGGCGGCTAAGAAGGAGAAGACCAAGCAGGCCCAGTGGCGCCGGACGGGCGCGGGGGGCAATATGTGCGGGCTTGACCATAGCACATATCATACGTGTTCGGCCCCGAAAGAAAAGCCCCGTTTGCGTCGGACATCCGGAAGATAGAATTGGTATATCTCACGGATATCTTCGGGATATCTTGCAGCTGAAAGGGCCTCGGGTCACGGGACCCAGGCCGGGGTTGCGGTTTTGGAACAATTGGGGTGAAGCCATGCCCGAGACGGCCGGGGCTGTTGGCGCTCGGGTTCGCTTGGTCCCGCCACCACCAACCGCTCGACGAACAAGCCGGAGGTGCAAGGCTGGCTCGGATTTTGAGGGAATTTTCCGCGCAATAGCGCCAAGAGCCAAGACGCGCAGGAGACGGCTTTCTCGTCTTTCCGCCGCCAAGAATGCGTAGCGGCGGATCTAAGTATTACAGCACGGCGTTACCCGCGCCCATTTCCGCCGCCGTTGCCGCCGCCGCCGCCATTTCCGCCGCCGTTGCCATTGCCATTACCGCCGCCGTTGCCATTGCCGCCGCCATTACCGCCGCCGCCGTTGCCATCGCCATCGCCGCCGTTGCCATTACCATTGCCGCCGCCGCTGTTTCGGTCGCCGCCGCCAGCGTTGTTCCCGCTGCGCACCTCATCCAGGGTCACGACCCCGTCGCCATCAGCATCGAATTGGGCCAGCGCACGTTGGGCATTTTCGCCAAAGGCATGCTCGACTTCTTCTTCATCCAGTTCACCGTCATCGTCGGCGTCGATTTCGGTGAAGCTAAGGGTGCCATCGCCGTTTTCATCGAGATCATCGACGGTTGTTTCCTGCGCCACCGCCGCCGCAGCTATCAAAAAAAAAGCACATACTCATGTCGAGTGTCGGGGTTTTGAAATTCGGCATGATTTCACATCCTTTCGTCGCAAACTTTAGGCGTCGTTAGCGATGGTGCTTGACCGAATTTCGCTCGAAATGTGTAGGGAACATGTGCTTTCAGAACAGATTTTCTAAAACTTTCACTACTGCGCCGCTGACCGTTGGCCCGTGGGCGCGTTTGACCAAACCCAAGCGCCCCCTTCCTTGTCGGCATCCTTGATCACGTCCGTTACCCGGCTAGCTGCGCCACCATGGCGGAAAGAGCACTTATCATCGGCGCGTCCGGCGGAATCGGCGCGGCGCTGGCCGAAACACTGCGCTCCAGGGGAGTTCAGGTCACCGGCTTGTCACGTTCCGGCGACGGGCTGGACGTAACCGATCCGGGGTCGATCGCGCGGGCCATGGGCGCGCTTGAAGGCCCGTTCGGCCAGGTGATCGTGGCCAGCGGCATCCTGGCGCCGCCAGGCGGCGCGCCAGAGAAGACCCTGTCGGCAATCGAAGCGGAGGCCATGGCCCGGGTCATGGCGGTGAATGCGATTGGTCCGGCGCTGATACTGAAGGAGTTGCCCCGGCTCTTGCCACGCGACGCGCGGTCTGTCGTTGCGGTTCTGACTGCGCGCGTTGGCTCGATCGGCGACAACCGCATGGGCGGTTGGTATTCCTATCGGGCCTCCAAGGCGGCGGCGAACCAGATCGTGCATGGCGCGGCGATCGAGATCGGGCGCAAGCACAAACAAGCGATCGTCGTCGCGCTGCATCCGGGCACGGTCGCCACGGAATTCACGAAGGACTACCCCGCGCACAAAAAGGTGTCGGCCGCCAAGGCGGCCGGCAATTTGATAACCGTGTTGGACGGGCTGACGCCGGCGCAAACGGGCGGGTTCTTCGATTGGCAGGGTGCGGAGGTGCCGTGGTGAGCCGGCTTGTCCTCATCCTCGGCGATCAACTGTCCGACCGGATTGCGGCACTACGTGAAGCTGATCGCGAGAGCGATGTCGTGATGATGGCCGAGGTCGCATCCGAGGCGGAATATGTCCCCCATCATCCCAAGAAGATCGCCTTCGTGTTTGCCGCGATGCGGAAGTTCGCGGCGGCACTTGAGAGTGCCGGGTGGCGCGTGCTCTACACGAAACTCGATGATCCAGACAACGCCGGCTCGATCCCGGGCGAGATCCTGCGCCGTGCAGAGGAGACCGGCGCCAAGGAAGTGCTGGCCACGGAACCCGGCGAGTGGCGGCTGATCTCAGCGCTCGAGGATTGCCCGCTGCCGGTGCACATGTTCCCCGATGACCGGTTCCTGTGCAGCCACGAGGAATTCGAGGATTGGGCCGAGGGCCGCAAGGACTTGCGCATGGAGTGGTTCTACCGCGAGATGCGCCGCAAGACCGGCCTTATGATGGAGGGAGACAAGCCCGCGGGCGGCAAGTGGAACTACGACCACGACAACCGCAAGGCGGCGCCCAAGGATGCCGAGTTCAGCGGACCGATGCGCTTCACGCCTGACGAGACGGTCGAGGCGGTTCTGGCGCTGGTGGAAGATCGCTTCGGGGTCAATTTCGGCACTCTCCGGCCGTTCTGGTTTGCGACGGATCAGGGCGAGGCGCGCCGCGCGCTGGCGCACTTCATCAAGACGGGGCTGCCGGGTTTCGGGGATTATCAGGATGCGATGCTGGCGGGTGAGCATTTCCTCGCCCATTCGGTGTTGTCGATTTACCTCAATGCCGGGCTGCTGTGCTGGGAGGACATCTGTGCCGCAGTGGTCGATGCCTGGGAAGAGGGTGATGTGCCGATCAATGCCGCCGAAGGCTACATCCGCCAGGTCATCGGATGGCGCGAATACATGCGCGGCATCTATTTCCGTGAGGGCCCCGATTACACGACGCGCAATGCGCTGGAGCACAAGCGCACGCGGCCCGGGTTCTACTGGACCGGGGAGACGAAAATGGCCTGTCTGTCGGCCGCGATCACCCAAACCCGCGACGAGGCCTATGCCCACCACATCCAGCGGCTGATGGTGACCGGCAACTTCACGCTGCTTACCGGGATCGACCCGCACGACGTCCATGAATGGTACCTGGCGGTTTACGCCGATGCGTATGAATGGGTCGAGGCGCCCAATGTGATCGGCATGAGCCAGTATGCCGATGGCGGGATCGTGGGCTCGAAGCCCTACGTGTCAGGCGGCGGGTATCTCAAGCGGATGTCTGATTACTGCAAGGGATGTGCCTATGATGTTGGGGAAAAGACAGGCGATCACGCGTGTCCGTACAATTACCTCTATTGGAACTTCCTGCACCAACACCGGGATCGGTTCGGCAAGAACCCCCGAATGGCGCAGATGTACCGGACCTGGATGAAGATGAGTGACGACAAGCGGGAGGCAACGCTGGCTTCGGCAGAGGCGTTTTTGTCGAGGCTGGAGGCGGGTGAAGACGTCTGAGCCCCGCTGTGCTAGGTTTCGGGCATGGCGAAATACGAAGCGAAAACGACAAAGACCGACGCCTCCGTGGCCGCGTTTCTCGATGCGGTGGAGCATCCGGTTCGGAAATCCGACGCATTAGCGCTTGATCAGCTTTTCCGCGATATCACCGGCTGGGCGCCGAAGATGTGGGGCCCGACGATCGTGGGCTACGGCGCCTATGACTATGTGTACAAGTCCGGCCATTCCGGCACTTGGCTGGCCACGGGGTTCTCGCCACGCAAGGCCAACCTGTCGATCTACATCATGCCGGGCTATGCCGAATTTGGGGATATCCTTGGCCGGCTGGGCAAGCACAAGCACGGAAAATCCTGCCTTTACATCAACAAGCTGGCGGATGTGGATGTGGATGTTTTGCGCGAACTTGTCCAGGCAGGGCTGGAAAGGCTCGGCGGGATCTATCCCGTCAAGCCCGGCTGATCAGCCCATGAGCTGACCGCTTTCGGGCACCCATGCGAAGCCGTCGCCGGCGGTATCCACATATCCAACGGACGGAAACGGCATGTGGTAACCCACGACGGGCACGCGGTCCTGGGCGGCGAGCCCGAGAATGCGGCGGCGGCTGGCGGCGGCCGCGGCGTTGTCCATGTCGAAGCGCACCTCCCAATCCGGGCGGGCAAGCGACCAGACCGGGTGGTTGGCCAGGTCGGCGAGGATCATCAGGCCCGCACCCTCGCTGTCGATCCGGAATGTCATATGCCCCGGCGTGTGCCCTGCAGCCAGGATGGCAGTGACGCCGGGAGAGATTTCCGTCTCGTCGGCGACCAAGGTGAACTGATCGGCCAGCGGCCGAACCGAACCTTCGAACCCATCATTGTCGGCAGCTGCCCAATGATCGAACTCGGCCTGCCCGGCGACATAGCTTGCGTTGGCGAAAGTGGCAGCACCGTCAGACATCAGGCCGCCTATGTGGTCGCCGTGCATATGCGTGATCACCACCCGGTCGAATTGATCCGGCGTGTACCCTGCCGAAGCCAGCGCTGCCGTGGTTCCGGCCGCGTTGAGGCCGGTGTCGAACAGAATGAGTTCGGCGCCCGTGTTCACGACCGTGGGCGTGAAATAGAATTGCACGCTGGAGGAGGATATGAAGTTTTCCTCGGACACCGCGGTGAATTCCTCCGCCGAGACATTCATGCCGAAGATTGTTTGCGGGTCGTCTCTTTGTGCGGTCCCCGCAAGGATCGTGGTCACCTCGAATGCGCCGAGGCTGAACCGGCGGTGTTGTGCAAAGGACGGTCCAAGCATCGGGGAGGCCGCATGCGCCATCGGGGCAAAGGGCAGGATCGCTGCGGCGCCGAGCAGGCTGCGGCGGGTCAAGTTCGGCATGGTGGTCCTCCGTGATGCGGCTGCTGTTCAACGAAGGTAGTCCACAACGGCCGTGAGGCTCATCACAATCGCGCGCGTCATTCCCACCAGCGGTCGATCGCCGCGATATCGTCATCTGACCAACCCATGTGATGGGCCAACTCGTGCACATATACGTGGGCGACAAGCGCGCCGAGGCTGACATTGCCGCGGTCGGCCCATTCTTCGAGTATGGGCAAGCGGAAGAGCCAGATCGTGTCGAGCCCCATCGGTTGATCCATCACCGACTTTTCTGTCAGCGGAATGCCTTCATAAAGCCCCGTCAGCCCGAAGAAACTGTCGATCCCGAACTCCGCCAGCATCTCGTCGGGGGCGAAATTCTCCACGCGGAGCGCGACCTGCGCTGCTGCCTTCGCAAACTCCGCAGGCAATGCGGCTTGCGCCTCTTCCGCAAGCGCCTCGATCACCGCGAGGCTCGGTGCCTGTGTACCTGCCCAATCCATATGGCTCGATATGGACAAAAATCCCGCGCTGTGAAAGAGCGTAGCGCTCGTCAAGGAGAGGCCCATGACCGTCACCCGCTTTGCCCCGTCGCCCACGGGTTACCTGCATATCGGAAATCTGCGTACGGCATTGTTCAACCATCTGATCGCGCGCAAGGCCGGCGGCACGTTCATCCTGCGCCTCGATGATACCGACCCCGAGCGCTCGCGCCCGGAATTCGCTGATGCGATCCGGGAGGACCTCGAATGGCTGGGGCTCACCTGGGATCGCGAGGAGAAGCAGTCTGAGCGGCTCGATATTTATGGCGAGGCCGCCGACCGGCTGCGTGCGGCTCACCGCTTCTATGAGGCATGGGAAACGCCGACCGAGCTCGATCTCAAACGCAAAAAACAGCTCAACATGGGACAGCCGCCGGTTTACGACCGTGCCGCGCTGAACCTGTCGGAAGCGGAGCGCGAGGCGCTCAGGGCCGAGCGCGGGCAGGGGGTCTGGCGCTTCAAGCTCGATCACACGCGCATCGAATGGGTCGACGGGATCCTTGGCGACACCTCGATCGATGCCGCGTCGGTGTCGGATCCGGTTCTGATCCGAGCCGACGGTCAGGTGCTCTACACGCTGGCCTCGGTCGTCGATGACACCGATATGGGCGTGACCCATGTGGTGCGCGGCAGCGATCACGTGACGAACACCGCGACTCAGATCCAGATCATGGAGGCACTTGGGCGCCCGGCTCCGGCCTTTGCGCATCATTCGCTTCTGACCGGGCCGCAGGGTGAAGCGCTGTCGAAACGTCTGGGCACGCTGAGCCTGCGCGATCTGCGCGCCTCCGGGATCGAACCCATGGCAATCCTCAGCCAGTTGGCCCGGCTCGGCTCCTCCCAGCCCTTCGAGATGGCCGGGTCCATCGATGAGTTGGCCGCCGGGTTCGACCTCGGCCATTTCGGCGCGGCGCCGACGAAATTTGATGTCGAGGACCTGAAGCCGCTGACCGCGCGCTATCTGCATGGCCTTTCATTCGCGGCGGTGGCCGATGATGTGGCGGCGGCCGGCGTTCCGGCGGACAAGGCGGAGGCCTTCTGGGCCGTCGCGCGGGAGAATATCGAAACGCGGGCCGATCTGGCCGGGTGGTGGGCGCTTTTCCGGGATGGCGCCGCGCCGCTCGTGGATGAAGAGGATCGGGATTTCGTGGCCGAGGCCTTCGCGCTACTGGGCGATCCGCCCTACGGGCCCGAGACCTGGAGCGCGTGGACCGATGCCGTGAAGGCGGCCACGGGCCGCAAGGGGAAGGGTCTTTTCATGCCGCTCCGCAAGGCCGTGACCGGTCGGCAGCGTGGTCCTGAGATGGCGGAGGTCATGCCGCTTCTGCAGGTCAAGCCAAGGCTCTGAGCAGGCCGGGATGGAGCAGGGAAGTGCCGCAGGCACACCGCGCGGCATTGCCGCGCGGCCGGGTCCGTGGGGACCGGAGGCGTATGCCGGAGGGCCACCGGATGCCGCCCCCTGCCGGCCCGCGCTTTGTGATGTTCTCGGAGAAGAACCGGTGCTAAGCTTGCGGCGCGACACGAAGGGCGGATGATGGCCGAGCAGGCGAAATTCCTTACAGGCAATCTGTTCAAGCATATCACCGTCATGTCGCTGACGGCCTCGCTCGGGCTAATGGCGGTGTTCGTCGTGGACTTGGTGGACATGATCTTCATCTCCATGCTGGGTCGGGACGAATTGGCCGCGGCGGTGGGTTACGCAGGTGCGCTCCTGTTTTTCACCTCGTCCTTCGGGATCGGCATGGCGATTGCCGGCGGCGCCTTGGTTGCGCGCGCGCTCGGCGCAGGTGACGAGGAGTTGGCCGCGCGGCGTGCAACCAACACGCTCCTGCTCGGTGTCCTCTTCGGCGCGATCTTTGCCGCCATCGTCTGGGGCAATCTGCCCTTCCTCACGGCGCTGGTGGGGGCCAGCGGGATCACCCAGGAACTCGCGGTCGGATACCTCAGCATCATCATTCCGTCGCTTCCGATGTTGCTTGTGGGCATGGTCGGCGGCGCGATCCTGCGCGCCCATGGCGAGGCGCGGCTGTCGATGATGGCCACGATCTGGGGCGGGGTGGTGAATGCCGTTCTCGATCCGATCCTGATCTTCGGACTGGGCCTGGAACTGACGGGCGCCGCAATGGCCTCGGTCGCTGCGCGTTTCACCATCGGTGCGGTCGCGCTCTACCCGCTCCTGCGGCGTTCCGGGGCACTTGCGCTGCCGAATTTTGCGGCGATCCGCGAGGATCTGTCCCCCGTTATGACCATCGCCTTTCCCGCCATCCTCACGCAGTTGGCAACGCCGGTTGGGCAGGCCTATGTCACGCGGGCCATGTCGGAATTCGGTGAGGACGCGGTGGCGGGTATGGCGATCGCGGCGCGGCTGACGCCTGTGGCCTTTGCGGTGATCTTCGCGCTTTCGGGCGCGGTGGGCCCGATCATCGGGCAGAATTTCGGCGCGGGCGACCACAGGCGTGTGCGCGGGGCCTTTCGTGACGCCATTCTCTTCACCGCGCTTGCCGTGGGCCTTGCGAGCCTGATCCTGTTTCTTCTCCGGGGTCCGATCGCGGATATCTTCAGCGTGACGGGTCTGGCCCGGGAGATCGTCTTTCTCTTCTGCGGGCCGCTTGCGCTCATGTGGTTCTTCAACGGGCTCATATTCGTGGCGAATGCCAGCTTCAACAATCTCGGCCACCCCTATTACTCGACCTGGATCAATTGGGGCCGGCACACGGCTGGCACGATCCCATTCGTGATGGCAGGTGCCGCGCTTCTGGGCGCAAAGGGCGTTTTGATCGGACAGGCCGTGGGCGGCGTGTTCTTCGGCGGGATCGCGGTCGTCTTTGCCTTGCGGGTGATGGCACGGGAGGCCAGGGCGCAGCCGCCGGCGGAACCGTTCCAGCCGCATGTCCGGCCGATGCAGGTGCTGCACGGGCGCCGCTAGAGCACCATCGCACTCAGTGGCAGGATGCAACAGCCCAGGGCCGCCAGGTGATCATCGACGAGCCGGGTTTCGGCCAGGCTCAGCACCTGCGCGCGTGTATAGCGCGGATCGGACCGGTCATCGAGAATGGGTGTGTCCCAGCCATCGGTCGTTTCGATAAAATCAGCGACCCCCTGCTCGCCGAACTCGCGCCGGTAGCCCTGAAGCACAACGTCGAGATAGCTCAATAGGATCGGGTGTTCGTCGGGACCATTGCCGTAAAAGCGCGGCTCCACGGCATAGACCTGTGCATCGGTGGCGCCCGTCTCCGTGCGCAACGCGACGGGGTGGCGGGCGTAATACGCCTCGCGCTCGTCCAGGGCGGTCCAATCCGCGCCCGGGATCTCGGCAACCAGCCCGGCGATCTCGGTGGTCGGATCGGGGCGCACCGACAGGAATACGGACCGGCGGTGATCGGATTTGCGCCATTCACGGCGCCAACCCGCAAGCCAGGCGTGGCGAGCCTGCGGATAGGTCTGCGTGGCACGGTTTACGAGGCTGCCATAGCCGAAGAATTGCGGATCGATCATGGCTGAGAAAAAGAGCGGAAATGCGACCGAAGACAAGGGGACTTTTCGCCTCGTCCCGTACATGTTATGCGATAGGGGTCGCGCAAGGGAGACGCTGGCCGCATGGTCAGGGCCGAAGGAGCAACCGCCCCGGTAAACTCTCAGGCAAACGGACCGCACGCGGCACAAGAAGTCTGGAGAGAGGGGCGCAATGCCTCCGCCGAAGGGATAGCGATCTCAGGCAAAAGGACAGACGGGGCATCAGGACCGCAACCATGCGGTCGATGTGATGCCGGGCCTTTCGCCCGGGCGAAAGACCGGGGGGACGATGGCCGCGACCAGCAATTCAAGGACACTGCCGCTGGCGGATTTGCACGCGGAACTGGGTGCGAAATTCGTGGATTTCGCTGGCTGGTCCATGCCCGTGCAATACGCACAAGGCGTGATGGCCGAACATCTGTGGTGCCGCGAGAAGGCTGGCCTCTTTGACGTCAGCCATATGGGACAGCTTTGGCTGCCGAGCTCCGCCGACGGGGCATTGGAACGACTGGTGCCGACCGATGTGCTCGGCCTGCCTGCGGGACGGCAGCGCTACGGTCTGCTGACCAATGCGGCGGGCGGCATTCGCGATGATCTGATGATCGCACGCCACGCTGACGGCCTTATACTGGTCGTCAACGCCGCCTGCGCGGCCAGCGACACGGCCCATCTTCAGGCCCATATCGACGGGGTCGAGCCCGTCGGGGACCGCGCACTTCTCGCGCTGCAGGGCCCGCGGGCGGAGGCGGTCGCGGCCACGGAGTTGCCTGAAGCTGCACAGATGCGCTTCATGGATGTCGCGCGCCTGCCATGGCAAGGTGCCGAGCTCTGGGTGACCCGGTCGGGTTACACTGGCGAAGACGGGTTCGAAATCTCTGTTCCCGCAAGCCATGCCGTCGAATTCGCACGGGCTCTTCTCGCGCATCCCGATTGTGCCCCGATCGGCCTTGGCGCCCGAGACTCACTCAGGCTCGAGGCCGGGCTCCCGCTTTACGGACAGGATCTGTCGCAGGACATCACACCGATCGAGGCGGGCCTTGGCTGGGCGATCTCGAAAGCGCGTCGGCGCGGCGGAGAGCGTGAGGGCGGCTTTGCTGGTGCGGATGTCATTCTTGAGCAGGCGCTTTACGGTGCGCCACGCCGTCGCGTCGGTCTGCGCCCCGCCGGGCGCGCGCCGATGCGGGCAGGCGTGGTGCTGTTCGCAGATAACCAGACCGGCAGCGAGGTCGGCCAGATTACCTCGGGCGGTTTCGGCCCCAGTCTCGGAGGGCCCATGGCCCTCGGTCTCGTCGATGCGAATGTGCGCGGAGATGCGACACTCTGGGGCGAGGTGCGTGGAAAGCGGCTGGCTGTCGAACAGGTGCCGCTGCCCTTCGTGCCGCATGGATACAAACGAAGCTAAGGACAGGGAGTGCAACGGATGAAATTCACCGAAGAGCATGAATGGCTGAGGGTCGAGGATGATGTGGTGGTGGTCGGCATCACCACGCATGCGGCCAGCGAGCTTGGCGATGTGGTCTTTGTCGAGCTGCCCGAAGAGGGGACCGAGGTTGCCAAGGATGATGAGATCGTCGTGATCGAGAGTGTCAAGGCCGCCTCTGACATCCTCGCGCCGCTGGATGGGGAAATCGTCGAGGTGAACGCCGCGCTGACCGACAATCCGTCGATGGTCAATGACGACCCGCAGGGCGAAGCCTGGTTCTTCAAGATGAAGGTCGCAGATCTGAGCGCCATGGACGATTACATGGACGAAGCGGCCTATAAGGATTTCATTAGCTGATGAGCGTCAGGATTACCGAACATGCCGCGGCGTCTGCACCGACGGCGCCGACCTATGCACAGGCGGTCGAGGTCGCGGATGCGACGCGCTGGCTCTTCGTTTCCGGCCAGATCCCGGTGACGCCGGATGGTGAAGTCCCCGAAAGCTTCGAAGCGCAATCACGTCTTGCCTGGGCGAATGTCATCGCTCAAATCGAAGCGGCCGGCATGACGCTCGACAACCTCGTGAAGGTCACGATTTTCTTGAGCGATCGGAAATACACTGACGACTACCGCAAGACCCGAGACGAGGCGTTGGATGGCCGACGGGTCGGCCTCACGACGATTATCACCGGAATTTTCGACAGTGACTGGCTTCTGGAGATCGAAGCCATTGCTGCTGCCTGAGGACACGCCATGCCCTGGACGACGACCGATTACGATCCGACAGATTTCGCAAATCGCCGCCATATCGGCCCCTCGCCGGCCGAGATGGAGGAGATGCTGGACAGCGTTGGCGCCAAGAGCCTCGATGCGCTGATCGAAGAGACCCTGCCGGGCGATATCAGGCAGGCCGCGCCGCTCGATTGGGCGCCGATGTCGGAGGCGGAACTGCTGTCGCACATGGCCGGGATCGCGTCGAAGAACAAGGTCATGACCTCGATGATCGGGCAGGGCTATTACGGCACGCATACCCCGCCCGCGATCCAGCGCAACGTGCTGGAAAACCCCGCCTGGTAC
>JAAUYD010117477.1_pt1 | contig 11247 bp, 8 predicted proteins | sample 7278101 | NCBI WGS metagenome assembly JAAUYD01 (sample SAMN14350128, study PRJNA611818) | marine sediment metagenome | isolation source: surface marine sediment (0.6m) | place: French Polynesia: Moorea | collected 2018-08
CCAATCGACCTCCTTACGCTTTTTGCGGGGCTCCGGCGGAGGCGCAAGATCCGGAAAATAGCTGCCGGGCGTTTTGGGTTGCTCCGGTTCGGATATCTTCTTCGCTCTGGTCTGGACCGGCTTTTCCTTGGGCAGGGGCGGCCCATGAAAGGTCCCAGGGTAGATGGCGTCGGCCAGGAAAAGCCCCTCACCATATTTTTGAAAATAGGTCCCCTTATCGGCGGATGCTTCGACATGAATGGTGATGATCACCGGCTGCTGATCCCGTCGTCGCCCGATTCGCAGTGCCATTGCCTCATCGGCGCAGAGCACGATTCGGGGGCCATCGGTGTGATAGGGCAGCCCCTTGTCGAACATGGCCGGGTATGCGCGCCGCCGAATGGCCAGATAGAGCAGTTTGGGCAGGTCGATGCCCGGTTTGATCTCTGGCAGCAGGGTGCGATCGCTGGCGCGAATCATCTTGTCGTCCATCTCGATGGGAGAGGGGAGTTGGGTGTACGAGACCTCCTTGAGATGCCCCATGCGGACATGCCGCCATCCATCCTCTTCGCTCACGGATTTGAGAAGTTCCTTGATGCGCACATATCCGTGATCATCCGGAATAAGACCGAATTCATCGGGCCGATGTCCCAGCACATAGGACAGAAATTTGGCGAGTCGCCTGGTCTCTTTAGCTTTGGCGGCCATGGTGGCTTGGTCTCCGCGGTTATAGCTCCGGCATTGTTGGGCGCTCATCTTGACCCATGGTATTGAGTCTGTTATTTTTCAGCGTCCAATCACGATTGTCAACTGTTGAGTCAACGACCACCTGCAAAGCAGGGGGGGATTGGTTCTGATGCCTGCGCGCAAAGTATGTGGCAAAACAAAAAGATAAGTGCGAAGTGCTTTATTCTGTTGCAGTTGTGACCGGGTGCATGGCACCCGGCTTGAAAACGACCCATCACCTTGAGAAAGGAAATCCTCTCAATGAAAAGCGACACCTCACAGAAGTTGTTCTCCCAAGCCCAGGAGTTGATTCCGGGCGGTGTTAACAGTCCCGTACGGGCTTGCCGGTCCGTGGGCGCTGATCCGTGTTTTATCCAGAAAGCCCAAGGGTGCTACCTGTATGATGCGGACGGCAATGAATATGTCGACTATGTCGGATCATGGGGACCGATGATCCTTGGGCACCGGCATCCGGCCGTGGTCCAGGCCATTGAATCGGCAATGGAAATGGGCACCAGTTTCGGGGCGCCCACCGAAATGGAGATCGATCTGGCCAGGCTTGTCATCGATGCGGTTCCGTCTGTGGAAATGGTTCGCATGGTCAACTCGGGAACCGAGGCCACCATGAGTGCGATCCGGTTGGCACGCGCTGCAACCGGTCGGGATGGCATCATCAAATTTGACGGGTGCTATCACGGACACGCGGACACGCTGCTGGTGGATGCCGGTTCGGGAGTGGCGACCCTGGCGATTGCCGGTAGTCCCGGCGTGCCCCAGGACTTTATCGGCCACACCCTGTCACTGCCCTTCAATGATGCCGAGGCGGTTGAAAAAGTCATGGCCGAAAAAGGTGATTCCATTGCGGCCATAATGGTCGAACCAGTGGCCGGCAACATGGGCCTGGTCAAACCGGTAGACGGTTTTCTGGAATCTTTGCGAGCGGTTTGCGACCAATATGGTACCGTTTTGATTTTCGACGAGGTGATGACCGGCTTCAGGGTGGCCCTTGGCGGCGCGCAGTCCGTTTATGGCATCCGTCCGGACCTGTCCTGTTTCGGCAAAATTATCGGTGGCGGTCTGCCTGTGGGCGCTTACGGCGGGCGACGTGATCTGATGGCCCAGATTGCCCCCCAGGGAGCTGTCTATCAAGCCGGCACGCTCTCCGGCAATCCGTTGGCCATGGCGGCGGGTATTGCCACCCTGAAGGAGATCGCCAAACCTGGATTCTATGAAGCGCTTGACGCTGCTACGGCCCGGCTACTGGACGGCCTCAAGACCGAAGCCCAAAATGCGGGGATCGAAGTGACGGCGGATCGGGTTGGCTCGATGATGGGGCTCTACTTTTCTCCGGGCCCGGTTACCAACTTCGAAGAGGCCAAAACGTCAGATCTCGATCGGTTTTCATCCTATTACAAAGCGATGCGTGATCGGGGCATCTATCTGGCCCCGTCGCAATTCGAAGCCGCGTTTGTTTCGGCAGCCCATGACACGTCAGCCATCGAAAAAACCATAGGCGCTGCCAAAGTGGTTTTCAATGAGATTTTGGGATAATCGGTGCAGCGGGAAAAGGAACTTTGGGTGAGGGGTGCGACGGTGACGGTTCAGTAAGCGATAATTAGAATCGGTACTTGCACAACATCCACGGTGTCAGTTGAGATTCTTCCGAGGTGGCATCGGTCTCCGCATGAATCCATGTCTGTTCCTCTTCTTCCAGGCCCCACAGCCATTCGAACTCGAGCTGAAGTGTGTAGCGGTTGTTGAGGTGGATATCCAGATCGGTCTCGGTGGGCGCATCGAGATTGATCACCACCTCCACAAATTGGTCGTCCAATTGTTGGATGTGATAGCTGGCCGTTTGCGGTGTTGTGATAAAGACGGAGCACCCTGATGCACTTAGCATCAAGGCTGCAACGAGCCACATCAAGAACATGTGACGTTTGGATCTGATCATTGCTCTCCCCCCAGCAGACCTTTCCAATGGAAAGTTTCTTTACCGGATAAGGTAGACCCGGTTCCTGCTTTATCGTTTAAGGGCATCCGACAGATTACACAGAATATGGTGCGGCTGTTCAACTACAGGATGTGCCCTTTTATATACACCCATGACGATTAAAGGATACCCATCCGCCCTTAATCGAGGATATATTTGGCCGGATTGACCGGAACGCCATTGAGCCGAACTTCATAGTGAAGATGGGGCCCTGTGCTTCGACCGGTATTGCCCATTAATGCAATCACCTCGCCGCGTTTGACCCGGCTACCCTTCTTTTTCAGCATTTTTGAGAGGTGGCCGTACCGCGTAACCATACCGTATCCATGGTCAATGCTGATCATGTTGCCGATCAACCACTTTTTCGCTGAATAGGTGACGACCCCGTCTGCGGGAGCGATAATCGGCGTGCCATTTCTGTTGGCGATATCCAGTCCTTTGTGGAATTCTTTGCGACCGGTAAATGGTGAAACGCGATATCCGAAATTTGAAGAGAACCACCCCTTGGTCGGGCGTAAGGACGGTGTCGCGGCAAGCAGATTCCGTTTGCTCTTCAGGGATTTCATTAAAGACTCAAAACTGTTCCCTTGTACCGAAGAGGCCTGTTGCACGTGTTCGATGTGGTCGTGCATCTCACGTACCAGTCGATCGTGATCCTTATTCAAGGGCAGGTTGGGATCGAGATCCTCCGGCATGGAGCCGCCGATGGCCAGCAGGGAGGCCTGGTCTGATTTGTGCTCCAAATTGGCCATGATCCGGATCTTGGACTCAAAATCGTTGAGTGCGATCAGAGATGTTTTTAAGTCATTGATTTCATGCGCGAAGGATTGAAGTTGATTGCGCTGATTCTCAATCGCACTGTTTTGCAACTCGATCTTGGCGATCAGAGCGTCTTTATCGGATAGGGCCTTATGCATATTGATGAAGCGATAGGTGCCTGCGGCACATAATCCGACCAACAAGACGGCAACAAACGCCAACATGCGAATGGAGCGTTTGGAGACCAGCGATTCGCGAACAGGATTGCCTTTGTCGTCGATAAAAAGAACAGTATATCGTTTTGCCATGATATTATCTATTTCCCCCGATTTAACAATCAGTGCCCGTGGGTCTCATGACCTCGTCGGCATCATCACAAAGGATATTAAGGTTAATTCGATAGTGCCCTCTATAGCGTCCATGGGTCTCATTGACGATCGATTCGATGCGTGTCGGGTGTTGTTCGATGGTGCGCACCGTATCACCGCAATAATATTTCATCGGCAGAACGTCGCCCGCCTTTAGCTGGGCGGAGAGTGCGGAGGACTCTTTAAGCAGGAAAAAATGGGGGGTATGGTCCGAATGGCGCAGTTTAAACTGGTAAACCGGGTGCGAACCGTTCAGTCCAAATTCCACACAATAATAGTCGTTGTTCATGTGTGGGGCTGAACAGTGGGCCTGATCTACGATGGCGGGTGCAAATGAAAACATTGCTTATCTCATCCTATCGGTAAACGTTGAAAGCGTTGTCGTTTAATCGACTTTGGATAATTGCAATTATAATGCCACCTTAATTGCATGATCGGATGCCCCATAGCAGGCGGGTGATAGCCTCATTATATGATGGGATTTTTTGGAAATGGTTATATAAGAATAAGAAAATATACATAAAAATAAGTTTTTGGATAGATGGCGGGGGTATGGCGCGGGGAAGCAGGGAATGACGATTTTTTGGCAGGGTCTATTAAAGGTGACAAATATCGGCCGCTCGATTGACGATCATTGTCACCAATTGTATACGCGCCGGATCCCTATCCGGATTGAATCAGGCTTCCATTTGCATTGGTGATGAGGGCAGGGCAGGGCCTCCCTTCGGCGATTGTAAGGCGACGGCTGGCCGTGGGCATCGGGATCGGATTAAACGTCTTTCAGGCCGAACTTTGAGATCAGTCTCGACAGGTAAGTCCGCTGGATATCCATTGTTTTTGCAGCTTTGCTGCGATTTCCGCCGGTATTTTTAAGGTTTAGCACAATGAATTCCTTCTTGAACTGATTCAGGGCCTCTTCCAAGGTCAGTCCGACCTGCAATCCCGGATAATTGCGCTTGGCGGTGTTGATGGGCAGGTCTTCGGGCACGATTTCCTTGCCGTTGCCCATAACTACGGCGCGTTCAATGGCGTTTCGCAGTTCCCGTATGTTACCGGGCCAATTGTACTGAACCATTTTATCCATTGCGGACTTTGAGATGGTCAGGTGAGGATTTACCGTTTCCTCCTTAAAAACACTGAGGAAGTGCTCGGCCAGCAGGGGAATATCTTCGGAGCGCTCTCGCAGCGTGGGCATATTGATTTGGACAACGTTGAGGCGGTAGTAAAGGTCTTCGCGGAAGCGGCCTTCAGACACCTCTTCGTCTAATTTCTTATTGGTGGCGGAGAGCACACGGACGTCCACGGAGATGGGAATATTGCCGCCAACCCGGTAAAAATTGCCCTCTTGCAGTACGCGCAGCAGTTTGGCCTGCATGCCCGGTGTCATTTCTCCAATCTCATCCAGAAAGATGGTACCGTCATGGGCCAGTTCAAACTTGCCGATTTTTCGGCTGACAGCTCCGGTGAAGGCCCCCTTTTCGTGTCCGAACAGTTCGTCCTCGAGCAGGCTCTCCGGCATGGCGGCGCAGTTAAGAATCACCAGAGGCTTATCTTTACGTGGTCCGGCCCTGTGGATGAGGCGCGCCAGCAGTTCTTTGCCGGTTCCGCTCTCTCCGAGAATCAAGGCGCTGGCCTTTGAGTTGGCCACTTTCAGGCCATCGGATATCACTTTTTTCAAAGCCGAGCTCTTTCCCGTCATCTGGTGGCGTATCTGGAGCTCGTCTTTTAAGTCCTTAATCTCTCTTTTTGCTTGCTGAATATTTTGGGCGTGGCCAATGGCCGTGGCAGCCAGGGAAGCGAATTCATTGAGCAGGTCCATGTCCGTCGGCTCGAGAGAGCTGCCGTCCAGTTTGTCGATGATCTGGACCACGCCGATGGTTCTCGATTCCATAATCAGCGGCACGCATGCGATGGATTGGGTTTCAAATCCAATGGATTCGCTGATCTCTTTGTACCATCGGGGATCGTTTGCCACATCTGCGATAAGCAGGGGGTCGCCTGTCTCGGCCACCTGTCCGGCAATGCCCTGTCCCATTTTAACGCGATACTCTTTGACTTCATCGCTTTTAGCTCCGGTGGCGACCTGAAAATAGAGGGTGTTGGTTTTTTCATCCACCAGGAGCAGTGAGGCGGCCTTTGCCTGAACCACCTGCGCCGCAGATTCGATGATCAACTCAAGCAGTTGATCCAGATTGTGAACGGATGACACCCAGGACGAGATCTCTTTAAGATGCTTGATCAGGGCAGCATTACCAGATGTAATTTTGGAAGACATATTTATCTCTTATTGGGTTGACAGGCCTTCAGCCAAGCTCTTCGGCCGCGACGGCAGATGGATGGTTGTTGGCACGCGTGTGATGAGTTGTTTTCGAACCGGGTGCTGCGCACCCGGTTACAACTGCAATGATAGAAGCACTTTGTGCTTTTGTAATTCCGGCCTATGGCCGGAAATACAAGTCACCCGTTATGCGGGTGGCCGTTGACGCCGGATGATGGACAGTAGGTATAATAACGAAGATCCACTGGGGTGTCAATCAAACATGGGAAATTATAACCTAATTTGGTATTTTGGGTGGTGATTTGAACAAGCGGGTTGACCGTTGTTTTTTAAGAGGAAGGTGTCCGCAGGGTGGTCATCTCCTCCACGATAAAAGGCAGTGCTGCCCCGCTTGGGCCGCGAATGGCCATGCCCTGTTCATAACGGTCGGCCAATTGGCCAAATGGATTTTCTTCAATATTGATATCAATAATGGCGCTGCCGCGACGATAGACTTCGGCGACCAGCTGGTTGGGCAGGTTGGTGGCGCCGGAGGTGCCCACCACAAACAGAAGATCTGTCTTGCGTCCGGCCTTGAGCGTGCTCTCATATCGATAATAGGACTCGTCGTAGCTTTCATCGAACCACAGCACATGAGGCCGGAGCAGATGACCACAGCTCCGGCAATGGAGAGCTTGCCATTCTGCCTCTGATATCGGTTCATCCTTTGCTTTGACGGAGACTTCGGCGGGAAGGAGACGTAGGTCGTTAAGGCACCTCTTTGCACAACGCACCCATTGAATGTTTCCGTGGATTTCATAGGTGTTGTCATTGCTTTGACCACAACGGCGGTGCAAATTGTCAACGTTCTGGGTAACCAGGGTGAACCGGCCTGGGAAATGCCGTTCCATTTTTACAAGGGCATGATGGCCTGGATTTGGATCGGCCTGCCGGCACACCCCCAGCCGATAGAGGTACCATTGCCATACCGCACGTGGATTTTGTTGAAACATTCGGAAGGTGGCCATCTCCTGGGGTTGATAGACACGTGATCCAACGGTCCAATAGCCCTCAGGCCCTCGAAACGTCGGTATACCGCTTTCAGCGGATATACCAGCGCCTGTTAGCACGGTGATGTGGCCGTCATTGCATAAGGCACCTTCCAGAAGATGTTTCAATCTTTGCTGATCCATACTTGATCCTTCGCTGGGAGGTCCGCTATGGTGAAGCGTGGCCAAATTGTAACTCAATATCACCGCGAACACCAGACCCGGCCACAGGAAAGGGCAGATATGAGCAATGCCAATGTCACGCAGTGGCCTAAAGAGGTGCGCCACATTCATCTGATCGCCATCTGTGGAACCGCCATGGGTGCCTTGGCGTGTCTGCTGAAGGAGCGTGGGTTCAATATTACCGGATCGGATCAGCATGTCTATCCACCCATGAGCGACTTTTTGGTTCATAAAGGTATTCACCTGTTCGAGGGCTACGGCCCGGAAAACCTGCGGTCCTCACCCGATTTGGTTGTGGTGGGCAATGCGGTATCCAAAGACAACCCTGAAGTCATGGCCATGCAAACCATGGGGATTGCCTATTGCTCCATGCCGCAGGCCATCAATCGGTTCGGTGCTGCAGGAAAGCAGCAGATTGTGGTCACCGGCACCCACGGCAAGACCACCACCTCCTCCTTTATCGCCTGGATGTTGGCTTCAGCAGGACGGGATCCATCCTTTCTCATCGGCGGCATTGTCTCGAATTTCGACAGCAACTATCGCCAGGGGAAGGGGACACATATCGTATTGGAAGGCGATGAGTATGATACGGCCTTTTTCGACAAGGGACCCAAGTTTCTGCACTACACACCGGAGCTTTCAGTGTTGACCAGCGTCGAATTTGACCACGCCGATATTTTCAATGATCTTGACCATATCAAATCGACGTTTGATCAGATGCTCCAAAAACTGCCAAGCCAGTCTGTATTGATGGCCTACGATCAAGACGCCAATATCGAGGAGCTGCTGCCCCGGGCAAATTGCCGCACACGCCGTTATGGAGGCCGCCCCGACTCTGATTGGCGGCTCGGGATTGTGGAAATCTCACCGCCGTATACCCGGTTCCAGGTATTGCATCGAAATACCTTTTGGGCCGAATTCAAGACGCATATGATCGGAAACCACAACCTGGGCAATTTACTGGCCGGCATCGCGGTCGGAGCCCAGATCGGCCTTTCGCGGAAAGAGATAGCAAAAGCCCTGGAGACATTCAAAGGGGTCCGCCGGCGTCAGGAAATTCGAGGTGTTAAGAATGGTGTCACCGTCATGGATGATTTTGCCCACCATCCTACCGCTGTTCTGGAGACGATCAACGCTGTAAAGTCCTTTTATGAGAACCAGCGGGTGATTGCTGTTTTTGAACCGCGGACGAACTCCAGCATGCGTGACATCTTCCAATCGCGATATGCCACTGTTTTCGACCGCGCGGATCTGATCTGCATCCGTCAGCCGCCGCTACTGGAAAAGATACCTGCATCGCAACGGTTTTCATCCGAGCAGTTGGTGGCGGATCTGAAAACGCGCGGAAAAGAGGCGGTCTATTTTTCGGATACGGATGGGATCATCGATTTTCTTGTGGCAGAGACGCGCCGGGACGATGTCATCCTGATCATGTCCAATGGCGGGTTTGATAACATACATACCCGATTGCTGGATCTTTTATAAGGCCATACCCGCGATTGAACGCCTTGGCCAACCTAAAAATTTCTTGACTTCAGCAGGGGTTTTCAATACAAAATCCTGTTTGGTTCTGGCGGTTGTTGCAATTATTAACCCCATGAATTCAGGTCCTTATATGTGCGAGGAGGCCTGATACGGCATAGGCGGGGATTGTTCTCAGGGTGGAAAGTAGCGGCCCGGAGATTTGCGACAGCACAACATCTGCCTTGTGCCTGTTTTACTGCTTCATGTCTGCAACGCCACTTCGCCTGGCACGCAGGCGATGCTGACCCAAAACGTGTTTTCCTGCTGCCCTTTTATTGCAATGCGGGAGTACAGAAGGAGATAGATAACTCCCCATGACATATGCTGCCAAAATAACGGGTACAGGATCTGCATTTCCTCCCACTCGTGTGACCAATTTCGACCTCTCCGATAAATTAGCCCAACTCGGTGTTGAAACAAACGACCAATGGATTCGAGAGCGCACCGGCATTGTCGAACGACGATACGCCGATATGACGAAGGAGAAGATGCCCAATGCCGCGTTGGCGGCCGAAGCCGCACTGCACGCGTTGGAGATGGCGGGAAAATCAGCCGCGGACCTCGACCAGATCATCGTGGGCACCTGTTCTCCGGATACTTTGCTGCCGTCCACTGCCTGCCGCTTGCAACATAAACTCGGCGCACACCGGGCATGGGCCATGGATATCAATGCGGCCTGTTCCGGATTCGTATACGGACTGGCAACTGCTTCCCAATTTATTTCGACCGGCCAAAGTCATACCGTGCTGGTGGTGGGGTCGGAAGTGCTTCACCCCTTTCTCGACTGGAAAGATCGCAGTTCTTGTATTCTTTTTGGAGACGGTGCCGGAGCCGCCATCGTCGAAGGCGTACCAAATGACAACGAGCATCGCATCCTGTCATGGAATTTAAGCTCGGACGGAAAATTCGGCGATCTTCTAAAGCTTCCGCCCTTCTACACGGCAGGCAACTTGTTCTCCGATGAGCACAGCTGCAATACGAGCAAAATGGTGATGAACGGCCGTGAAATTTTCAAGGTGGCCGTTCGAACGTTGACCGAATTCGCCCGTCTTGTGCTGTCAAAAAATGGGTTTGCCGTGGAAGATATCGACTGGTTCGTTCCTCACCAGGCCAATAAACGCATTCTTGAAGCAGTGGCACAACGGCTGCATATTCCTACCGATAAGGTCCTGATTAATGTGGATCGCTTTGGCAATACTTCCGCTGCCACGATTCCGACGGTACTTGATGAAGCGGTTCGAGACGGGCGCATTCAGAAAGGTCAACTCCTGTTGCTCGACGCTTTTGGTGCCGGGTTTACTTACGGGGCCATGCTAATCCGCTGGTAATTTCCATCTGACACCCTATTCTATATTGCACGGTGCATGCTAAATTTGACACCACTTTGGGGCTGTACTACAAAACCAGTACACCACAGAACATCATCTATCCAACTGACGGGGAGCTAACGCTTTGAAAATCATCATCGCCGGTGCAGGTGAGGTGGGATATCATATTGCAAGTCGATTGGCCCTCGAAAACAAGGACGTGCTGGTTATCGATAAAGACGCAACGGCCATCCGTCGGGTGGCCGAAAACCTCGACGTGCAGACGATCGTGGGATCCGGCAACAGCCCCGCTGTATTGGAAGAGGCCGGCATCAAAGATGCCGAAATTCTTTTGGCGGTGACCAACAGCGACGAAGCAAATCTGGTGGCCTGCCTGGTGGCCGACATGCTTTCCCCCAGCACAAAAAAAGTAGCCCGGATACGGGGTGCCGACTTCGACCACTACCATGACGCCTTCCGTGAAAAAGCCCCCCATATCGAAACCGTTATCAATCCGGAAATCGAGGTGGTGAAAACCATCGAACGCTTGATGGATGTCCCCGGTGCCGTTGATGTGAGCGAATTCGCCGATGGACGGGTCAAATTCGTTGGCATCTACCTGGACCAGGAAAGCCCTCTGGCCGGCATCCGTCTGGTAGACCTGCCCGACGTCATGGGGGAGCGACGTCTTTTGATCGCCTCCGTGGTTCGTGAGGAGGAGGTGATTATCCCCAGGGGCCAGGATCGGCTGATGGCCGGAGATCTGATTTACTTCATCAGCGAAGAAGATCGACTCCTGGAGATATTGTCCATCTTTGACAAGCAGGCTGAAGCAGTGAAGCGCGTGTTGATCATTGGCGGTGGGCGTCTCGGTTATCGGTTGGCCCAAAAGTTGGAGCAGCGGTCGATCTATGCCAAGATTGTGGAAAAGGACGCCAGCCGGTGCGCGGTCCTGGCCGAGAGTCTCAGCAAAACAGTGGTTCTACATGGGGACGGGTCGGACCAGGGATTGCTCAGTGAGGAGAATATCGAGGACATCGATGTGGTGATCACTTTGACGGATGATGAAGAGACCAATATCCTGTCATCTCTTCTGGCACGGCGC
>JAAUYD010016221.1_pt1 | contig 11246 bp, 5 predicted proteins | sample 7278101 | NCBI WGS metagenome assembly JAAUYD01 (sample SAMN14350128, study PRJNA611818) | marine sediment metagenome | isolation source: surface marine sediment (0.6m) | place: French Polynesia: Moorea | collected 2018-08
CATTGACGCGGATTCGGACACCATTGTTAAAACAATTCCCTACAATGACTACATCCTGACCTCCCAATTTTCTCCGGACGGCAAAATGTTCTATATGAATGCCTTTCATTCCATTTATGCTGTCGATACCGCAAAACAGGAGATCGTCGATACTTTTAAATTCTCGACAGATCTGAGCCGGATCACCATCTTGGGGTTTGCCGTTTCAGAAGACAGCAGCAAGCTCTTCTTAAGCTGTTCGGTCACCAAGAAGAAGCAAAACATCCCCAAGCTCAATGTCCTCCCCCCCCAATTGATTGTCTACGACCTGAAGAAAAAGAAGATGGTCAAAAATTATACGATCCCTTACTGTGTGACCGGTGTGATTACCCTGAGAAACGATCCCAATGAGTTAATCCTGTTTGGTCTGGATATCTTCAGATTCAATCTCAAGGACGGGAAGGCAAAAAAAATCAAAGGAATCCTCAATCCGGAAAAGGGTGAAGAAGGAAAAAATGCCCTGGTTATCTGGCACAACAACAGTCCCGGCGACATCGGCATCTTTGTCAATCCCTACTATACGGCGACACGGATGGGACATTTTATTGTCGACCGAAACAAAGGCACGCTCGAAGACTTTCATGTCAAAGACGTCTGGTTTGAGTACAGCAATATCATGACCCATGACAAGAAGTACATATTCAGCGTCATGGATGAGTTGATCAAAGTGGATGCCAAGACCGGTGAAACCGTGAAGGCGGTACCGGTCAAGCGTGGGACCTGCTATGGCTTAAGTCTGACGGCTGACGGAAAAAAAATATACGTTGGTCCGGCCGGCGCCGATATCAGCGTGTATGATACCGAGACCCTGGAACTGATCACCGTCATCCCCCTGGATGGGGACGGCATCGCTTCCCAACGGATTTCCATGTAGTTGATGTGCCCGATACGGTTCCCGACGGTTCGGCCCGGCAATTTGGGGCGGACCGATTGGGAACCGGAACCGGTTAGACTGTATTGACAATGGGGGTAGCTTGTATCCCGGGATGTTCATAGGAGAAAACACTAAGGAGAAACCAATAGATGACCACTGCATCTAATGTTACCGACTACGATAAAGAATATGCCGCTTTCGAGTGGGATGTTCCGGATAGATTTAACTTTGCCAGAGATGTCTTTGATCAATGGGCCCAAGATTCCCAAAAATTGGCCCTGTGGTGGATTGACGATGACGGTATGGAGCTGAAGGTGACCTACACTGAGATGAAAAAACGATCTTCTCAACTGGCCTATGCCCTTCATTCCCAGGGTATTGGAAAGGGCGATGTCGTCATGCTTATAATGCCGCGTCAGCTGCAATGGTGGGAGATAAATTTGGCATGTATCCGACTAGGGGCGGTGGTGGCGCCCGGCACAACGATGTTGACGTCCCATGACATCGAGTACCGGCTTGAATTGTGCGACGCTGCCTGCATCGTCTGTGACACGGAAACGGCCAGTAAAGTGGATTCGGTACGGGAAAAGTTTCCAAAGCTAAAAAAGTTGATCGTCATAGGGGAGAAAAAAGAGAATTGGTTGACCTATGAAGACCTTTTCCAAGGGGTTTCCAGCAACTTTGAAGTTGCCGACACCCATCGTGATGATGCCTGCATCCTCTACTTCACCTCCGGCACCACCGGTATGCCCAAAATGACCTTGCACACCCAAGCCAGTTACCCGTATGGTCATTTGATCACCGGGAAGTACTGGCATGACCTGGGGCCCGACGATGTGGACTGGACGGTCACCGACACCGGATGGGCCAAGGCGGCCTGGGGCATGCTCTTTGCGACCTGGAACAGGGGGGCGACGGTTTTTACCCATTACAGTGATGTCTTCGACCCAAAACGAACGCTTGAAATATTGGAGACATATCCCATCACCGTATTTTGTGCGCCGCCTACGGTCTATCGCCTGCTCATCCAGGAAGCGTTGGAAAAGGTCAAGCCGCTGGCGGTTCGTCGCTGCGTTTCCGCTGGTGAGCCCTTGAATCCCGAAGTCATCACCACATGGCAGACGGCCTTCGGTATGCCGATTTACGAAGGGTATGGACAGACCGAAAGTGTGTGCCTCCTTGGCACCTTTGCATCCATGGACGTAAAACCCGGCGCCATGGGAAAACCCTCCCCGGGTTTCCATCTGGCCGTTATCGATGAAAACGACAATGAGCTGTCTCCGAACATTGAGGGGGATTTGGCGGTCCGCGTCAAGCCGCTAAGACCGGTGGGGTTATTCAAGGAGTATTGGAAAGACCCGGACCGGACCTCTGCCGTATTTCGCGGGGACTGGTATTTGACCGGGGATCGCGCCTATGTCGACGATGAGGGTTATTTCTGGTTCGTGGGGCGTTCGGATGATGTGATCTTGTCCTCCGGATATCGAATCGGCCCGTTTGAAGTGGAAAGTGCCCTGCTGGAGCATCCGGCCGTGGCCGAATCCGCTGTGGTATCCAGCCCGGATGGGGTTCGCGGCGAGGTGGTCAAAGCCTTTATCGTGCTTGTGGATGACTACGAAGGCAGCGATGAACTGGTCGCTGAAATCCAGGATCATGTGAAGACAACCACGGCGCCGTATAAGTACCCCCGAAAGATTGAGTTTGTAACCCAACTGCCCAAAACCATCAGCGGCAAGATACGAAGAATCGAACTGCGTAAGAAGGAGTGGGGCGAGTAAGGGGAAAAGCGATCGGACTCCAAATCCCGCGTTGGCATGTGTTCGCAGTAGAGTATTACGGCTTCACACTTACCGCCGTAGTTTGGGCGGAGCCCTCCGACTTATGCAACGATGGGGTTAATACAACAGTTTCATCAAGCAAGGGTTCGGTGAAGGTTAATGGGTTTTCTATGCACCCGACGGTTCGGCACTTTTTTATAGGGGCTTTTTTCAGGCTAAATGGTAGGCTCTGCACGCTTTGAAGCAATCCTCATCCCAAAGTGGGCATGCCCAATATTGGTCCTTGTTTAATGTGCCTGGCTGGAAAACCTGTCGGGTGCATAATGAACCTTTTAACCATCACCGGGTCAAGAACGATACCATCATCTCACCCAAAAGGTATCTACTCGAGGGGAAGAAAATGACAAACCATATTTGGAGTTACACCAGCGGTATCAGTGACAAACCGCTCTTCGGCATGACCATTGGCGATATGTTCGATCAAGTCGCTGAAAAGTATGCAGAAAAAGAAGCGCTTATCGTCCGCCATCAGAAGATCCGCTATACTTATAAAGATTTAAAAGACGTGGTGGACCGTTGCGCCCGAAGTTTCATTGCTTTGGGGATAGAGAAAGGCGACCGGGTGGGGATTTGTTCACCCAACAATGCCGAGTGGACCATTGCCCAGTTTGCCACTGCGAAAATAGGGGCCATATTGGTTAATCTGAATCCCAGCTATCGTGTCCATGAGCTGCAGTATGCACTGAAGCAATCCGGGTGCTGTGCGTTGGTGTCGGCAACACGATTTAAAACCTCCGATTATTCGGCCATGATCAATGAGATCTGTCCTGAACTGAAGTCCTCAAAGCCCGGGCAACTGAGTTCTGAGCAGCTGCCGGATCTTCGCACGGTCATCCATTTGGGGCGGGAGTCCATTGCGGGTATGTATGCTTGGGACGAGTTAATGGCCATGGCGGACCTGATCACCGTCCAGGCGTTGGCCGATCGGCAAGGCCGTCTCCAATTTGATGATCCGATCAATATTCAATACACCAGCGGGACCACGGGTTATCCCAAAGGCGCCACGCTGACCCACCACAATATTTTGAACAATGGCTATTTCGTGACTGAAATTATGAAATTTACCGATGCGGATCGGCTGGTCATACCGGTGCCGCTTTACCACTGCTTCGGCATGGTGATGGGTAATCTGGGATGCGTCACCCATGGGGCCACCATGATCTACCCCAGTGACGGGTTTGAACCCCAAGAAGTTTTAAAGGCTGTGCAGGAAGAAAAGGCAACGGCGCTCTACGGTGTGCCGACCATGTTCATTGCGGAACTCGAAGACCCCGGCTTCGACACCTATGATTTAAGCAGTCTAAGGACCGGGATTATGGCCGGGTCCCCGTGTCCTGTGGAAGTCATGAAAAAAGTCAATACGATCATGAACATGTCTGAAGTGGAGATCGCCTATGGCATGACCGAGACCAGTCCGGTGAGTTTTCAAACACGGGCCGACGCCCCCCTGGATAAGCGGGTGGAAACCGTCGGGCAGATCCATCCCCATCTTGAAGTCAAAATCATTGATCCGGAGTCCGGGGCGATTGTGCCGGTGGGCGCCAAGGGAGAACTTTGCACCCGAGGTTACAGTGTCATGCTCAAATATTGGAATAATGACGAAGCCACCCATGAGGCCATCGACACGGCTCGCTGGATGCACACCGGCGACCTCGCACAGATGGATGAAGAGGGGTATGTCCAGATTGTCGGAAGAATCAAAGACATGATCATTCGGGGGGGAGAGAATGTCTACCCGCGGGAAATCGAAGAGTTTTTATACTTGAACCCCAAAGTAATAGATGTTCAAGTTGTGGGAGTTCCCGACAAGAAATATGGAGAGGAGATCATGGCATGGGTGATCCTGCGGGAGGGCGAGGCAGCCGACGCAGACGAATTGCGAGACTTTTGTCAGGGCCAGATTGCCCACTACAAGATCCCCAGATATTTTAAATTTGTTTCGGAATTTCCCATGACGGTGACCGGCAAGGTCCAGAAGTTTAAAATGCGAGATGAAGCCACACAGGAGCTTGGATTAGAGAATTAACCCAATGTTGCATAAAAAAGGTGAAATCCATACCGAGGTGATCTGAGTCTATGGAAGCCGTCCATCAAAATAAGAATCATTCAATTATGGCGTGGCGCATCTATGCGGTGCTGGCCCTACCCTACTTGTTGGTCTATTTTCAGCGTGTGGCACCGGCGGTGGTGGCCGACCATTTGATGGCGGAATTCAGCCTGACCGGAGCGGCGCTGGGCAACCTGACGGCCATCTATTTTTATATCTATACGCTGATGCAGCTTCCCTCGGGCGTGATGGCGGATACTTTAGGCGCTCGCAAGACGGTTTTTACGGGCATGATCGTATCGGGCATGGGGACATTTGTTTTTGCCTGGGCACCGGTTTTGACGGTGGCCTATTTGGGGCGATTGCTCATCGGTTTTGGCGTTTCGGTTATTTTTGTATCCATACTAAAGGTTGTTTCAGAATGGTTTCACAGCCAACGGTTCGGGTTCATGTCCGGTCTCACGTTGCTCATCGGCAATGCCGGAGCGATTTTGGCGGCCACACCCCTTGCTGTCATGGCATCGAATTTGGGCTGGCGTGTATCTTTCGCAGTCGTCGGCCTGATATCGATATTCGCCGCCATTTTGTGTCTGGCTTTTGTCAGGGACCGACCAACCGATCCGGGACTCCCCCACCCTGGGGGCAACGATCTGCCCGAACCCCGGAGGACCAGCATGAAAACAATGACCGATGCCCTTTTGCTGGTGATCACCAATCGTCATAGCTGGCCGCCTTTTATCATCTTTTTAGGCCTCTATGGCACGTTGATGGCTTTTCAGGGCGTCTGGGGTATTCCCTATCTAACCCAGCATTACGGCATGGAGCGCGTCACCGCAGCATCTACCATTTTGCTGGTGGCCATCGGTATGGCCGTGGGCAGTCCGTTGGCGGGTGCCTTCTCCGATGCACTCAAGCGCCGCAAGCTGCCGCTGATCATCTTTACATCGGGATACATTCTGATTTGGTTTATGCTGTTGTTCTGGCCCGGTGGAAAACCACCGGCCGGATCTCTACCGTTCTTATCGTTCTTCATGGGGTTTTTTGTCTCCGGGTTCGTACTGATGTGGGCCTACACCAAAGAGGTCAATCCAATAAACGTATCCGGCATCTCCATAGGGTTCGCCAACATGGGGGGGCTTCTCGGTGCGGCCATAATGCAGCCGCTGCTTGGCTGGGCTTTGGATTCCAGGTGGCAAGGCAGTCTGCAAGACGGAGTACGCATCTATCCGCTGGATGCGTTTCGATTTACCTTCATGATCGCATTGGTCGTCTTATGTACGACCGCCGCTCTCATTTTTATATTAAAGGAGTCCTATGGCGGCCTTGAAGATTCCGAGGCGGAATCCCATGACCTATGATACCTCCGGTATCCGGAAATGTATTCTACCCTTTGTGTTTCTGCTGTTGATATGCATTCCAGGTTGTATGCATCTTGGTGAGGACGATGATCCTTTACCGACCTTTGATTTGTCAAATGTTCCCGATGGAACATATCTTGGCGTTCATCGCATGAATAATACCGAATATGAAGTGGAAGTGGTCGTTACATCCCGACAGATTAGCGGCATCAAAGTGCTAAAAGGCATGGAACGCGTGTTTGTGAAAAAATGTGCCTTATGTAAAGTCAACAATATGATTTGGGAGATTATCGAGATGCAATCTATCGAGGTCGATGCTGTATCCAGTGCAACCCAAACCGGCATCGCCATCAGCCGTGCCATTCTGGACGCGTTGAAACCGTCGTATTCTCCCCAATGAGTCGGTTCGGCTGGCGTGAACTCGGAGCACCGTTAGAGCAGAGACGATCTGCCTTGGTGGGAAGTCATCTACATCGGTTCGAACCTAGCCCTCAATCTACGGTTTTCAGTTTTTTACCATGCTTGTTGAGGATGTGATAAAGCCCGGAGCGAGATACACCCGATATCTCACATGCCCGGTTGGCGTCGCCATCCGACAGTGTGATGAGTTTGTCCAGGTAACTGGAGACGGTGATCATTTTATATTCATTCAAAGTGGGGAATCGGTCTGTATCAAAGATGACTTCTGCCGGTGATCTTCCGCCGGTTTTCACCTGCGTCTCTTTCAGGCTCTTTTTCCGAAGGTGTACGCGGATTTCCACGGGCAAGTGGTGAGGATACAATACCGGGGCACTCATGGCATTTGCGATGCTGGTGTGCAGGACATTGATCAATTCACGGACATTGCCCGGCCAATCATAATCCGGTAATTGGTATAGAAACTCTTGGGACAAGCCCTTTACGTGGATTCCGAGATCCTCACAGATTTTGGAGACATAGTGATTGACCAAAGCTTTAATATCACCGGCGCGCTCTCTTAGAGGTGGAAGTTGCACATGGAAACCGGCCAGCCGGTAATAGAGGTCTTTGCGAAATTGATTCTGTTCCACCAGGTTCGACAGGTCTTTATTGGTAGAGGAGACGACGCGAAAATCCGAGGTTTTGCTCCGTTTGGCCCCCAGCGGACGGTAGGTTTTTTTCTGGAGTACGCCCAGCAGCGATTTTTGAACGGTCGGGTGGAGGTCGCCCACCTCGTCAAGATACAGGGTTCCCCCCACGGCCTGCTGGATCAATCCTTCCCGGTCGTTGACGGCGCCGGTGAAGGTACCCTTGACATGGCCGAACAGCAAGGTCTCTGCCAGGGTCGGCGGGAGGTTGGTGCAATCCACGGTGACCAGCCTTCCCTTTGACCGTTTGCTGTTCAGGTGAACTGCTTGTGCCATGAGTTCTTTTCCGGTGCCGGTCTCACCGGTGATCAGTACACTGCCTTCGGTTGGGGCCGCTCGCGCAATGACCTCAAGGCATTGCCGCAGGCAGGAATCGTTGCCGATGACGGCATCTCTCTGGAAGAGCCGGGTCTCCGAGAATTTCTGCTTTTGGACACGGTATTGCAGCGCTCTTTCCAGCAGCAGGCTTAATTGGCGGTATGACGGCGGTTTTTCCAGATAGTCCAATGCGCCGTCGATCAACGCCTGTTCCGCTCCGGCGAGATCGGCTCGGCCGGTAATGATAATAATCTCAGGGGAATGGGGCATTCCCTTGAAGGTGCCGATGGCGTCCAGTCCGCTGCCGTCGGGGAGGATAATGTCGAGGAAAATGATATCGTATTCATTGGCGGCGGCCATCTCCTTGCCCTTGGCCAGGGTTTGGCCCACATCGCAAGCATGGCCGATGTTTTTAATATAGAAAACAAGCGGTTCGAAGAATATGGGGTCGTCATCTACAATCAGTACATTTGCCATCGGAGTTGCTTCCTTTGAATCCAATTCAGTTGAAGCCATAGTCCATATGGTTAAGTTAGTCTAATAATCTGGACAATGCAACTATATAATAACAATGGAAATGATAATAATTTCATCGCATCCAACAATTCTAAAGGATTAATTTTGTCCAATTTTTTGGACAAATTGGGGCAAGGATCGGATACCTTTCCGCCAAATCCTGTTTAAGGATTAATAACTATTTAATTTTGATGCTAAAATGTGCCCGGGCATCAATATTGTAGTAGAATCATGGGGTGGATCTATAGGTGTAGAGATACAACAGGTGCAGTGATACAACCCGGTAATCCGTGACGCATTGCTCGGCAAACGGCAATCGATTATTGTGTATCCTATGGATCTCGACCCATTAACCTTTGAAAGTGGGGTTCTTTACCGCAGACGAAAAACAAATTCGGTTGCGGATTGGGCTGCTCACCGGGAGTTGAAAGATGAAGCTATTCCGATTTATTAAATCACGGATAGGGGTTAAGCTCACCGTCTTTTTCGTATTAGTTGTTCTGCTCTCGGCATTGGCATTGATATCGGCATCACGCCGGCTGGTGACCGAATTCGGAAACTTTGTCAGCTCTCACAACGAAGCCAATATTCGCTCACTGGCTTACCACTATCTAAAGAGTATTACCCAGGAACAGAGCCAACATTACGGTGCCATTTTTAACCATACGGCAACGCTTTCCAAATTATTGGCCCAACGGACCGCCAATATCCTGGAGCAACCCAATATTTACGAAGGCCAATCAAACGCTTCCATTGATCGCATTCAATATCATTCCGAAAGGAAAATGTTCCACAACAGCGCCACTGAAAAAGTCTCCATGATTTACTGGGACACTTCCCATCTTCCACCGGAGATTGTTAAAAAGAACAATGCCCTGGCCCATATCGACCCCCTGCTTGAACAATCCCTTGAAAGTAGTTTTTCCACTACCGCCTCCTGGGTAATGCTGAAGGACTCTTTGGTGCGCTACTACCCCAATATTCATCTGGTCGAATCACTTCCCGCCAGTGATCAATACGAATTGCGGGAAGACCGGTTTTTTCAGATCGCAACGCCTGAAAACAATCCCCGTCGCCGCACCCTGTGGACCGATATTTATCAAGACCCCGCCGGCAAGGGACTCATGGTCACGGCCACCACCCCGGTCTATACGAAGAACGGCGAATTCCAGGGTGTGACCGGTTTGGATGTCACCCTCAGCAGTATGGTGGATATCATTCTAGAAGGAACCCGGGCTAAACGGCAAGCATTAGACGGGGGCGACCATGAGCGATTTTCCTTTTTAGTGGATCGCAAAGGCGGGATAATTGCCTTCCCTCTTCAACGCTTCGAACTGTTCGGCATCGAACCCAAGGCTGCGGAATTGCAGATACTTAAATCCTCCATGGTCAAGTTGACCGAATCCAAGCACGAGGAGATCCGCCTTTTGGCGCAAACGATGATCGAAGGCGGCAGCGGTATGCGACCATTGACCCTCAACGGCAATGTCTACCTGGTCACCTTTTATCCCATGCCGTCCACGGGTTGGATTTTAGGCGTCGTCGTACCCGAGTCCGGGCTTCTGAGTTCCGTAACGGAGACGCACAAGGCCATCGACGCCACGGTGCATAAAATGACGGGAGCGATGACGTGGACGACCCTGGGATTTTTGGTGGCCCTTACGGCAGTTACCACTATTTATCTATTTAGATCCTTGGTCTCGCCCTTGAAAAGTCTCTATCAGGTCTGCCTGAAAGTCAAAGAGGGCGACTTTAGTGCCCGTACCAATGTCGACCGGGATGATGAGATTGGCGTGGTGGCCTCCTCTTTCAATGCCATGCTTGACCAAATCGAAGACTCCTATGGGCAGCTCAAAGATCACAGCCACATTTTGGAGTATAGCGTGCGTGAGCGTACCAAAGCACTTCGGCAAAAGAGTCAAGAACAGGCAGCCACCCTCACCCTATTGGAGCAGGAGATCAAAGAGCGTACGGGGATTGAGAAACAGCTGCGAGAATCCGAGGAGCGCTATCGCGACATCTTTGAAAATTCCATGGAGGGCATCTACCAGTCTTCACCGGAAAACCGATTCTTGAGGGTCAACCCGGCTATGGCGCGCATTATGGGCTATGATTCGCCGGCCGACGTCCTCAACACCATCACCAATATCGCTGAGCAACTCTACGTGCGGCCTGAACAGCGTCGAGAATTTATAGAGCTGCTGGAATCCGAAGGGCAGGTCGTGGGTTTCGAAGCAAAATTTTATCGCAAGAACGGCGAAGAGATGTGGGCTTCGTTGAGCGCCCGGGCTGTCAAAGATGAATCCGGTCGATTGATTCACATTCAAGGATCTGTGGAAGATATCTCTCAGCGGAAGAAAGTCGAGGAGGTGATTCAAAAGGCCAGGGAGATGGCGGAAGAGGCCAGTCGCGCCAAAAGCGATTTTTTGGCCACCATGAGTCACGAGATCCGCACGCCGATGAATGCCATTATCGGCATGACCGGCCTGATGCTGGATACGAAACTATCGGGTGAACAGCGAAAATATTTAGAAGTATCACGCATCGCTTCGGAGCACTTGCTGGCCTTGATCGAAAATGTTCTGGATTTCTCTAAAATAGAGGCCGGCAAGCTGGAACTTGTAGAGGAACCCTTTAATTTGGATGAATTGGTCAGGGACACCCACAGTATGTTTCAGTTAAGCTGCGATAAGAAAGGCATTCAGCTCTCCCTGCAAAAGAAATCCGATTTTGGATATCTCATCGGCGATAGCCAGCGGCTGCGGCAAGTCCTGGTCAACTTGTTGAGCAACGCGGTTAAATTTACACGACAGGGTGAAGTGGTATTGATGGTCACGGCCAAACCCATCGACATACGCCGTGAGGATTCCCGGATAATTGAAGGCTTGGCGCTGCTCTTCAGCGTCCAAGACAGCGGCATTGGGATCTCCCGAGAAGGACTGGATAAGATTTTCAACAGCTTCAGTCAACTGAACAATACGGACCTGAACGATGCCGGTACGGGCTTGGGGTTGGCCATTACCAAGCAAATTGTTCATTTGATGGGGGGAGATATACAGGTGGTCAGCCAGCCGGGAGTGGGAAGTCGCTTCTTCTTCAATATCCAAATGCCCAAGGCTAGTGCGGAAGAGATTGAGGCTGTGGAGCGTA
>JAAUYD010046277.1_pt1 | contig 11246 bp, 10 predicted proteins | sample 7278101 | NCBI WGS metagenome assembly JAAUYD01 (sample SAMN14350128, study PRJNA611818) | marine sediment metagenome | isolation source: surface marine sediment (0.6m) | place: French Polynesia: Moorea | collected 2018-08
AAAGTAGCTAGTTCAAGTATGGAGTAAAAAGATGAATAAAAAAATTATTTTCCTTTTAGGGTTGCCTTTCCTAATGTTAGCTAGTTGTGGAGAACCTTCAGTATCCGATGCACAAGCAACTTATTGTCAAGAGTTAGCCAAACTGGAACAAGCTGTTATTGATTTCCAAGGCATTAGCGCGAACTCTACTGTGAAAGAATTGAAGCAAGCACAGAAATAAGTTCGCTCTGCATTTGCGGCTGTTCAACAAGCAGCGAGTAATTTAGAGGAAGCAAAAGTCGAGCAACTGGAGACATCCCAGCAGAATCTCGAAAAAGCAGTCAATGATATCCCTGATGATTCTACTTTAGCCGAAGCTCTTGCATCGATAGGCGATCAAGTCGAATCTGTCAGTGAAGCCCGCCAAGAATTGTTTAGTAGTGCTAACTGCACCGCTCAGTAATTCCAGTGTTGAAGCGCTAACCTATCTTGAACTAAGTCCCTCTTAACTGTTAATAAACCTCTTTCATTACCTCACCGAAAACTTTTGGGTTAGTAGGAATCCCACGTCTCCAGCATGGGAGGATGTCAATCTTTAATCTCTGTAAGATTCTCTTCGATGCCGACAACTTAAAATAATAATTGTTAACTGTTTATCATTAATTTCATAGCGTACTCGATAATCTCCAATTCTAATTCGATATTCATTCTCAAACCCTTTAAGTTTTTTAACTCCTGCCGGACGAGGTTCACCTGCAAGTAGTGCAATTTTTTCAACAATACGCTCATAAATAGTCGCTGGTAATTTTCTTAACTGTTTTTGAACAATTTTAGGGATAATAATCCTGTACTCCATTTTATTCAGATCTAGTTGCTGATAAATTCGTCAAGAGTTACATAATCTCCAGCTTCATAGTCTTTTCGCGCTTCTTCTACTTCAGCAATGATTTCAGGACTGTTTTCCCATTCCTCTTCTGCTTCAAAAATCCGATCTTCTAAAATTTCTAGAAGTTTATGCTGATCTTCTAAACTAAGGGATTGAATAGCTTGCACTAAAGATTCAAACGGAATTTGTAAGTTAACAGTTATTGTCATTATGTTTTTCCTCTAGTTTTTTCTTCAATTCCTCACCTTAACTTCTCACCAATACCAATGAGCGGTATAAATATTATAGTGATTGATATAAACATAAGAGGCTCCGTCTAGGGAATTCTGATCAATTCTTCTCGCTTTGCGAAATAGTAGCGACGCTAATTACGGTAAGTCATAGGCTCAAACCTCAGAAATTATGAAAACCTATTCTTGTTGGCTTGATACTCTAGAAAATACTCTTTCTGCCTCCAAAACAGAACTGCCGGAACAAACAGATTTAACGATCATCGGTGCAGGAATTACCGGTCTAACTACGGCGATTTTTACTGCCAAAGCAGGGGTTAATGTCACCATCATCGAGAAAAATCAAGTAGGATATGGTGCTAGTACCAGAAATGGTGGTCAAACCCTAGCAGGACTAAAGTTATCTCCTGGTGCTTTACTCAAACAATATGGCAAAGATCAAGCAGTCGCCTTTTATCGAGAAACATTAAAAGCCATTGATGGATTAGAACAATTCCTCAAAGAGCATAACATCGAGTGTGATTTTAATCGAGCGGGGGGACTGTGGGCAGCTTGTACTCCTGGACATTATCAGGGGTTTGCTGCGGCACAAACTCTCTTAAAAGATGTTTATCAGCACGAAACCCACTTAAGTAGAAGGTAATGATAACTGTTAACTAAAATGACAAGCGTTTCGAGCTATGTGTCCCATCAGACGAAACCAGATCTAGCTAAAAGACTTGTTGGGAAATAAAATCGAAGAAGGGCAAAATTAAAAGTGGATTTTGAATTCAGATATGGTTTAAGCAGCTATCAAATAAAAATTCCACAAACCTGCTGCTGTTAACATTAAGCCGTCGTCAAAATCAGCAATGGGATTACGGTAAATTTGACTGACAGCACCATAGCGTTTTACTCCCGCCAAAGCATTTTCACAAACTACACGAGAGCTACTCAGTAATCTGTTTTCTTCCTTTTGGCTTTCACTTAATTCTCCACCTTTGGGTTTCCTATGTGGTACACAAATGTTGTCATACTGTTTTTGTAATCCTAAAAAACCTGAATCTACTTCTATTGGTATTTCTTCAGGGATAGCTCCTGCAATGTCATCTTCATCATGAGCACGTTTATCGTGTACTTTTCCTTCCCTAGCTTTGCTCAAGACCAAAACTCTTTTGTTTTCATCTACTGCTGCAAGATGCTTTCTCGTATGATAATGGATCGCGATTTAAGAATAGCACGGCTTCACCAGAAAAATTTGCGTGATCGCGCAAGATAAGAAAATTTTTTCAGCCAAGAAATTTTTTTTATTCTGCATAAACCATTAGATGAAGTTTCAAGTAATAAGTAGCAATGCAAAATTCTAGGAGTTTAAAAAATGACTAACAACGAAGTTGGAAATAGTCTCGATGATGCCTTAGAAATTATTGTAGGAGAGATTCCCTTCACATACAGTGACTGGGTAGGAGAAACTGACCCCGATGATTATTATCGCTTTACTCTGGATAACCCTAGTGATTTCAGCTTGAGTTTAACAGAGCTTGATGATGATGCTGATGTAGAACTACTTGATGGTAATGGAGCCGTATTGTTTCGCTCAGAGAACTGGCATAACGAGGATGAACATATTAATCTCCAGTTATTAGAAGGAACTTACTACATTCGGGTTTATCCTCACAGCAGCTATGACAATGCTAACTATAATTTGACTGTTACAGCTACTCCTGTCCTTGATGCAGGAAATACTTTCACCAATGCTAGAGAGATTACAGTAGGAGAGATTCCCTCCACATACAGTGATTGGGTAGGAGTCACAGACCCTTATGATTATTATCGCTTTACTCTGGATAATGCTAGTGATTTCAGCTTAAGTTTAACAGAGCTTGATGATGATGCGGATGTGGAACTACTTGATAGTAGTGGAGCCGTATTATTCCGCTCGGAGAACTGGCTTAACGAGGATGAAAATATTAATCTCCAGTTATTAGAAGGAACTTACTACATTCGGGTTTATCCTCATAACAGCCATGACAATGCTAACTATAATTTGACTGTTACAGCTACTCCTGTCCCTAACTATGAACATCCTCCCAGCACTCCCAACACTCTATATATAGAAGAATTGAGAAGAGATTTATCTAGAGGGATAATTTTCAATGGTCCTGAACCTTATGATAAGTTAGGGCGTTCCCTCACTGTAGCGGATTTCAATCAAGATGGATACCGTGACGTGTTTTTGGGTGCAAGTGCAATAAGGACAGTAGAACCTGAGGGTGGTCTAATTTTCATCATCAACGGGGTAGAAGTCAAATTTGAATTGAATGCTGGCTATTTACTCTACGGAAAACCAGGTGGATTTCAGGCTCCTATCGATTTAGCCTCTCTTGATGGTACAGAAGGCTCCGTGTTTCAGGGCAAGATTGAAGGACTTTTTTTTACTGATGAAGCTGGTTTTGCTTCAACTAAAGCAGATATTAACGGTGATGGTATTGATGATCTGATTATTGGCGCACCAGAAGCCAATACCCATGTTAGCTATGATGCTGGCAAAGTGCACTTTTTGTACGGGACAGAACAGGGATTTGCTAACAATTTAAAACTTGACGAACTTGATGGCAAAATAGGCTTTACAGTCACAGGAAATGAAGATTATGATAACTTGGGATTTGCCGTTGAAAATGCAAGAGATTTTAATGGTGATGGTTTTGATGATGTAATGATGAGTGCTCCAGGAGCAGACCAAGTTTTCATCTTAACTGGTGGGCAAAATTATCCAGCAAAGTTTAATGTCAACGACTTAAATACAAATAATGGCTTCCCCAATGGCTTTCGCATCGATGGTAATGAAGGAGATTTAACAGGCTATGCACTAGCTTCACCAGGAGATGTTGATCAAGATGGATATGATGATGTCATAGTTCAAAGTAGAAGTGCTCGTGAAACTCATTTAGTTTTTGGTCGCCCTGACTCCTCAAATCGTGTCATTAACCTCAACCAACCTGAGCCAGGAAGTAGTATTACATTCCTCAATGAGGAGTTGGTGACAGAAATTGCTACGGGGGATTTTGATAATGATGGTCGCCAAGAGATGGTACTGACAGGACGATGGGCTACCTACGTAATTGATATAAAGCTAAATGGTCTTCCCTCTATTATCGATCTTGAGAATTTCCCTGCCGAATATGTGCAAAAATTTGACAAAATCGGTGGTTCTGTGAAGACAGGAGATATTAATGGTGATGGTTACACTGATTTAGCTATAGGGGAGCCTCACGCAGATGTAGATGGAAAAAACTCAGTTGGAAGAGTTTTAATCCTTTTTGGCAGCCCTGAAGGATTGCCCAAAGATATCGATAACCTTGTCGGCAATCAGGGATTCTATATGTTGGGAGAAAACTCTTTTGATCGATTTGGTTCTAAACTTGCGCTAGAAGATTTGGATGGCGATGGGTTTGATGATATTTTTGTGAGTGCTGAAAATGGACCCAATGGTACCTCATCTGGACAAGTTGCTATCTTCTACGGTCAGCCCAACCCAATTGTAGATCTCAATGGCTCAGATATAGGTATTGACGATACGGTTGACTTTACTGGGAGTTCCCCTGTAATTGTGGACGGGGATTTGATTGTTACCAGCCCCGATCCCATTAAATACAATACCCTTTCTGGTGCCAGAGTAACCATTACTAATCTTTGGGAGGTAGGCTCCGAAATACTTACAGCCGACACTAGTGGTACTAATATTGAGAGTGTTTACAATTCGACTACAGGAATACTCACTCTTGATGGCACAGATACAATTGCTAATTATCAGAACGTTTTGAGAAGTATTACCTACAATAATACAGCTCCTAGCCCTGATTCTAGCGATCGCATTATTACGTATGTAGTTGACGATAGTCCTTATGGAAGTGCGATTGCTAAGACTACCTTGGTTATGAAAACCCCAAACATATTAGGTGGTACAGTAAGTGAGGACATGCTTAACGGAACATCAGGCAATGATAATATTCACGCACGGGCAGGAGATGATGTTCTCAATGGCGGTGATGGTGATGATACTCTGACTGGAGGAGCAGGGAATGATACCCTCAATGGGGAAGCAGGGAACGATCTCCTTAGAGGAGAAGAAGGGGATGATGTTCTCAATGGCGGTGATGGTGATGATACTCTCATTGGCAGCTTAGGGAATGATACTTATATCGTTGACAGTAACGCAGATTCCCTGATTGAAGTAGCCAACGCAGGAACTGATACAGTCGAGTCCTCAATCACTTTTACCCTAGGAAACCACTTAGAAAATCTGACGCTCACTGGGACTGCCAATATCGATGGGACAGGAAATGAGTTAGACAACGTAATTACTGGAAATAGCGGTCAGAACTATTTAAGTGGAGGAGAAGGTAACGATACTATCGATGGTGGAACTGGAAATGATACTCTCGCAGGAGGCAAGGGAGATGATATTTATTTCGTTGATAGTAGCAATGACTCAGTTGAAGAAGAGGTTAACTCAGGAACTGATACTGTCTTTGCTTCTCAGTCATTTAAACTAGAAAGCTACTACATAGAAAATCTCACCCTTGTGGGTACGGCTGATATTAATGGTACTGGTAGTGGAGGGGACAATCTGATCATCGGTAACAGTGGTAATAACCATCTTGATGGAGGAGATAACAACGATACGCTCATTGGAGGTGATGGAGACGATACCTATTACCTTGACGACAAAGACGATATCATTATTGAGGAAGCTGATGCTGGTATTGACAGCGTTGTTATTGACTTCTACTATTCTTCAGATGAATCAGATGAATTTATTCTAGGAGAACACCTGGAAAATCTAATCCTGGAGGGAGAGCATGAGATTGGTACAGGAAATGCCCTCGCTAACCACATTACTGGCAATGATGAGCATAATCTTCTTAAGGGAGAAGCAGGAGATGATACCCTCTCAGGAGATTGGGGAAATGATACTCTGATTGGTGGTGTTGGAGCTGATACCTTTGTCTTCTCATCGAGGTATGAAGTCAGCTATAGCTATATTTTTGATACTATTACTGACTTCAGTGCTGCTGACGGCGATATTATTCAAATCGATGCCGTTGCTTATGGCATTAGCGATATCAGTGAAGTTAGGTATGATGCTATCGCACAGAGTATTATCATTGATGAAAATAAAGTTGCTACTTTAGAAGGAGTTACAAGTTTTGATGTCTCCCAAAGTGTGGTTCTTGTCTAGCTCTTTTCTGGGTAGCTGAAAATTGTCCTATCAATCTAGCTAGTTTCGAGAATTGGGACAAGTCCAAATTTAACACTTATCAAAGCCAATTGCCCACGATTACAAAAGGAGCCCAGTAATGGGGACGACTTTCTTGACCATGCAAAAGATACAACTCAGCGTCCCGCAGAGCAACAGCGATAGTCTTCCCCTCCCTTAATCCTTCATAAAACTTACCCATTAGATTAGCAGTAGTCTGGTCATCTACCTGCCATAAAGTTGCTACTGTAGTACGTACTTTTGCCTGGGCAGCTACCCCAGCTATGCCTAAAGCAGCCCGTCGATTACCCTTAGCAGTTTGGCAAGCACTGAGAACAAGCAATTCGATCGCCTTATCTGAACTGTCAATTCTTAGGATTCTATCCAAATCCCTTACTGGTATTCGCTTGCCCCAACCCAGAATAAAGGTTTCAGACGGTTCAGAACTAAACACTCCATGGGTAGCGATGTGGACAATGGGAAAAGCTCCTTGCTGAATTTGTTCTGCTAATTTTTCACCTGTAAATGACTGATTCAACAGTGATTTACTAGGGGAATCTACCACTTCTTGAATTTGTGCAAATTCCTGAGGCACATAAAGGAGTTCTTTAAAATCTAACCCTTCAACTTGTTGAGCTTCACTCACACCAGCCGTTAAAACCTTTAACTGTTGTTGTCGTGGACGAGGATCAAAAAGCTGCCGACTGGGAATAACTGAAATAGCATAATTTTCGATGAGATATTGTCCTTGATTGTAGAGAACTGCCATCGGGATGTTACGCAAAGACCCATCTAATACAAAGACTAAAGTAGTCACATCATCCTTATTCCCTCTCAACTTTGCCAAATCTTTCTCAAGGGGTTCAATTAACCAGTAATAGAGTTGTTGACCATCTTCTCTAACTTCTTCAGTGCGGTCAGGTCTAGCTAAATTTTTCTGTAGTCGGTTGATAATCTGTTCAACTTCAATTTGGCTGATATGATAAGTCTGGTGGCGCAAAGGCTGTTGGGGTAACTTAAAAATAATCTCTAATCGATTACCTAAAACAACAGGATAGATGAATACTGCCTTCGGATCGATCTCTCCTGCTATTCTCTCAACCTGCAAATTAGAAGAGAGATCACATCTGAGAAAATTCTCCAGTTCAGCTAGTTGAAGCGAGTCAATGACTTTCATAGCTTTAGCTAGAAACTGTTGTTGTCCCACTTCTGAAGGTAGTTCACTGCTCAAGAGCAAATCAACTAATTTGCGGTAGACTGGCTCTACGTTATCTCTGAAGGAAAACTGAATGTCAGAATTAATAGCTGCCAAATTACTACGTACAGATTCAAGAGTCTCGAAAGCAGCTTGATAATAAGAAATAGCTTGCTTCTTTTTGTCCTCAAGTTCAAACAGACGACCTAGTTGCCACTGCCACTGATAGGCAATGCTGGGTGCTTGCCAAGGTTGGGCTAAAAATAGTGCTTCCTCTGTTAGACTCTGAGCAGTTTGTAGTTTTTGAAGGTCTGGGTAATTTTGCCAAGCTAAGTATTCATAAAATCCACCACGATTGCCGAGAGCATAAGAGAGGGAATTTTTATCTTCTAGTTTTTTAGCGTCTTGTACAGCTGCTTTTAACAAATTATCAATTTCTTCCCAAGAAGGTACGTCATTAGAAAAGTTCAGTTTCTGGCGCAGGCAAGCCCGATTGTGGGCTAAGTTAATTTGAGCATAGACCTTGGTTCTACTTAGAGGTAAATTATAGAGAGCAATCTCTCGCTGCTCTTGAAGTGCCTCAGTAAATTGCTCAGTCTCTACTAATAGATTTAGGCGATTGACCTGGGCTTTGATTCCCGTAGCTGAAGCGGGTAATGTCTCAAAGGATTGCTGATAAGCTTGAATAGCATCCTGATAAAACTTTAAAGCGTTATTTGGTAAGTGCTCACTGCCACAGTGCCAAGGTCTAAAATCAGATTTTATCTCAGCAGACTGACGATCTCGTTCTAGATTGCCCAAACTCCAAAAAGTATTGCCTAAACTGAGGAATGTTGAGCTGATATCTTGGGGAGAGTTCAGGTTTTGTGCTATCCCTAGACTTCGATTTAAAAACTGGCGGGAAGCCTCTAAATCACCCACAGCTCCGAGCACTTCACCCAAATTTTGCCATCCTTGAATTTGAAGAGAAGGTGGTAATTGTTCCAGAGCTTGCTGCACTTGTTCTATGATTACCTTTCCTTGGTAATAAAGTCCCAAAGTTTGCAATGCTTGAACTTGATTGATTTGGCTGCTAATAGCCTGTTCCTCATTACCTAATATTTTGTAAATATTTACTGCTAGCTGCCAGCTATCCAGAGCGACTTCAGGTTTACCTCTAATGTACTCTAGACGACCGTGAATATTTAGGGCTGGAGCGAGTATTTTTAATTGCTGAGAACTAATTGCAGATATTCCTTCCGAGGGTTTAAATTCTAGCAGTTGCCAAGTTTGGGCGATCGCTGATTCTGCCTCAAGAAACTCTCCCAGTTGTTGGTAAGCTAAGGAAAGGTTGCTCAAAGTTATGGCTTGGTTCAGTTTGTCTCCCTGATTCTCAAAGGCTTTAGCTGCCTCCTGCAAATCTTTGACAGCCTTCTGAAATTGTTCGGCATCGTAATGTTTTTTTCCCTGCTGTACTAGCTGTACTGGCAGTACTGACTCAGATTGTTTCAATGCACCTGAGTACACTGGCAGTATGCCAACGGTGAGTACCAAGCTCAGCCAAAAGCAAATCAACCAACTTTTTTGAAAAAGTTTTGCCATCGGAATTTTGACCTTAACATGTAATATCAAATCACTAAATGTTTGCTACAGACAAAGCATCAGCAATAAATTGATAGCAAGTAATCGAACTTTTGACCCCTTACAACATTTTCTGAAAGTAGATGGCAAGAAAAAAATCAAAACTGTTCCTCTGCGACCAGATATTGTCACCTGGTTTAGCTTCCGCCTGAATAGTACTTCCTGGTTTAGTAATGTCACCGAAGGCTTTTGGTGTTCCATTAATAATGAGAATTCCGACAGCACCCGTGTTACGACAAAGACTTGATTCCACTGTTTTAAGAACCATCAGCTTAGAAATCTTGCATTTAACCTTGTGGATTAATTGTGATGAAGCTCCAGATTCTCCCACTCCTCCTTTTTAGAAATGCTATACAATATCAAACTTTAACAGATACTTTTGTGTTAGCTAAAAGTTTCTAAAAAATCAAATATTATTCCGAAACCTTACTTTAAAAAGCGGTTATACTAAATTAGTATTAAATTAAATCAATGTAGTTTGTCGTTTATTGCTTTGACTAATAATTAACAATAATATCGATTTTTACTTCAATCAGTATAATTAATACAATAATAATTAATTCAATAAAGTGTGCAATAAGAAAACTGTCTATCAATAAAATTACGCTCTACAATTCATCTTATTATAGTAGAAATGTTGTAAAAAATAGATTGAATCTAGGGAGCTAAATTAATCTCTCTGAAGATATAATTTATTCCTTCTCTATGGATAAATTATATCTTTGCTTAGTCTTTAATACCAAAAATACTTGAAAATTGATTATGAGTTTTTATTCTTTACTTAAAACAGTAAATAATATTGTTAAACAAAACAATTTTACTATTCAAAAAGGTGAAGCAGGCATCACTCATTGTATTGGTTATGTCGAACAAATTCCTCTAAAGATCACTATTAGCTATAATTCGAGAATTATTCTTTTCAAAGGACAAGGCATTAAGGATAAAAAAATTTATAGCTTTTAATAAATAATTTGAATATTGGGGAGGATTTTGGACATAGTATGAAAAATCAAATGAAAGGGAGTGAATCATTTTGTGTATTATGGTCGATTATTGACCATAAAAATAGTTGACGACTTCTGTATTAAATAAAGAAGTTATCATGATTTCAATATTTAGTTATTGTTATTATTTTACTAATGGCTTAAACAAGGGGATAGCAACTAGTTAATCGGGGAATCTGAGAATTATGTTCGATAATCCAACCACTACTAACTAGGGCACTTTTATTACACGGCTTGGAAGGTTGGGGCGATCGCTAAAAAAAAATCAATTATTTGACAAGACTAATGATTATAAGAAAAGAGTTGATAATTCTGACTTCATCCTAACATCAGCAGTGGTTGAGTCTAAATCTGTTATCACTAACCAGGGGGCAGCATAACCATCATCCCATCGAGCCACACGAGTGCAGTTAATGGGATTAGTTTTGAAACAAGTTACTTGAGCTGACCAATTTGGATTGTGATGAGTAACTACTGCGGCTAGAGGTTGCCAGGAATCAGAACTTGAATGACAATATTGACCCCGATGATTGATTCTCAAAAAAGGATGCCATCCTAATTCAACAATTGCTTGATACAACCAATCACTATACACCCCTCTATCCGCACTTACAATTACTAGATACTCTTGTGGCACGATGTAGAAAAACTACCCTTGTGAGGGTGTTGGAATCCCATCTCTCAAAGTAACTGAGCATAGCGAAGTTGCTCAGGGAGGGGAGGATGTCAAAAATTTACCACGCCCTTCGGGCTGAAGTCCGAAGTCCGAAGTCAGAAGTCAGAAATAAACAGCCCGAAGTTGGTTTAAAGCCTCTTCATTTATGAAGAAGAAAATAAAAATATTAATCAATTTTTGAATCCTCTCCCTTTAGGGAGATGGTATAACTTCTGACTTCTGATTTCATATTTCTGACTTCGTGAAAAATTACATCCGCGCTAAAGCAGAGATTTTAGATACCATCTCTGGCTTTAACTGTTTCAGTTCATCAAGATTTAGCCAGCCTTCTTTAACTAATCTGGCAAAATCAAACACAATAGTAGAACTGTTGTAGGCATATTTACCATCTATTTCATGTCTTTTAGTACTTAACAG
>JAAUYD010104226.1_pt1 | contig 11246 bp, 12 predicted proteins | sample 7278101 | NCBI WGS metagenome assembly JAAUYD01 (sample SAMN14350128, study PRJNA611818) | marine sediment metagenome | isolation source: surface marine sediment (0.6m) | place: French Polynesia: Moorea | collected 2018-08
TATTTACTGGTTTCGCTAACCCCATCTAAATCAAAGATTTTAGATGGGGACTGCGCGAAACGATTTTGTTCAATACTACGTAGGTTTTGCTCGAAACGCTTTAGTTGAGGTAGGCTCCCGGAGGCTTCGGGGGCTCCCGGAGGCAGAGGAGGAAGTCCCATTTTCTCCCCCTGCTTGTCCCAACAGACAAATTTCCGCGGGCCGAGCAGCATTGAGGTACTTAGCAGTTGGCAAAAGATAATAAATATGGGAACAATGGTTAAATATAAAATAAAAATAATACTGTCACCAACTAGCCGATGAACGACAACGCAACTGCTCAGAACCGCCTTCTAGGAGAATTTGACTATTATTTATTTGGCCAAGGAGATCATCACCGCATTTATGAGAAGATGGGGGCTCACCTCGTTGAGATCGATGGAGTTTCAGGGGTTTACTTTGCCACTTGGGCCCCAAACGCTTATGAAGTCGCTGTAGTGGGAGACTTTAATAACTGGAACCCTGAAGCGAATAAAATGGAGAGAACCGAAGTGGGAATCTGGGAATTATTTATTCCTGGGCTCAAAGTAGGGGATCTCTACAAATATTCTGTAAAAAATCACCATCACTATTGTGTGTATAAAACCGATCCCTATGGTTATCAACAAGAAATCCGTCCTGCAACGGCATCTATTGTAGCGGATCTTTCCACCTATACCTGGAACGACCAAGAATGGATAGACAAACGGGAACGCAGCAACCCTGAAAAGCAACCTATGTCTGTGTATGAAGTCCATTTAGGATCGTGGTTGCACACCAGTATTGATAACCCTCCCCAAGAAGGACCCAGTCTTGCTGTCGAACAAAAACCAGGGGCCCGTTACCTCAACTATCGAGAACTAGCAGAACAACTCATCCCCTATGTCAAAGAAATGGGCTACACTCATCTGGAGTTACTCCCTGTGACTGAATATCCCTTTGATGGATCTTGGGGCTATCAAGTGGTTGGTTTTTATGCACCCACTTCTCGTTATGGTCCTCCTCAAGATTTTATGTATTTTGTGGATCAATGTCATCAAGCCGGTATTGGGGTAATTCTGGACTGGGTTCCTGGCCACTTTCCCAAGGATGAACATGGGTTAGCTTATTTTGATGGTGGTCCGTTATACGAATATGCCGATCCTCGTAAGGGAGAAATCAAGACTTGGGGAACCTTAGTGTTTGACTATGGACGCAATGAAGTGAGAAACTTCCTCATTGCCAGTGCCTTATTCTGGTTCGATAAGTATCATATTGACGGCATTCGTGTCGATGCGGTGGCCTATATGATTGAATTAGATAAAGGTCGAGAAGGGAACTGGGTTCCTAATATTCATGGAGATAATGGCCATTTAGAGGCAATTAGTTTCTTGCAACATTTGAATAATACCATTACCCATAACTATCCTGGAGTGGTAACCATTGCTGAAGACTCTACTGCTTGGGGAAATGTCTCTAAACCGGCCAATGAAGGAGGACTTGGGTTTACCTTTAAATGGAATATGGGCTGGATGAATGATACCCTCAAATATTTAAAAGAGCATCCTAACCATCGTTCTAATTGTCATAATAAGCTGACCTTTAGTATCTGGTACGCTTTTGATGAGAAGTTTATGTTAGCTTTATCCCATGATGAAGTGGTTCACCTCAAAGGCCATTTAGTCAATAAAATGCCTGGGGATGAATGGCAAAAAATGGCCAATGTTCGCACCTTGCTTACTTATATGTTTGCTCATCCTGGTAAGAAAACCTTATTTATGGGGATGGAGTTTGGCCAAACCTCTGAATGGCAAGAGTTTCTCGATCTTGACTGGTATTTACTGCAATATGAACCCCATAAAGGTTTAAAACGGTTAGTACAGGATCTCAACAAAATGTATGTTCGAGAACCGGCTTTATACATGGAAGACTTTAGTTATGAAGGGTTTGAATGGATCGAAGCCAATGATAAGGACAGAGGTTTAATTTCTTTCCTTCGTAAAGATCCTGCTTCGGGAAATATCATTGTGGCTGTGTGCAACTTCAAACCTTATGTCTATGAATATTATTGGGTAGGGTTGCATCAACCGGGAGAGTATGTGGAATTAATTAACTCTGACTCCCAAGTCTATTGGGGTAGTGGGGTTTCTAATCCTAGCGTCATTCAAACCCGTGAATGGAATAATGCACCTTGGCCCTATGCTCTAGAAATTACAGTTCCTCCTTTGGGGGCTGTAATCTATAAGCTTAAACGCTAACCATTCAGTTGATTGATTTCTAGAGGCATTAAGTTATAATGCCTCTTTTTTAGCTCTTAAATTTGATTGGGATCAACTCCTAATGCTTTCAATCTTGCAGCTAAACGATCAGCCCTTTCTCTTTCAAACTCAGCCCGTTGCCTTTCCATTTCTGCCCGTTGATATTCAATTTTCGCCTCTTCTTTGGGTAATAAGACTAAATTTCCCTGTAGATCGTAAAATCTCAGCCAAAAAGCGAACTCATTTAATACCTTACCTTCCCAAGTCCCTAAAGATAGCTGTAACGTCTCACAAAATAACCAGCCTCTTTGATCCGCTATGATCTCGGTATAGGTTTGCTGACCATTTAATCGCCATCCTTGTAAAGAAGTGGCATCATAGGGATCGTAGATATAGTATTCTCTTGTTTTAAAAATTTGCTCATAAAGGTTTTTTTTGTCTGTTTTATCAATATTAGCTGTAGAATCAGACATTAATTCCACAATCACATCAGGATAACGCCCATTTTCTTGCCAAACAATCCAAGCTTTGCGATCTCTAGTCCCATCGACATTAAGCGTCACAAAAAAATCAGGCCCCCGAAAATCTCGATTCATCCGTTGGGTAGCACTATAATAAACAAACATATTGCCCCCTGCAAAAAAGTCCTGACGAGGCAAAAATGCTTGATAAACAGAGTCAATTAACACATTCATGGCAATGCGGTGGCGGTTGGTTTCCAAGGGTTCTCCGTCATCATAAATCAGTTCATCTTTAGGTAAATTAAGGTAAGGAGCAAAAGTTTTCATACAAAGATTATGATTCGATTCTATAATCATTTTAGCGAAGAACAAATCAAAAGTTCTATACCAACAATTAGATTGTTAATAATTCCTTACTCAAAGTAAAAAATCACATGAAAATTTTAATTGTTGAAGATGAAATGGAAATTGCAAAAATCATCCAAACCACTTTAGAAAGAGAATCTTTTGATTGTCTGGTGGCTTATGATGGGTTAACCGCTTTAGATTTATTCCAACAACAAGAACCCGACCTAATTATTTTGGACTTAATGTTACCGAAATTAGACGGTTTAGAAGTTTGTACCCGTATTCGCCAAAAATTAACCGCAAAAGACCCTTATATCTTAATGTTAACAGCAAAAGGAGAAGAAATAGATCGGGTGATTGGCCTATCAACTGGGGCTGATGATTACTTAGTTAAACCCTTTAGTCCCCTTGAATTAGTTGCTCGAGTTCGTGCTTTATTAAGACGGAGTTTAAGACAGGTCGGAACCCAAAATAATGTTTATGAAACCCCTCATTTTCTTGTTGATTTAGAGCAACATTCCGCTATTAAAAAGTTAGAGGATAATACCGAAGAAACTTTAGACTTAACCACTTTAGAATTTAACTTATTATCAACCTTTATGAGTTATCCCGGAAGAGTCTGGAGTCGAACCCAACTCATCGATAAGTTATGGGGAAATGACTTTTTTGGAGATGAAAGAGTTGTGGATACTCATGTCAGAAGACTACGTAAAAAAATTGAACCTGATACAGCAAACCCCACCTTTATCAAAACCGTTGTCGGGGTGGGATATAAATTTGAAGATGAAACGTCAAGTTAGACAAAAGCACCAATATTTCCCACAAATGTTAAGATATCTCAAAGATTCCTAATAGTCTCTTGATATCTTTTCGTTTTATTTAGTCATATCATGTTAAAATCCCATCTTTTTGGCCTTAATTTACCTAGTATGATTGCTATCTCTTGTCTTCTAGGGATGAGTGCATCACAATCGGTATCTGCCCAAATTTTAGCCCAGGAAACCCCCTCAGAAGAGATGGAAATACCTGCGGATGATCCCTCTGACCCCAGCAACCTTCGTCCTCTGACTCAAGCAGATAGTCTTTTGAGTTTACAAGGGGGAGAAAAATTAATGAATGAAGCCACCGAAGCTATCAATCAAGAAAATTATGACCTGGCTGTTACTAAGTTACAACAAGCCCGTAAAGTGTTTAACCAATTATCTAATTTTTATCTACAACTGGCCAATAGCTTCTCTGGTATTGATACCAAAGTTTATGATTCCCAAAGAGAAAGCGCGTTGAAAACAGGACAAATGAGAGATGCTGCTACTTATCAGTTAGCTTTGGTACATCGGGCCCAAAATCAACCTGAATTAGCCGTCCCTCTGCTGGTTCAAATCATCCGTTCCCAAAACCCAACCACAGATTTAGGTAAGAAATCTTATCAACAATTATACGAGTTAGGTTTTGTGGATATTCCCTTTGCAGATGAAGCCCAAGCAGCCACATCTAATTAACAGCTAATACCAAATCCGGTTCCGGGACCCATCTTATCTTCTAGAAGAGGCAGGAGGCATAAGGCAGAAGGGTTTTCAAGCTTTAAGCTATCAATTTTAAAAGGGGGTATCTAAATCGGATTTGGTATTACTTTGAACACACCCCATCTAAATCACAGATTATAGATGGGGACTGCGCGAAACGATTTTGTTCAAAATTTCTAAGGTTTGTTGTCCCGTTTTTTCCCAACTAAATTTTTTTGCCTGTTGTAAACCCAGGGTTTTTAACTGCGATCGCATCTCATCGTCTGTGGCAATTTTTTCCATTGCTGCTGTTATCTCTTCTACATGATAAGGGTTAACTAATAAGGCTGCTTCTCCTGCAACTTCGGGTAAGGAAGATAGATTAGAAGTAATAACAGGAGTGCCACATCCCATTGCTTCTAAAACAGGAAACCCAAACCCTTCCCATAAGGAAGGAAATACTAAAGCTAATGCTTGATTTAATAATATAGGTAACTGTTCATACTCAACATAATCAAGGATTTTTAGTTGTTTTTCAATGCCTAGTTCTTGTGCTTGTTGTATTAATTTCGGCGTATAACGTTTATCCGTTGGTCCGGCTAACCAGAGTTGATAATTTTTGTTGTTTTTTAAGTTAGCAAATGCTTCTACAATACGGTTAACATTTTTATGGGGATCATGACGACCTAAATAGATAAAATAGGGGATAGCTATCGGTTCTTCTTTTAAGTCTAACGGTTTAAAATGTTGTTGATCATAAGCGAGTAAAATAGGGGTTATTTTCTGAGAAGGTATATTAAAAAAGTCACAAATATCTTGAGCAGTTGCTTGGGAATTACAGATAATATGTTTAGCTTGTTTAAGAACTTGGGGAATATAATATTTAAAATAAGGGGTTAAGGGAGATGTTTTTTTGGGAAAGCGTAAAGGAATGAGATCATGTACCATTACCACAGAACGACATTTCGTGTATAAAGGTGCTTCAGGAACAGGAGAAAATAATAAATCTGCTTGTAATTTATGATAAATTGTAGGTAGTTTAAACTGTGTCCAAAGTAAGCGGTTTAAGTGTCCTTTTGTTCCTTGTTCTGGGGTTAAATTATTGGGGACTAAATAAGTATTAAAATCTTGATATTGTTGGGACGCTAATAAGGTGGGTTGTAAAGACTTTAAATAAGGAAAAACATTGTTAGCATAAACTGTTATTCCTGTTGGTTTTGATAACAGTAAAGATAAATTAATCAATAATTTTGATTGATGATTCATGAGTTAATATGAATAGTTTAATATTAATTATAGATTAAGGAACTTAAAAATAATTGGCGATAAATTCAACAGATATTTTTCAAAGATTTATATACATCTAAAGTTGCTTTTGCTGTTCGTTCCCAAGAAAATTTATTAGCTTGTTTTTTACCCTTATTAATCATCTCTTTTCTTAAGGTTGAATTATCTACTACTTTTAACATAATTTGTGCTAATTCATAATAGTTATTGGGGTCAATATATAATGCTGCATCTCCTGCAACTTCTGGTAAAGAAGAAGTATGAGAGGTAATAACAGGCGCACCTAATGTCATCGCTTCGAGTACCGGAAGACCAAACCCTTCATAAAAAGAAGGATAAATAAAGGCTTCTGCTTGACTATAAAAAACAGCCACTAATTCATCAGAAATATAGTCTAAATGTTGCATATCTTCTTTAAATTTAGATAATTCTATTTTATCTAAAATATCTTGATATTTCCAGCCTTTTTTGCCAATTAATATGAGTTGATGAGGAATTTTATAGTTTTGTTTTAAATATTCAAATGCTTTTATTAAGGTTAAAATGTTTTTTCTGGGTTCTAAGGTACTGACAAAAAGAAAATAGGGTTTATATAAATAATAATCAATGACATCACGATGATCAGATAATAGTTGACGGTTTAAATAGTTAGGAGAATAACGACTTGCTTGGGGGGTTACATAAATGATATTGGGGTCAATATTGAGTAATTCGACAATATCTTGTTTGGTATTTTCTGAAAAGGTTATGATAGCATCAGTCCAACTTAAACAACGTTTAATTCTTTCTAGATACCCTTTAACAATTTTTGTAGAATATTGTGGATATTTAACAAAAGTAAGATCATGTATGGTCATTATTTTTGCTGCTTCTTTATAAGGAAAAACATAATGATCTGTTCCTTGAATAATATTAGGGTTATCTAAGTATTTATCAAAATAAGGTAGAATAAAAGGAGAATATTTGGCTAATATATTGGCTAAACTAACAGGAATAGGTAAACAAGAAACTTGAAGATATTGACTCAATAAGTCTGGAGTAGATAAATTACGTTTTAACCAGTTTTTAACCGAAGGATGAAAATAAATATCTAAGCTAAAGTTTTCTGTTTCTTGTCGTTGATATAATGCGCTAATTAGATTTAATGTATAAACCCCAATACCTGTTAATTTTCCTCTGACGGGAGTTGCATCAATACAAACTTTAAACATCATTTTAAAGCATCATTTCTTGATAAATTTTATTCATAACACAAGCATAATTATCAATATTATGAAATTGTTGATAACTGTGCTGCATTTTTCTTATTTTATCCTGAATAGTGTCACTGTTAACAACTTTTCTTATGATCTCAAAAACTTGTTGAGACTCTTCCCAGTTAATAACTAATTCTGCTAAATTATGTTTTAATAATTCAGAGGCCATCCAAGTATTTTCAGTAACTAATGGAGTTTTTCCTGCCATAATAGACTCGGTGAATATTCCTGATGTCCTTCCTTCATACGCAGGATAATTATAGGGTAATAAAATAATCTGACTTACCCCCAACCAATGATAATATTCCTCTCTGCTTAAATAGTTTTGAACTAACGTTAATTCAACTCCATTTTTGACAGATGCTACCTGAGAAGTTTCTGCACAAACTAAGCGAATATCTTTAGTATTATCCCCTGAATAATGAGCTAAATTTTTAATAATTTCCCATCCTTTTTCTTCTCTAGGGGAACCCGGCCACCAACAAATAATTTTAGAAATATCTCTAGATTTTATGCTACAATGACTAATATCTGTATGAGGAATGGGCATCTCTATTACTGGTGTTTCAAAGTAGTTTGATAAAGATGTACATAAGCGATCGCTATCGGTTAAAAGTTTAAATCTTCCTGGTTTTACCTTCTTTTTGATTAAAAAATTAAGCAGTTTATAAATCCAACGAGTATTATCTTTATGAGTATCTAATCGATATAATAACCAAACGGATAAATTATCAGTAGGAACCCATAATAAAGCAAGATATAAAGCAAACAATTGTAAATGGATAAATCTTTCTAAAAAAATAATAGAAGAGGAGAAATCATTAATAACATTATAGTTTAGATAGTGAGCGATACTCTTGGCTAATTTTATACTTTCATTTATTCTAAAAAGTTTTATAACTAAATTTCCTTCTTTTTCTAGATTATTATTAGTTAAACTTTCATCCCAAATTCCAGGTAAGTTACCCACGTTATTATCAATAGGAACAATAACTTTATGTTGCCATCCTAATTTTTTAACTGCTTTACTAACGGATTGATGATAGGGAATGATATGTCCCTCACCTTCCATTAAATTAGGAATTAATGATACAAATATCGGTGATCGCTGCTTTCCCTCATCTTGACTCATATTAAAAATTAAATTTGCTATCTAACTTTTGTAGAGACATTTCATGAAACCTCTCTACATATTAATTAGTTTAACTGTATCTTGTAAACTATGAAAAATTTCAACTTTACGAGAATATTTAGCAATGTTTTGCAAAGTTTCTTCTCCTCTTCCAGTTAAGACTAAAATGGGTTGACATTCAGCATTAATAGCACATTGTACATCGCTAGGGGCATCTCCTACAAAAAAAGATTGAGACAGGGAAATACCATGTTTTTTAGAAGCATCAATTAACATTTTCGGAGAAGGTTTCCGACACAAACAATTATCTTGAGGATGATGGGGACAGACAAAAATATCAGCAAATGTTACTCCAAACTTACCATATTCATTGATAATATGATTGTGTACCTTTTCGACATCTTCTAACGTATAGTAACCCCTTCCCACCCCTGCTTGATTCGTGATTAAAATTAATAAATAACCAGCATCTTGCCATTCTTTTAAAGCTTCCCCTGCACCCAGAGGAAGCTCAACTTGCTCCACCTTACTAAGATAAGGAACATACTTAATAACAACCCCATCTCTATCCAAAAATAGAGCCTTTTGGAGTTGTGTATAAGGGGTAAGAGTTGTTGTCATATTCACTATTTTACACAGCAATCTGTGCTTCTAAACCAGCTTTAGCAAATAACTGTGCTTCCACCTGCTCACAAATACGATGATAAGAGATCAGATGAATTTCTTGAATATAAGGAGTATGATATTCTGAGACAAATAAGGGATAATCTGTTAAATTCTTTAACATCCCCCCATTATTGCCGGCCATACCAATAGTAATCAACCCTAAGTCCTTGGCCATTTCCATACCACGAACAACATTCGCTGACTTTCCAGAAGTCGAAATACCCCAGAGAATATCCCCTGGTTGGGCAAAAGCTTCAACCTGACGGGCAAAAACTGTCTCAAACTCGTAATCATTCGACCATGCTGTTAACGTTGCTGGGTTCGTTCCTAAAGCGATCGCAGGTAAACCTTTACGATGCAGTTGAAACCGTCCCACAAACTCAGCAGCAATGTGTTGAGCATCGGCCGCGGAGCCACCATTACCACATATTAGCAGTTTATTTCCCGCTTTGAACTGTCTAGCAACAATACCGATGGTATGCTCTAGCGCACGACAGTATTTGGGGTTAAACGCTTCTTCTAGGCAGTTGAGCCTATGTTGAATCCAATAGTTCACCGTTCCTTCCTCACATATCAGTTAATGAGCAGGGACAAGTTTTTCCTGTTCCTGCCAAAACCACTCAATTGTTTTCGTTAATCCTAATTCTAATGGAGTTAAGCCGAAATTGGGTAAAGATTGCTTAAGTTTGTCAACAACTAAGCATTTAGACTTAGCTCCCACATAACGGGAAGTGTCAAACTGAATTTTGTTAAAGTCGTATCCCACCCCTTCGCAAATCAGTTTAGCGAAGTGACGAATGGTAAACTCTTCCCCTGCACCGATGTTAATCAAATCATTATCAACGGTTTGGGCTAATTCCATCGCAATTTTAGCAAAATCTTCCACAAAGACAAGCTCCCGTGACTGGTAGCCATCTCCCCAAAGGATAACGGGTTCATTATACAGTTTACCGCGAATGATCTTACGGATGAGATCGAAGATAAAGTGCATCTGCCGACCATCGGTATGATATCCTGTGCCGTAAAGGGTCGAAGGAACCAAACAAAGATACTTTAGACCATATTGCTTATTCAAGGCCAAAAGTCCTGCATAGAGCATTCTTTTAGTCATCGCATAAGTAAATAGGCTACTAATAGGCATCCCTGTTAGATAATTCTCTTCCACTAAAGCTAAGTCGGGATCATAGGCACAACTTGTTCCCATACAAATCAATTTAGCCTGAGGTTGATATTTTTGCCACCACGTCAACACATGAGTATTCATCTGTTGATTGATAATCCATTGTTCCCCTGGATGATACAAACAAAAGTCCCCTGCTTGCGTCCAGGCCGCTAAATGATAGATTTGATCGTAACTAACATGGTTAAAGTTTAATAACGAGTCTGGTTGAGTCAGATCGCAATTTTTAGAGTTTAATTTGATTAAGTGGTGGCCTTGGGTTTCCAGTTGAGAACATAAGTTAGTTCCCAGAAACCCAGATGCACCGGTAATTAAGATTTTCATAGTCATATCCTATGAACAACATTAACGTCTGATTAACAGAGGTCAAGTAGGCATACTATACCCGTGACGTAACGTTTTGTAAAGTGTTGCCCTGGTTTTTAGAAGTTAACAGAATGAGCAAGTTATTAAATACATAAATTTTTGAAGAAAAGTAAATATACTCAATCGTCAGTATTTGGGAATCTATTTTGCGTTTTATAATGCTAATTTAAGTAATGCTAATTTAAGTAATGCTAATTTAACTAATGCAAATCTTCAAGGTGTAATATTTGGAGGTACAAATTTCTATTGTGCAGACCTAACAGATGCTAAAAATATTGCAACAAACCAAATCAAACAACAACCCAGTTTCTGGTCAGCAACATATAATCAAGAGATGGAGAATAACTTAAAATTATTACAGAAAAAAAAGGCGGATAGAGAATCAACGTGCAAACAAAATGGAGATTAAATAAATAAGTCTGTAATAGATTATTTAGGAATAGTCAAAACAAAATTTAGGATAAAAAGTATGACACAAAGTATCACAAAATCTACAGTAAAAATCCCCCCTTTAGAAAATGGTAATCTCGGAGAGATCAGCTTTGCGGTGCGCCTCAGAAAAACCCTAGATGCTCAAGTTTAAATCCCCATCTATATAACAGGTTATTGCTCCTTCTTATCAATACAAACGTTCACCAACGAACCATAAAATACAATCCCAAAAGTCCTTAACTGTTACAGTAGCGATCACCTACTAAAAACCCTCGATGCTCAAGTTTAAATCCCAATCTATATAACAGGTTAGCTTGTCACTCTTTCCCAATTAATACAAACGTTCACCAACGAACTATAA
>JAAUYD010229197.1_pt1 | contig 11243 bp, 6 predicted proteins | sample 7278101 | NCBI WGS metagenome assembly JAAUYD01 (sample SAMN14350128, study PRJNA611818) | marine sediment metagenome | isolation source: surface marine sediment (0.6m) | place: French Polynesia: Moorea | collected 2018-08
CGTGTGCTCGACGTAGAGCATGAGCACGTTCAGCTTGAGCGCCGCGCACCAGTCGACGAGCTCGCAGAGCGTCTCGAGCGTGGGCACCTTGCCGCGCGACACGTCGAGCATGACGCCCCGACGCTCGAAGTCGGGTGCGTCGTCGATGCGGCCGAGCGCCAGGCGACCGCGTTCGTCGACGAGCTGCAGGAGCGTCTCACAGGCCCAGCGCAGGCCGGCGCTGCCCCCGGCCTCGATGCGCACGCCGCGCTTCGTGACGTCGAGGCGGTAGGCGTCGCCCCGGATGCCCTCGGCGTCGCCGCGGTGCAGCTCGATGCAGGGGCCGAGCCCGCGCGTGTGGGCGTGGCTCTCGATCACCAGGGCGCGGCCGCTGCGCTCGGCCAGCTGGTCGCAGAGCCGGCGCGCCGTCACGAGATCACGATCGGTGCTGCCCGGGGCGAGCACGATCGGCCAGTCGTCGGCCAGCGCCAGGCGACCGGGGCGCGTGCGCCGCGAGCGAGGCGCAGGGACGATCGGCCGTGCGGCAGCGGTCGCCCTCTTCGTGCGGCTCCCGGGCTTCTTCGACGGGGTCTTCGTGCGGGCCGGCATGGCGGCCGAGCATACATCGGGGGCTGCGGGCCAAGTCGCGCCGCGCGCGACGGTCGGCGGCCGGAAATGAAAGCGCCCGGACCGGCTCCTCGCACAGAGTGCGAAGGGAGGGGTAGCCAGCCCGGGCGCCACATCCCTGGGTGCACGAGGTCCGCTCCTCGCTCACTTCGTGCACGGGGTGCATGCTGCACCTGACGCCCTCCTCTAGAGCAAGGCGCGTGCCATCCCCCACGCCCTTGCCCGTGCACCGCGAGAGCGCGCTGACGGCCGCGAGACGTCGCCGAGGGTGCAAGTGGCCCCCGTCGCTGCGACTCGGTCGCGCCTCGGGTGACGCATTTTGTGTCGACGAGCGCGGCAGCGGGGACCGACCTGCACGTCGCTGATGCGCCGCTGCACATCGGGCGCAGCGAGCCCGGCGACGACCGGCCATCTCCATCCCACCGCCGCTGCGCATCGTCAGGCTGCGTCGGGCCGGTCGGGCGGCGTGCGCGGGGGCGGGTACGCTTCGCGCCATGGGCGCCGCCGTCGTCGTCGCGCAGCACGCAGGTCGCACGCTCCGCGCGGTGCGCGCGAGCGCGTGCGTGCGGACCGGCGACGACGCGCTCGCCCGCATCGAGGCCGGCTTCGACGAGGGCGAGTGCCGCGTGGGTGACTTCGCGCTGCACGTCGAGCTCGCCCGCAACGACATCGCGTGCATGGCGCGGCTGAATGGAGAGGCGCGCAGCGTCGCGGCCGCGCCGCTCGCGCTCGAGCGCGTAGCGATCACGTTCGAGCTCGAGGGCGCGGGGGCGGCCGACGTCGCGTTCCTGCGAAACGGCTGGCAGTCTTGGTCGAAGAGCTCGGTCGAGCCGCTCGGCGACGGCGGTGACGCGCCGTTTCCCTCCGGCGCCTGGCTGCGCGGCATGCACCACGCGGTCGGAGAGCGCGCCCCCGATCGCGCCGACTGGCACGAGTCGCACACCGTCCTGGCCGTGACGTCGGGCGAAGCCGCCGCGCTCGCCGGCATCGTCGAGACCGGCCGGCAGTTCGGTCTCGTGAACGCGCGGCGGGTCGGGGCGGGCCGCATCGAGCTCGAGCTCGAGTGGGTGGTCGAGCGCGGGCTCGCACCGGGTGAGACCGTCGAGCTCGAGGAGGGGCGCGTCGCGCTCGGCACCGACGCGAGCCCCCTGCTCGAAGACTTCGCGACGGCGTGGGGGCACACCGGCGGGGCGCGCACGCGGGCGCCCTTCCAGGCCGGCTGGTGCAGCTGGTACCACTTCTTCCACGACGTCACCGAGGAGGCGCTGCTGCGCAACCTCGATGCGCTCGCGAGCCGCCGCGAGGAGCTGCCCGTCGCGCTCGTGCAGCTCGACGACGGCTACCAGCGCGCGATCGGCGACTGGCTCGAGACGAACGAGAAGTTCCCGAGCGGGCTGCCCTTCGTCGCGACGCGCATTCGCGACGCGGGCTTCGAGGCCGGGCTCTGGCCGGCGCCCTTCTCGGCGGTGCGCCACAGCCACCTGCTCGCGGCGCACCCCGACTGGGCGCTGCGCGGCGACGACGGCGAGTGGCTGCGCGGCACCCTGATCCCGCAATGGTCGGAGGAGGGCTGGTGCTACGCCCTCGACCCGAGCCATCCCGGGTTCGTCGCGCACGTCGAGACGGTGCATCGCGAGATCCACGAGATGGGCTTCACGTACCAGAAGCTCGACTTCCTCTACATGGCCGCCATGCGGGGCGCCGCACACGACGCGACGCTGGGGCGCGCCGAGCGGCTCGCCGCGGGTCTCGACGCCGTCCGCCGCGGGGCGGGGGAGGACGCGTTCCTGCTCGGCTGCGGGTGTCCGATGGGTCCGGCCGTGGGTCGCGTCGACGGCATGCGCATCGGGCCCGACGTCGCGCCGACCTGGGCCGTCGACGCACCGAACGTGATCCCGGGCATCGAGCCGGCGCTGCCCGCCACCGGCTCGGCGATCCGCAGCATCGCGACCCGGCTCTTCATGCATCGCCGCCTCTGGCTGAACGACCCCGACTGCCTGATGGTGCGCCGGCACGAGACGCAGCTCTCCCCCGACGAGATCGGCTGCCTGGCCGACGCCATCGGCGCGAGCGGGGGCATGGTGGTGTTCAGCGACGACGTCGACCTGCTCGGCCCCGAAGACGCTGCGCTCATGCGCCGCGTGGTGCGCGACGCGCGCGAGGTCGACGGCGCCGCGCCCTGGGGCACGGCAAGGCTCGCCTCGCCGCCCAACGACGCCGACCCCGCAGCGCCGTGCGCGGCGATCGAGGCCGCGCTCGGCCGGAGGCGCGTGCGCGCGAGCCTGAACCTCGGCGATACGGCTGCGCGCGACGGCGAGACGTCGCTCGCCCCGCACGCGAGCCGCATGTCCGTCGTCGCGGAAGACCTGCCGGTGGCCGTCTTCTGCGACTTCGACGGCACGTTCATCGACCAGGACGTCGGCGCGGGCATCGCGCGCCGCCACCTCACGCACGCGCGCGACGCACTCTGGCGTCGCTACGAGGAGGGCGGCCTCGACGCGTGGACGTACGCCGTCGAGCTCTTCACGGGCTTCGATCTGCCCGAGGCCGACCGCATCGCGTTCCTCGACGCCATCGCGATCGACCCGGGCGCCGAGCGGCTCGTCGCGCTCTGCCGCGCGCAGGGCTGGCACTTCGAGGTGCTCTCCGACGGCTTCGACGCGAACATCGACCATCTGCGCGCGCGCTTCGGCGTCGACTTCGAGTACCGCGCCAATCGCCTCGAGGTCGGAGAGAAGGGCTGGCAGCTCGCGCCCGGCGGCCGGCCCGAGGGCTGCGCGTGCGGCACGGGCACGTGCAAGCGCCGGGTGATCGAGGCATTTCGGGCCGAGCACGGCGACGCGTTCGTCGTGCACGTCGGCAACGGTCGGGTGAGCGATCTCTGCGGCGCCCTCGCGGCCGATCTGGCCTTCGCGAAGGACACCCTCGCGCCGGCCCTCGACGCGGTGGGGCGCGCCTACGTGCGCTTCGACGACCTGGGCGACGTGGTCGAGGTGCTGGAGGCGCGGCTGCTCGGCGACTGAGGTGTGTCGCCCGTCACCGCCGCGACGGGGCTCCGCAGGGCCCGCGCGCCACGGGGCGGGCGTTCGGCATCCGGGCTAACGTCCGGCTCCCAGCGCCCCCCGAGAGCAGAAGCAAGGCCCGAGAGACGTCCCCATGTCCCCCGCTTCCGAAGCCCACTCGCGGTCCCACGAGGCCCGCCGCCGCGTCGTCGTGGTCGGCGCCGGCCTGGCCGGCCTGTCGGCCGCGTGGCGCCTGCAGCAGGCCGGGCTCTCGGTGCAGGTGCTCGAGCGGCGCCCGCGCGCCGGGGGCCGCGTGCACAGCGAGTGGAGCGATGGCTTCTGTCTCGACGCGGCGATGGAGCCCTGCACGACCTTCGACCGCCACCTGATGGGCATGATCGCCGACCTCGGCCTCGCCGATCGCCTGCTGCCGCTGCGACCGGCACAGCTCGCCCAGGTGCATCGCGGCCGGGTGCTGCCGATCGATCCCCAGCGCCTCGGCGGGGTCGCTTCGATCGCCGGCGTCTCGCGCCTCGACGCGCTGCGGCTCGTGCGCTGGCGCCGGCTCTTCGCGCGCTACCGCCCGCTGCTCGAGCCCACCGCGCCCGAGCGTGCAGCCGATCTCGATTTTCGCAGTGCCTCCGACTTCGCCCGTCTCTACTTCGGTGACAGCTGCTACGAGCGCTGGGTCGCGCCCGAGGCGACGAGCCTCCATGGCGGCGACGCCCACGAGCTGAGCCGGGTCGCGACCCTGCTTCGGTGGGTGCGCATCGGTACGGGGCGCGAGCGCAGCGCGATCCACGGCGTGGCGCGCGAGGGCCTGCAGGCCCTCGTCGACGAGCTGGTGTCGCGCCTCGACGTGCGCACCGGCGTCGAGGTCGTGCGCGTCGACGACACGGCGCGGGCCGAGACGGGCGGGCTCGCGCTCGAGTGCGCCACGACCGAGGGCCGCCGCGGCACGCTCGAGGCCGACGCCGTCGTCGTGGCGACGAGCCCTGCCGAGGCGGGTCGCATCGCCGCTTCGGTCGTCGAGCCGGCCGAGCGAGACATCCTCGCCGGCATGCGTGCGGGACCCGCCGTCACGCTCGCCGCGGCCATCGGGCGACCGCTCGCCGGGATGCCCCAGCTGATTCGGGTGCCGCACGCCGAGCGTCACGCGGTCGACGTCGCGCTCGTCGAGCCCGGCATCGCGGGCGGTCGCGCGCCGGTCGGTGCGTGCACCGTCACCCTGCGCGCCAGCGACGCGTTCGCAGAGGCCAACGTCGGCGCCGGCGACGACGTGCTCGAGAAGGGGCTGCTCGACGCGCTCGTGAGGCTGGCCCCCGACGCGGCCGGTCACGTTCAGCAGACGCGCCTCACCCGCCGCATGGATGGAATGCCGCGCTTCGAGGTCGGCGCGTATCGGGCGCTCGCCCGCTTCGCCCGCGTGCAGGCAGACCGGCGCGCGCTCGGCCGAAGGCTCTACTGGGCCGGCGATCACCTGATCGGCCCCGACGCCGAGTCGGCGGTGATCAGCGGCGTGCGCGCGGCGCGCGATCTGCGGGCGGATCTCGCCTAGCGGCCTCGGCCGAGAGCGATGTAGTCCTCGATCGTCTTCTGGTGGTGCAGGATCCGGACCTCCTGGCTCCCCAGGTGCAGGTGCTCGAACGCCGCCGACTGCATCGCCGCCTGGATGCGCGGCAGGTTGTAGAGATCCTCGTCGAGCAGCTCGCCCCCCTCGCAGTGACCGGCGAGCGTGTCGCCGTCCGCCGTGCGAAAGACCTGCTTCTCGGGGCGCTCGATCTCCTGCGAAGGTGAGTTCGAGAGGCTGACGAAGTCGAAGAACATCCTGTTCGGGTCGGTCGGGTGCGGTCGGTGCAGGAAGATCCAGGTGAAGAGCGAGTGCGCGTTGAACGTGAGGTTCGGGAACACCGTGTAGTGGAAGTCGTCGCAGAGCTGCGACTCGTTCAGGTCCGACACGTCCGCGCCGAGCGCGGGCGCGATCCCGCGGACGGCGTCGGCGAACGCGCGTCTCGCATCGGCGGGGCCGCCTTCGAAGCGCTCGACGTCGATGCCCATCCGCGCGAGGAAGTTCTGCTTGATGCCCGGCGTGACGGTGCCCGCCCCGGGATGTCGGGGGCTCGCCTGCACCTCGGGCATGATCATGCGGGTGTGCCTGTCGTAGCAGTCGTAGACGGTGTTCACGTCGTCGCTGAACTCGATCGTCCAGGCGTGTGTCGCCGAGAGGTGATACGCCTCGTTGAACGCGTCGACCGACGTCTTCCAGTTGCACTCGATCTCGATCGTGAAGTCGAGCGCGACCTTCCAGTCTTCGAAGTGGTAGGGGTCGAGGTGCTCGGGGATGACGCCCAGATAGTCGAGCAGCGGCTCGGTGTCGCGGTCGAGGCAGATGAAGACGAACCCGGCCCACGTGTCACAGCGCACCGGCTTCAACGAGAGCTTCTCGGCATCGATGCCTTGCGGAAAGCACTCCGCGTCGAGCGCCTTCAGGAGTGTGCCGTCGGTGCCGTACTCCCAGCCGTGGAAGAGACACGCGAACTTCGCCGCGTGCCCGATCCCCGGGTCCCGCAGCCTGTTGCCGCGGTGCATGCACACGTTGTAACGGGCGAGCAGCGAGCCGTCGGGCTGGCGGATGATCAGGATCGACTCGGGCCCGATGTCGAACGTGAAGTAGTCGCCCGGCTCGGGGATGTCGGATGCCCGCCCCGCGCACAGCCAGACCTTCGTCCACATGTGCTCCCACTCGAGGCGAGCGTACTCGGCGCTCGTGTATCGATCCTTGGGGATGGGGACGTATTCGAGATCGGGCGCGGGGGCGCGCTCCATCGGCGTGGGCATCCGGGCTCCTCGTCTGACGGACGATCAGCCTAGGATACGAGCGTGCGACCCGCCGGGTCGCGCTCGAGCCACCTGCGTTGCGCACGTCGAGCCTGTGCGCGCCGTACGCGAGATCGGGGCGCGACGCGTCGGGCCGGAGACTCGGGGCGTCAGCGCACGCGGACCACCTGCCAGTCGTCCGGTGACCGGAATCGCGGATGCAGCCAGCCGAGGGGCGCGTTCTCGGCGGTGGTCTCCGCCCAGGCGTACTCGCGACCGCGATGTCGATGGGTACCGCCGCGTGTCGGGACGGCGATGCCCACCACCGCGTGGGCATGCGCCTTCGAGACGAGCAGCACGGCGTCGATCCCGAGACGATCGAGCATGCTGATCAGCAGCAGCGACTTCGAGTCGCAGTCCCCCCAGTCCTCCGAGGCGACGAGGGCGGGTGGACGCACCTCGAACGGGTCCTCCGTCGGCACCCGGTAGGGGATGCGCTGCACGAAGTCGAGCAGCCAGGCCGCGGCCCGGGTCGTGGTGAATCGCTCGGAGCGGAAGCCCGCGTGGAGTCGCTCGAGGAGCGGATCCAGATCGATCTCGCTGCGCTTGCGCACCTCTCGGTAGATGCAGGTCCACTCGCGGCCCCGGCAATGGGGGGGCATCACCCAGCGAAAGGACTGATCGTCGATGCGGCGATAGCCCAGGCGCTGCCCGAGCCGACGATGATCGTCGCGCAGGTCCTCTCGCGCGGCCTCGCCGTGCATGTAGTCCAACCGGTAGAGCGTCTCACCGCGCAGATCCCGCCAATCGTGACGCATCGCCTTCTCGAGAGGCGCGGTCTCGGGATAGCGCACGAGCCCGAGGTCGAGCTCTCGCCAGGCCGTCTGACGTTGCCACGCGATGAAGAGCGCGACGGCGATCAGGGTGGGCACCCAGACGAGCAGCCGTGTCATGGGTCAGCTCGGTGCCACGAGCCCGTCCCGCCCGAGGGTGGGGAGGGGGAGGAGCCCGTCGAGCAGCGTCGCGACCCCTTGCTGGGCGAGCAGCGCCATCACCACGAGCACGACCGCGAGCACGAGCGCGCTCGCCACGTTGCCCGACCGGATCTCCGCGACCTCGTCGACCGAGGGTGTGAGCCGCACGAAGGCCCGCGTGCCGACCGCCAGGATCAGCGCGCCCACCCCGAGCGCTGCGGCGACGTGGGCGACGGCGTAGACGAAGACCCAGCCGACCCGAAACCACTCGTCCGATGCGTGGAGCAGCAGGTCGAGCGCGCCGAACGTGCCACGGACGGCGTGCTGCACGAGCAGCGCCATCGCGAGGATCGCTCCCGATACGGCGACACCCACCGCGACGTTGCCCTCGCGAAGCCCCTCTTCGACGCTGGCGAAGCCGCTGAGGCGCTTCGACATGCGCGTCGCGACCGTGATGCCCACGACCCCGACCGCCACCCCGAAGACGATCTTGGCGACCCCGATCGCCACGAACATGAGATCCATGGGACCAGCCTAGCAAGCGAGACCGATCGCTCGATCGCTCGTTTCTCAGCCCCTTCGGCCGAGCTGGGCGATCGTCACCCCTTCGCCGCCTGCCTCGGGGTCGCCGCTGCGCAGGTCGACCACGATCGGTGACTCGGCGAGGTGCTCGCGCACCGCTGCGCGCAGGGCGCCGGTGCCGTGGCCGTGCACGATCTCGACGGCGTCGAGTCCGTCTGCGGCGGCGCGGTCGAGGGTCGCGTCGAGCTCGTCGAGGGCTGCGGCGACGCGCTGGCCACGCAGGTCGCAGCGCGTCGAGCCGCCGACGGCCGCATGATCCTGCTGCTCGGGCTCCGAGCGTACGAAGCGCACGCGATCGCGTGGGCCGCCCCCGCCGCCACCCCCGCCCGCGAGCGAGAGGCGTGACGCGTCGACCGTGAGCCGGGCGCCACCGGCCTGGACGCGCACCTTGCCGCTGCGATCGGGCAGGCTCTCGAGCACCCCGTCGCGGCCGCCGGGCACGCGCACGCGATCGCCCACCTGCATGCGCTGCCAGTCGATGGGGCGCGCGCCCGGGTCGGGGCGCTTCGGCTCGGGCTCGGCGGCGATGCCGCGCTCGGTCGCCTCCTGCTCGGTCTGCTGCTCGAGCTCGAGCAGGCGCTCGCGCACCTGCGCCGCCTTGCGGGCGGTGCCGCCGCGCTGCAGCGCGCGGATCAGCGACGCGACCTCGGCGTGGGCCTCGCGGAACGAGGCATCGAGCTCTTCGCGCATCGAGCCGTAGACGCGATCGCGCTCGTCTCTCAGCTGGCGCAGCTGGCCCTCGTACTCGGTGCGCGATGCGTCGGCCTCGTCGCGGCTCGTGCGCGCCTCGCTGCGCTCGACGTCCAGCGCGGCCCGGTCGGCGGCCAGCTCGGCGAGGGCCTCCTCGAGGCGTCGATCCTCGCGGTCGAGCAGCGCCTCGGCGCGGTCGAGCACTTCGCGCGGCATGCCCATGCGCGCCGCGACCACGGCGGCCGACGACGGGCCCGCCGCGCCGATGCGCACGTGATAGGTCGGCTCGAGGGTCTCGGGATCGAACTCGACGCACGCGTTCTCGAAGTCGTCGCGGGCGGTGGCCATCTCCTTCAGCAGGTTGAAGTGGGTGGTCGTGACGACGCGCGCGCCGTTCGCCGACAGCGTCTCGAGCAGGGCCTGGGCCAGCGCCGCGCCCTCGCTCGGATCGGTGCCGACGCCGATCTCGTCGAGCACCACCAGCGAGTGCGGCCCGGCCTCGCGCACCGTCGCGGCGAGCCGGGTCATGTGCGCGGAGAACGTCGAGAGGCTCATGGCGATCGACTGGCCGTCGCCGATGTCGGCGAGCACGCGGTCGATGCAATCGACCCGCGCACCGGCCGCGCACGGTACGTGCAGGCCGGCGCGCACCATCAGCGCGGCGAGCCCCATCGCCTTGAGCGCCACCGTCTTGCCGCCCGCGTTCGGTCCCGAGATGACCAGCACCCGGAAGCCCTCACCGACGCGCAGGTCGTTCGCAACGCAATCGTCGGTGGAGAGCAGTGGGTGGCGCAGGCCGGGCAGGTCGAGCACGCCCTCGCGACCGACCTCGGGCGCGACGCCGTGCATGCGACGGCTGAGATGACCGCGCGCGAACGCGAGGTCGATGCGGCCGAGGGCGGCAAGGCTGCGACCGAGCGTGTCGGCGTGCTCGGCGACCAGCCGCGAGAGCTCGGCGAGCACGCGCTCGCACTCGCGCAGGATCGTGAGGTCGGCCTGCTTGAGCCGGTTGTTCAGGTCGACCACCGCCTCGGGCTCGATGAAGAGCGTCGTGCCCGAGCGCGACGCGTCGTGCACGATGCCGGGCACCGCGCCGCGGCTGTCGGTGCGCACGGGCAGCACATAGCGATCGTTGCGCACCGTCACGAAGTCGTCCGAGAGGTGGGGCGAGACGTCGGCGTGCTGGGCGTAGCGCTGCAGCTTCTTCTGCAGGTCGCCGGCGAGCCGCGTGCGGTCGCGGCGCGCCTTCGCGAGCGCGGGCGACGCGCGATCGGCGATGTCTCCGCTCGGCTCGATGCAGCGGTGGATCTCGGCGAGCAGCTCGGGGCAGGGCGCCAGCGGCTCGCCGAGATCGCGCAGCCGAGGCGCCTCGCTCGCCCGCTCCTCGAGGTACCGGCGCGTGTCGCGCACGGCCTCGGCGCAGCCCGCGACCGCGAGCAGATCGCGCGCCTCGAGGGGGCGGCCGCGCGCCGAGAGGCCGAGCAGCGGCGTGACGTCGAGCGGGAGCCCGAGCGGTGGCCGCTGCTCGTCGTCGAGCAGGCGCCGCGCCTCGCTCGTCTCGTCGAGTCGCGTCTGCACGGCGGTCTGCGAGCGGGCGAAGAGGTCGCTCTCGGCGAAGACCCCCGAGCTGCCCCCGGTGTCGCTCTCGACCGCCGCGGCCGCTGCCGTGTCGTTGGACGATTCCACCTCGTCGACGCGGGTCGGCAGCAGCCGGGCGCGGGCGTGGGGCGTGCGGCACTCGTCGGCCCACATCGCCACGAGCTCCGGCCATCCGAGCGCTTCGAGCGCCTCTTGCGTCACCTCGAAGGACATCCGCGCAGTGTAGCCGCGCCATCGGGGGGCGATTCACTCAGGGTCGCCGCCGGACCGGCCGAAACGCGACGCATGCGGCCCCCCGACCTCGACGCCCCCACCGAGGCGATCCACGACGACGCGCGCGACCTGCATCGGGCGAGCACCGCCGAGGTGCTCGCGCTGATCCATCGCGAGGATGGCGTCGCCCACGAGGCCGTGGCGAAGGTGCTGCCCGCCATCGAGCAGGCCGTCGACGTGCTCGCCTGCGTGGTCGGCGGCGGCGGTCGCTGGTTCAACGTCGGCGCCGGCACGAGCGGCCGCATCGGCGTGCTCGACGCATCGGAGATCCCGCCCACCTACGGTCTCTCGCCGCGCGTGGTGCAGGGCGTCATCGCCGGCGGCGACCGCGCGCTGCGTCATGCGGTCGAAGGCGCCGAGGACGACGACGAGGCGGCGCGCTTCGAGCTGATCGAGCGCGGGCTCGGCATCGGCGACGCGGTGGTGGCGCTCTCGGCCAGCGGTCGGACCCCCTTCGCGCTCGGCGGCGTCGAGGCGGCGCTCGAGGTCGGTGCGCGCTCGATCGCGATCACCTGCGACCCCGACTCGCCCCTCGCCCAGACGGCCGAGCTCTCGATCTCGCCCACGGTCGGGCCCGAGGTCGTCGCCGGGTCGACCCGCCTGAAGGGCGGCCTGGTGCAGAAGATGATCCTGACCTCGCTGTCGACCGCCGTGATGATCCGGCTCGGCAAGGTGGTCGGGCCGCACATGACGCACCTGC
>JAAUYD010252586.1_pt1 | contig 11243 bp, 10 predicted proteins | sample 7278101 | NCBI WGS metagenome assembly JAAUYD01 (sample SAMN14350128, study PRJNA611818) | marine sediment metagenome | isolation source: surface marine sediment (0.6m) | place: French Polynesia: Moorea | collected 2018-08
AACCCCGCCTAAGCGTTCTTCTCTCCGCGCACGTGACTGGCTCCGCAACGCGCTGCTCTCTACCCCACAATAATTTTAGTAATTTCATCTGTACTTCACCAGACTGAGAAAGGCTATAAGTAATAAGTAATAAGTAATAAGTAACAAGTATTTTGGTCTCCCACAGATTTTTTTGTTCACCCCCCCATTTTTTGTCTTTGCTGATTATGACCCTGTGGCAACACAAGTAATTATACTTAATTTAAATAAACATGGTATAAAAAACCTGAATAATAGGTTAAAGAAGCATAGGAGTAGATGGTTGTTAACTTCTCACCATCTGTAAGGTGCAAAAGACCTTAACGTAGGATTTTTGGGTAGTTCACCTTACTTATGGAAGCAATAGGGATACATAAAAATGCTAAGCAATAAATTAGACAAATACTTGGATTTAGATGAGAAATTAAACACCAAAGCCAACCATATCTATGTGTTTCTGGAAATTTTTCAAGTTGAAGGGGGTATTCAATCTTATGTCAAAAATATTTTTAGCACCTATCTTGGTAGTAGTAAACTACTGAAGGGAGAAGTTTTTTTGTTACGGGACGTTCCTAATTGTTCCAACCCCTTTGAGTCAGAGCATTTAAAATTTCATTACTTCAAGTCTCAATTACCCCTGTGGGGAAGATTAGTAATGACAGCAGTATTGCTGAAGTATTTGTTGCAACAACGTCCTCAGCATGTTTTCTGCGGTCATATTAAACTTGCTCCAATGGTACAAATATTATGCCGACCATTGGGAATTCCCTACACTGTCCTCACTTATGGCAAGGAAGTCTGGGAACCATTGCCCCCTCAAGAAAAAAATGCTCTGGCAAAGGCTACTAATATCTGGACAATTAGCCGTTACAGCCGTGATCGCATGTGTGCTGCTAATGGTATTAATCCTAACAAAGTACATATGCTTCCTTGTGTAATCGATCCCCAGAAATTTACTCCAGGTTGCAAACAGCCAGAATTACTCCAGAAGTACGGTTTGAATGGCTCAAAAGTACTAATGACCGTAGCGCGATTGTGGTCAGGTGACATTTATAAAGGTGTGGATGTCACGATTCGGGCTTTAGGTAAAATCGCCAGGGTGTTTCCAGAGGTAAAATACTTAGTAATAGGTCGTGGTGATGACCAACCGCGATTAGCACAACTGGCAAAAGATTTAGGTGTAAGTGATCGCGTGGTGTTTGCTGGCTTTGTACCCACAGAAGATTTAATAGAACATTATCGCCTAGCTGATGCCTATGTAATGCCTTCCCAAGAAGGGTTTGGGATAGTTTATCTAGAAGCGATGGCTTGTGGGGTGCCGGTGCTATCTGGTGATGATGATGGATCGGCTGACCCCTTGCAGGATGGTAAACTAGGATGGCGAGTACCCCATCGCAATCCCAATGCTGTGGCAACGGCTTGTATTGAAATTCTCCAAGGCAAAGACCAACGTTGTAATGGTACGTGGCTACGTCAAGAGGCGATCGCTCATTTTGGCATAGATGTCTTCCAAAAACGCTTACAAGATATTCTGTCAATGAGTTAAATGTAGGGTGTGTTGTCGGGTAGCGCAACCCACCATGAACGATTTGAGGATTTAAGGTGCCGTACCCTCAGGCATAACACACTCTACATCTTTTAATAGGGAATAGGGAATAGGGAATAGTGTTTCTTTTCGCCACCTGTGGATCGGCTTTCCAGGTGCTTATATCTAATAAACCCGGTTTATCCCCATTTACCATTTACCATTTACCATTTACCATTTACCATTTACCATTTACCATTCCCCATAATGACCATTGACTCTGGAAGAAACTCGCTATCCTATAAGAAGAACCGCAGATAATTTCACAATGAGCTTTAAAACTTTTCAAGTGAACCTGTATCATTTTTTATCTAATGTGCGTCCCTTACTGACAACCTTGGTCATTTTCTGGGTGTTAGCGTCTTTAGGTTTAGGGTGGTTAGTCAATTCCCTATTGATTTTGTTTGGATTAATATTGTTAGCACCTGTTGTGCTGTTTTTCGGCTTTCGCTGGTGGTTGCAAAGGAATTTGGTTAGCGATCGCTGTCCTGTGTGTGAATATGAATTGACTGGTTTAAATAATACCCAGTTGCAATGTCCTAATTGTGGAGAACAGTTAATGGTCAAACAGGGTAATTTTCAGCGTTTTACACCTGAAGGTACAATTGATGTCAGTGCTGTAGAAGTGCAGGCTCAAGCATTAGAAGATTAGTTAAATGAATATTCATAAAAAATAAGTAAACCGGATTGATTAATTTTCTCATTCTCAATCAACCGGGTCACTATTGCTGGTGCAAAATATAAATATGTTAAATCAATGCCAAATCCACAATTGTTTAACAAATAAAACTGAAACTCGTAGATATTATAGCGGTTTTCGGTTGGGTGCAATACAAATTTGACCTCACCCTGACAAGACCGGACATCCCTCTCCGAACTTGCGGAGAGGGAAAGAGGGTGAGGTTGTTAGTGTATTGGACTAAAATGAAAACTGCTATAATACAGTTTAGTTAAGCCTCAAAGTTAGGCAGAGTAAGCATTATTACCAACCATAAAAGTAAACTTTTAATGTGTTCAAATTACGTTCTATTTCCTTCCAACAGTTGGCTATAGAATCTGTTTCTTTAAGCGCTGCAAGTGTTTTATTTACATAGTCAAAATTTGCAATACCTAATAATTTATCGTCTTTTTGAATATCTTCCTTTAAATATTTCAAATGTTTGGGTAGTTCTTTTTTCTCTCTGGGTTGTATATTAGGGATTTGATTTACTTGTTCTTCTATTTTATCTGCTGCATTAATTGCTTGTGTTTCGCGTGGCTTGCTATCTAGTACTGTTAAATCTCTTTCGGAAAAAAGTTTTTTTCTTTAGTAGAAAATAATTTTACTTTAAACTCTTGCCCGAATAACATATCAGAAGCCAATTGTATATTAACTTGTTGTTTATAAACTTGCTCAATTACTTCACCTTCTCCTTTCGGAGTCTTAACCTTATCACCTTCAGTAACCATAAAGATTTAGACCAATCATTATCACTTGTTGCGATAGTAAAACTACACAGTCTAAACATAGGATTCCGGACAGCACTCAAAAATTATTCTCCAAAGGGTTCCACTTGAATATCAAACTCAATTCCAGTTCCTGGGATGCTTTCCTGTATTGGGGGATGGTAGATTAAAAAACGCAAATAACCCTGAAACCTTTAACAATGACTAATGGCTACTTCTTTTCCCGAGAAATTGACAGGGTATAGGGATGTTCTTTTGAGGATAATTCTCCGACTTTGAGTTGATACTGTCCCTTTTCAAAGTAACCAGACATTTCTGCTTTCCCTCCAGAATAGCTATCAGCCATTACACAGAAGTCTCCTCCTGGTCCTTTAATTGATAGGGTTGGTTTTCCTTCCCCTTGACTCTCCACTGTTAACCGCAAATAAGGCATTGATTCGGTTAATTCGAGTATATGATTAGCATTAGGAGGAATATTGCCACAGTTACTTGACTGGCTTCCTCCAGACTGACCATTTACTGTAACTGTATCTGGAGATTGGGAATTAATAGTTATGACTCCTGCATTTGCTTTTTGACCATCAACCAGAAGTAAACTCATCCCCAATACCACGGGAACAATTGTAAATAGTTTTGTTTTTTTCATTTTAATTATGCTCCCGAAAGTATGTTATGCAAACTTTATACACATATCTTAAATTTATAGACGTAAACAAAGCATTTTTTGTTTCTTTTTACAGCGTTGTTGATTTGAAGTATGAATCCGGGTGTTCCAGATGTTGCAGTGCCAATCTCTACAAGGTTTTAGCCCTTTTTACTTAGTATAATTCTGAATATAAGATTCCGCCATATGACCATATAACTAAATACAACAACCTGAGTGGAAAAGAGGGGGAAGAAGGAAAAGAGGGGGAAGAGGGGGAAGAGGGGGAAGAGGGGGAAGAGGGGGAGAAATTTTTATAGGTAATCTTAGAACGAGAAGGGAGTAAGATTACATGCACAAGCGCTAAACTAATGTTTGGTTTACTTATTTTAGAACTAATGTCCTAGTTGAGGTAGAAATAAAATTATGAATCCGCAATCTGAAGAAGATTTACAATATCGCCTACAAAAGTTAGAAGCAGAGATTAACTCTTCCCAGTCACCAGAAATGACAGAAACAAATCAGGGTGGTTTCCCTAACTTAAATTTGCATTTAACGCGATTTCTCAACTGGTTTAGAAGCCTTTCTGGAATAGGAAAGCTAATAGTTGGAGGGGTGGGGTTTGTATTTACCCTTGCCATTTTACAAGCTGTGTTCAAACTTGTTACTGCTGTTATTAGTTTGACAGTATTGGCGGTGCTAGTATACCTAGGATACAAATTTGTTGTGTCGAGTAACTTGAAAGACAATCAGTAGTATATTTTAAACCACTGATATTAGGTATTAATGCAATTAAAGGAATAATTCAATGGCGACCCCAAGTGTGAGGCAAAATACTAATGAATCTAGCCAAAGCAATGAACCGAAACAATCTGTGACCCTTCCTTTAGGGACGAGACGTTTTGCGGCTTGGGTTACAGAAATCACCCTGGTTGTTGCCAGTGGATTATTACCGTTTGGCGTTGGGGTGTATGCCAATACTAGAAGCGACTTGAATCGGGTGCCACTTAACCCTATACTGATAATTACGGAAAGAGCAATTAAAAGTCCCTTAGCTTTACCCGTAAGTTACGGTACGCGCAACGTAGCACTACCGACTAATTTCTTGTGGACATTGGCGATAATCGCACCCCTGAGTATCTCTGGCTGGCAATTGTATTTATTGGCAACTACGGGCAGTACTATGCCCAAACGCTGGTTTGGCGTTAAAGTGGTGAGCGAATCAGGTCAGCCACCCGGTTGGTCAGGGATTTTGCTACGAGAAGGAATTGGTCGCTGGACTTTACCAATGTCCGTAGCTTATGTAATTTGGCGCTACAGTTTTGCCTTTCCTCATTTAAGTATTTTTACGGTGTTAGCAGCTATGGTTCTGCTAGCAGAAGGAACGGGATTTCCTTGGCAGAAAGACCGTAGAGCATTGCATGACCGCCTAGCAAGAACTTACACTGTTGACGCTTTGATACCGCCACACAGCGAGGATGATTCCGAGTGGATGGAGTTAGAACAAGAAGAGGCGATCGCCACTGAACCCCAGCCATCAGCAGCTAATGGGAAGTTCCAACTGTGGCAACAACTGAAGCAAAAACCTAGCTTAAGCTTACTGGGTGCGGGAATTGCCAGCATGACTACTGTATTGGCAATTTTAGTAGGTACTCAAATCTACATCCAACAGCAGCAAAACCGTAGGGCAGATGCGCAACGCAACAGGGAACAGTTTTCGGCACTAGTAAAACAATTTAATAGTACATCAGGTGCCAACAATCAACAGCGTCGGAGTGCGATTCTAGCAATGGCTGCTCTCCAAGATTCCCAAGCTAACAAATTTTTGGTGGAGTTGCTCAAGACTACAAACAATTTTACACTCCAGGAAACAATTGAACAAGCCTTGGTAAGTATTGGTTTGTCAGTTTTGCCAGATTTACAACGTGCTAATCGATTTCTCAATAGTAAGTTAGAGTCTGCTGATAAATTATCACCTCAAGAGCAAAAATTACTCCAACAACGCTTGCAAGCTAACCAGAGAGTAATCAACCAAATTCTGGTAGTTGACAACGGTAAAACTCAAGGTGTCGATCTTAGCCGCATCAACTTGGATCAAAGCATTAGTGGCAAAAGAAACTTCAAGTTAGCACTGGACAAATTGGATATATGGGGAGTTAATTTCAAATACACCAACCTCAAAGGTGCTAGTTTTCAAGGAAGTCGCTTTCGCGGACCCGGTGAAGATGGTCGCTGGGATACCTACGACGATTGGATTACTGATTTGAGTGGTGCTACAATGACACAGGCAAATCTCACCGATGCCAATCTCAGTCGCGTGGTGTTGGTGCGTACCGATCTTAGCCGTGCTGTGCTTAACCGTGCCAACTTACTAAATGCTCGTCTGGTGGGTGCAAACCTCAGTAGTACCCAGCTAGTGGGAGCAGATTTACGGGGAGCTGTTTTAGAGGGTGCCAGTCTCACAGGAGCAGATTTAGCAGATGCCAAATTAAATGAAGCGGATTTATATGCTGCTCGTTTAGGGAGAGCGATCGCTATTGGTGCCCAATTACCCTATACTAATTTAAGCAAAACTGACTGGCAAGGAGCAGACCTTTCAGGAGCCAATCTTAATCGTGCTAATCTCAGTAATGCAAATCTTAGTGCTACTCGCCTTACGGGTGCTGTTTTACGCTACGCTAACCTGAAAGGTGCTAACTTTCGCGATGCTGACCTGAGTCTAGCAGATTTACGGGGAACAAATGTAGCAGGAGCCGATTTTCAAGGGGCAATTTTCACATCTGCTAAACAAGATCCAAGTGATCGATTTGTAGAAACACCAAAAACAGGAACAGAATCTGCTGTAGTCGCAGGAGTTGATTTTACTGAAGCCAAAAATTTAGATCCCAAGCAATTGGTTTACATTTGTACCCAAGGAGGCATTCATCCCCGGGGATGTCCTTAAATACCGGTTTTCAGTTGGATGTAATACAAAGCGAATTGGTGAAATTAGGACGGGCAAGGATGCCCATCCCACTCATATTGTATTGGAACCAAGTGAAAGTAAGTAATTAGTCGGATTTGAGATCAAACTTTTGAGTGCTAGGTATTTAATTAACAATCTAAAATTGAAAATGGTGTGAGGATCGGGAAATGAAAAAAATCAAGTGTTTATTATCACTGCTAGCAATCGGTTCAGCTTTTAGTATTGCCCTCAAGGCACAACCAGCATCAGCCCAAGTTGCCTACGGTAGCTACGTTGGTGTTGGTCCGACGGTAGGTTTATCTAATGGTTCCCAAGTTGGGGGTGTAGTTGCTTTTCGGTACAAACTACTAGAAACTCCAGTATCTTTCCGTGCCCAGGCTTTAATCGGTGAAAGTACAGCGGTGGTGCCTACGGTTTCCTATGACTTGCCCCTGAATTGGCAAACTGACGCTTACTTGGGTGCAGGACTAGTTTTAGCTGGTGGTGATACAGCTTCCCCTGTGGGTAACAAAATTAGCTTTGCCCTGCAACCGGGAGTTGATTACGTTGTTCCTAATAGCAATACCGTAATTTTTGGTAATGCCATCATTGCCTTTGATGCCTTCCGCGATGATAATGACACAGCTTTTTCCGTACAGGGTGGTGTCGGTTTCAAATTTTAATTGAGGAAAGCAAGTAAAAATAGGATACGGGGAATAGGGAATAGGGAACAGGGAATAGGGAACAGGGAACAGGGAACAGGGAACAGTTTTATCCCTATTTTTCGTTGCTTTTTGTACCAGAATAAATTAGAAATGCAAGTATTTTAAGCCTGAACCCTCTATTCTCTTACACTTTTTACCTCAATAATAACCAAAACACTCTGATTTATAAGAGTTTTACGGAACCCTATTCCCTATTTCCTATTCCCTATTTTCTGCCCGAACCCACTTGGGATTGCAAACGGAGAGAGACAATGGAATCAATTCTTGGCGATGCATTTGTCGCATTTAATAGGCACAGTGGCTGGATTATCTGGAATCTGTTTTTAGCTTTTATACCTTTAGTACTCAGCTTTTTACTCTTTCGACGGCAAAGCAATTCCCGTTCAATTCTTTGGTGGTTAGCTTTTATAGTTTTTATCGCTTTTTTACCTAATGCTCCCTACCTACTTACAGATATTATTCACCTAATTCGAGCTACTCGTTCTGGATACTCCGTTTGGATTATAACTTTAATTTTTATCCCTTTACATTTATTTGCCATTCTCAGTGGTTTTCAGGCATATGTAATATCTGTGATGAATCAAGGGCATTATTTAAAACGACAGGGAGCAGAAAAATTCGTCTTGCCAGCAGAGTTAATACTTCATGCTTTGAATGCCATTGGGGTATACCTAGGAAGATTTCGACGCTTTAATAGTTGGGACTTTGTCACCGATCCGGGTAACATTTTTGCCAGTACCTTTGATGATTTAACCGCTAAACTCCCCCTACTAGTCATTGTTGTTACCTTTGTAGTCATCACAGTATTTTACTGGTTAATGAAACAAATCACCCTAGGAGTGGTGTTAAGAGTCCGCTACGGTAATTTGACAAAAGACTTATAAATCAAGAGGCACGGAATTTGTAGGTGCGTAATGCTTATGCCCAGGAGTTAGGAGTTATTAATTCTCCCTCCTTTCTTCCCTCTCTCCTCTGTTTCCTCCTTCTCCCCATTCACCAACTTCTTTTAACACGGACATATGCTGGCAAAATAAGATTGGCTTTCAAATGAGGGCTGCTAAAACTATTACAGTCGCAGATGTATTTATATGAACATTAAAACTGTTGCTACTACAGCATTTCCCGACCAGAAACCCGGTACTTCTGGGCTGCGGAAGCAAGTCCCTGTATTTCAAAAGCCGAACTACCTGGAGAACTTTATCCAGTCTATTTTTGACAGTTTAGAAGATTATCAAGGCAAAACCCTGGTACTGGGTGGTGATGGTCGCTATTATAACCGTCAAGCTATTCAAATTATCCTCAAAATGGCGGCTGCTAATGGCGTTGGACGGGTGAAAGTCGGTCAAGGGGGGATTCTATCAACTCCGGCAACTTCCTGTGTTATTCGCAAGTACAACGCCTTTGGGGGCATTGTTCTCTCTGCTAGTCATAACCCCGGTGGTCCTGAGGGTGACTTTGGGGTGAAATACAATATTGGTAATGGTGGACCTGCACCAGAAAAGGTCACTGAGGCAATTTTTGCCCGCAGTAAAGTTATTGATAGCTATAAAATTTTGGACTCCCTAGACGTAGATTTAGATTCCTTGGGTGAGTCTAAGTTGGGAGATATGGTAGTGGAAGTCATTGACTCCGTAAACGACTACCAAGAATTGATGGAGTCCTTATTTGATTTTGAGTTAATTAAACAACTCCTTACCTCAGGGAAATTCCGGATGTGTGTGGATTCGATGCACGCTGTAACCGGACCCTATGCCCATGCTATCTTTGAGAAGCGTTTGGGGGCAGCGGCAGGAACTGTTAAAAATGGCACTCCCTTGGCTGATTTTGGTGGGGGACATCCAGACCCAAATTTAGTATACGCCCATGACTTGGTGGAAGTGATGTTTGGGGACAATCCCCCGGATTTCGGTGCTGCTTCCGATGGAGATGGCGATCGCAATATGATTTTGGGTAGCAATTTCTTTGTGACTCCCAGCGATAGTTTAGCGGTGTTAGCTGCCAATGCTAAGCTGGTTCCTGGCTATAAGGATGGATTAGCAGGAATTGCCCGTTCTATGCCTACCAGTCAAGCAGCAGACAGGGTAGCGGCTAAATTAGGGGTAGATTGCTATGAAACTCCTACAGGGTGGAAATTCTTCGGTAATCTACTGGATGCGGGAAAAGCTACTCTTTGCGGGGAAGAAAGCTTTGGTACTGGTTCCAATCATATCCGGGAGAAAGACGGACTTTGGGCAGTGTTATTCTGGCTGAATATCTTAGCGGTGAAGCAACAAACTGTAGAAGGATTGATGCGAGAACACTGGCAAACCTACGGTCGTAATTATTATTCTCGTCACGACTATGAAGGAGTAGATAGCGATCGCGCTAACACGTTAATTACGAATCTGCGGAATGCCATTCCTACCCTTAAGGGCAAGAAATTCGGTAACTATGAGGTGGAATACAGCGACGATTTCAGCTATACCGACCCTGTAGATGGTAGTGTGAGTAAGCAACAAGGGGTGAGAATCGGGTTTACAGATGGTTCCCGTATCGTCTTCCGGCTTTCGGGAACGGGAACCCAAGGGGCAACTTTGCGGCTTTATCTAGAAAGTTACGAAGCGGATACAGCGAAGCATAACCTCGATGCGCAAGAAGCACTAGAGGAATTAATTGCGATCGCTGATGAAGTGGCAAAAGTGAAAGAACTCACGGGTATGGATAAACCCACTGTGATTACCTGATCCAGAAACGGTTTTAGGGAACAGCAAAAAATAAATTATTCCGTAGGGGCACGGCGTCAGCAAGTTTACTCTATCAACCGAGAGATTATGGATGCCGTGCCCCTACCCATTGTTGGATATTTTTTAATTTGGAAGTCCCTTATCTCCAAAAAACTCGCTTCGCGATCGCTATAGTTATACCAATTTGAAAAAAGAATGCGACACATGATTGGTTGGTAGGGAATGGGTAAACCCCTGCCCTACAATTGGATCTGTCGCAAACATTGATTTATTTGTAGCGAGTATATTAATTGTCATCAAATCTTGACATAAAAATTCCCAGGGTAACCCAATGACATCTGTATTATAGCAGAAATTAGAGCGTTGTAAACCCTGAAATCTCGTTGTGCGGAGATGGGGAAATTGCTCAGTCATTTTCAATTTTGGTGAGGAAAAGGCTCTTTTTACAGATTTAATAAATCTTTACGGTAAATCTACGACTTTTTCCAAAATATGACGACTTAAACCAAGTCTTAGTTATCGCGTAGGTTGGCTTGAGGCTTTGCTAAACCCAACATTTAGAAGTATTTGATGGTCAGATTTTATTGATCGAGTTCGGCTAAAGAGTGATCGCTTGATTTATAATTTTGTCCGGGATTTATTTGTAGCGACTATATCAATTATCATCAAATCTTGACATAAAAATTTGCAGGGTGACCCACCGACATCTCTATTATAGCAGAAATTAGAGCGTTGTAAACCCTGAAATTTCGTTGTGCGGAGATGGGAAAATTGCTCGCTCATTTGCGATTTTGATGAGGAAAAGGCTCTTTTTACAGATGTAATAAATTTTTACGATAAATCTGCCACTTCTTCCAAAATATGACGGCTTCAACTAAACCCTAGGGAAGCATGAGCAATATATTTTTAGCAGATGTATTTATTGTCATCAAATCTTGACATAAAAATTCGCAGGGTGACCCACCGACATCTCTATTATAGCAGAAATTAGAGCGTTGTAAACCCTGAAATTTCGTTGTGCGGAGATGGGAAAATTGCTCAGTCATTTTCTATTTTGGTGAGGCAAAGGCTCTTTTTACAGATGTAATAAATTTTTACGATAAATCTGCCACTTCTTCCAAAATATGACGACTTCAACCAAACCCTAGGGAAGCATGAG
>JAAUYD010283695.1_pt1 | contig 11243 bp, 7 predicted proteins | sample 7278101 | NCBI WGS metagenome assembly JAAUYD01 (sample SAMN14350128, study PRJNA611818) | marine sediment metagenome | isolation source: surface marine sediment (0.6m) | place: French Polynesia: Moorea | collected 2018-08
GACCCTTCGACGTTGTTTGCTGAGTACGTCTATACAGACTAGTATTTCGAAATTGATAGAATTGTCTGCATATGACACAAAGCGTAGCGCCGGCCTGTGGGTTTTGTCTACCAGCGGCTCATTCTCGGCCGCCGCCATCAGGATCTTTTCAACTAGATGCGGATCCGCACTGTATGAGACACCAACAGGAAGTTCTATGCGGATCAGCGGTGATGTCAGGGTATAATTTACCATGGTGTTGGCAATAATATTGGAATTCGGCACCAAATATTCAATATTGTCACGGGTCCGCACTTTGGTGGCGCGCAGATAGATGTCCGTTACTTGTCCCATCATGCCTTCGACCTCGACCCAGTCACCCTTGCGGATTTTTCCACCAAAAATTATGGTGAAACCACTGATCACATTGGCGGCCATATTCTGAAGACCCAAGCCGATCCCGATGCCGATGGCGCCGGCAAATACCAGCAGAAATTGGAGATTGATGCCCAGGATGTTCAGTGTAATTAACAATCCTATGCCCAGCGCAGAATATTTGAACACTGTGTTAAGGGCATAACCGAGACCCGGGTCGATGCCGAAAGAAGGGTACACTTTGTAATCGAAGTAAGATTGAGCCAGTCGTGAAACATAGACAATGGTCAGCAGAATCAGAATCGCTTTTATGATTAGCCAGAAGGTGACAGTGGTGTCGCCGAGTTGAAAAATTGGAAAAGACATAATGCGTTGCAAGGGATTTAATAGCCCGAGCATGTTTAAAACGATAATCAAGGTCGCCACCACAGTGGCATATTTTAGAATTGACCGGAGTGCGCCGACAAACATACGGGCGTCCTCATCACTGCGGTCAAGTTTATGATACCACTTATCAAAATAGCGCTTCAGGGAATGGAAAAGCAACATAATGGCAATAAAGGCTGCACCGGTAAACCAGATTTTAATTAGGACAAGCCGGCCCAATGACCGGTATCCGAAGCACCATAGTAGAGCGGCTAGAAAGGATACGAGTAGTAAAGGAAAATAATACCTTCCCAAAAAGTTTCGGAACCACATATAACTTTGAATCGGCAGTTCCGGCAATAGTGACATGAAGGCTTTTTTGTTGAGGTGCATGATCAATAGTACAACAATGACGGATATCGATATCCCAAAACGCAAAAGTGCCAGGACATCTTCGCGGATCTCAAAGACTTCTGCCGTCCAGTAAGTCGCTATTCCGAAGATCGCATATAGCAATGCCAGCCGTGCCCAACGATAAATTGTACGCCCGTACCGAACAGTCACTTTGAAGAGATCTTGGGTAAAGAATTCTTTCAACAATCTCAATAATAGAGCCCCGGCAGCCCAAAAACCGAGCAGGCGCCCAACGAGTTGGAACCAGATCGCCGAATAGTCGATCATGGCGTTAATCAACGCAAATGCTCCAAGCAACAGTAACGGAATCAATGCAGAGACCACCACCCTGATACCGGATATGACGAAAGGATAGGTGGCTTCCGGAATATACGCAGACAATGGGTCAAATTTACGTTCCACCCAGCCCATTACCCGCCACTGTCCCAGTAGACTGTATAAGACCCCAGCAAAAAACCCAAACACGAGAATGGAGCCGATCACACCCAACACCCTGCTTTGCTCGATCACGAAGCGAGTGAAGACCGGGATTTTCAGCGGCAGAGACACGGCCAAATCGTATAAGTAAGTAATGGTAGTAAAATCCCAGCCAAGCGGGATGCGGTCAAAAAGGGAACGCGCTTTCTGCTGAAATTCCTCCTTGACCTTCGTGGCCTCTTGGATCATCACGTCGTCCATTTTATCGGATATGGCAATGGATGGCGCTTTCTTTTCTGCCGCAGCATCTGATTTATCCTGGGCGCTGGTATACGGTACCGCTGTCAAAAATCCGGCGAACAATAATATCAATATAGTTCTAATTATTTTCATCATCCAATTCACTTCTTTTGATCTGTAAACTTAAAGGTGCTTATTTCATGGTCCTCGGCATTTTTAATCATTGGATTATAATCATTGGAATCGCCTTTACGAGACATATAAATTTTCTACTCTAACAACTAAAATCCAATAGTGCAAGGTATCACTGCATTCCATCTTAAACATCATTATTTTCTATTACTGGACATTGGCCTTTCGAATGGTTATTCAAATATACTTAAAAATAGTAATATGAAATGTCGTATCATACTTAAAATAATAAAGCGAAGAATGAGATTTGAAGTCGGTGGCTTCTTCGGTTTTATTATTCTAGTTGCCGATATTCAGGCGATCCTCAGTACTTTTCAGAGTCAGTCAACTACAGGGAAAAAAGTAATTTGGATTGTCCTTACAAGGGGGATCAATGCGAATAAAAATCCTGAATGTTTTGTATCGCCTACAGGCCAGCTTCTGGTTTGTGCCCGCACTTACGACCGCTGCAGCGATTATTCTATCCCAAATTATCCCCGAAATCGATAGGGAATTCTTCTATCGTGAAGGCACTCAACATTGGTGGATTTACAGTGGCGGGCCTGATGGTGCTCGGACGGTTCTTTCAGTGATTGCCGGTTCAATGATTTCCGTTGCCGGCGTCGTTTTTTCGATCACCATTGTGGTCCTCACCCTGGCTTCTTCTCAATTCGGACCACGTTTGATTAAAAATTTCATGAACTTCAGAGCCAACCAGATGGTGTTGGGAACTTTTGTGGCAAATTTTACATATTGCATTCTCGTGCTTCATGCCGTCAATGCAACCATGGAGGCAAGGTTCACACCGGGCCTTTCCGTTACGGTCGCCATTGTGATGTCGCTCTTCGGCTTGGGGGTTCTGATTTACTTTATTCATAACGTGTCAGAATCGATCCAGGCGCAAAACATCATTGCCAGGGTTTGCCGCGATCTGGACACTGCAGTGGATAGAATTTTTCCAGACAGACTTGGCCAAGGAAAAGATTTAGCCGTTGGACCCATCAAACGAGACTATGATATCCCAACGACCTGCGATAACGAAGCTTGTCAGATCAAGGCCGAGCGCAGCGGATATCTCCAAGCCATTGACAATGATGCATTGTTACGGATTGCTGTGGAAGAAGACCTTCTCATCCATCTTGGATACCGTCCGGGGAACTTTATCACTCGGGGTAATACTCTGGTGACGGTTTGGCCAGGTAACAAAGTCGATGAGAAGCTTTCAAAAAAAATCAACGCCATCATTATCGTGGGACCGGAACGAACCCTGGAACAGGACGTGGAATTTACCATCAGCCAGTTGGTTGAAATCGCTGTTCGCGCTCTCTCACCGGGCATCAACGATCCCATTACGGCCATCACCTGCATTGACTGGCTAGGAGACATTCTTTGCCAACTGGCCGGTCGTAAAATGCCTTCCTCCCACCGCTACGACCAGCACAACAGTTTAAGGGTCATCTGCAAGCCATTTACGTTTGAGGGGATGGTGGATACAGCGTTCAATATGATTCGGCAGAATTCCCAGTCTGTTCCGGCAGTGTCGATCCATTTGCTGGAAACCATCGCCACCATCGCGGCTCAAACCCACAACCAACAACACCGAGGCGCACTCTTGCGGCATGCCGTCATGGTGGCCCATGGGTGCAACGGGAGTCTATCGGCAGACGATGACCGCAAGGATCTAAAAAAATGTTATGAAACTGCTGTTAAAGCCCTCAATGGATAACCTGAAATCCTAAGAAAGAAAGGTCCGGTTTCCCAAGATCTGTTCGAGAATCTCACCGCTCGCGGCGTCCAGCGGAGATGAATATAGTATTAAAGGATAGGGCAGGGGATCTTGATGATCACTATTGACTAGGCAATCCTTTTTGCTTACAGTAACGTGTTAGAATTTTCTTTCAGAGCCTAAAGAGCGTGGCTGCTGACATGGAGAAAATAACGTTCAACCAGTAGACAAAAATAATCTGCAGGGAGGTCTCAAATATGGACGCATACGATGTCGTCATTGTCGGTTCCGGTACCAGCGGTCAAACTGCTGCATTTGACTTGAATGAAAAAGGGCTGCGCATTGCGGTCGTTGAAAAGTCCAAAAGCCCCGGCGGCACATGCGCCCTGGCCGGATGCCAGCCCAAAAAATGGTTTTATGAAGCCGCTGAAACGATTGCCAAGGCACGGCACCTGACGGGTAAGGGAATTGTCTCCGCCCCTGAAGGCAACTGGGCGCGGGTGCTCGAACAAAAGCAAAAATTCACCTCCGGTATTCCGGAGGGAACGATTCAAAATTTTCAAAAAGCCGGGATCGATTTGGTGGCTGGTACCGCCGTATTCTTAGATGATAAAACCCTTTCGGTAGATGGGGAGAAGATTCAGGCTAAATTCTTTGTCTTGGCAACGGGTGCGAAACCAATGGACTTGCCCATAGAGGGTATGGTGCATGTCATTACCAGCGATGATTTTCTGGAGTTATCTGAACTTCCACCTTCCATTCTTTTTATCGGAGGCGGATTCATCTCCTTTGAATTTGCCCATTTTGCTGCACGACTTGGCTCCGCCAATCAACGCTCGGTCATCCTGGAAGCCACTGACAGACCGCTGGGGACCTTTGACGCCGAAATGGTTGAATTGTTGGTGGCGGCATCTCGAGCGGAGGGCATCGATGTCAGAAGCAGCATCGAGATCGAGGCGATTGAAAAGCATGCCAAAGGATTTTCAGTTCGAACCGCAAATAGTGGCAGCTTTGAAGCCGATCTCGTGGTTCACGGCGCTGGACGGGCGCCAGATTTAGACGCCCTGGGGCTGGATACCGCGGGGGTTGAATATTCAAAACGCGGCATCAGCGTCGATCAAACCCTGCGCACTACCAACCGGCGCATTTTCGCGGTGGGCGATTGTGCTGCAACCATCCAGCTGGCACGGGTCGCTGATGAAGAAGCCCATGTGGCGGCTGACAACATTTTGGCAGAGCTTGATTTGGGCCGCAAAGCAACCATGGATTACCGTACCGTGCCGGCGGTTCTGTTTACCTATCCCCAGTTTGCCATGGTCGGACAAACCGAAGAGGACATTAAACAAGACGTTGAAACGTACCGAAAAAGCTTTGCTAAAAATCTTAGCTGGCCAACCTACCAGCGAGTGGGATTAGAGGATGCCGCATATAAAATACTGATTGATGCAAAAAATCAAATTCTCGGGGCCCACATTCTATCCGATCACGCTGCCGGTATGATCAACACCATTAAACAGGCCATGCTGCATCACACAACCGTGGACGAATTATACAAGCAAACCATCGTCAGCCCTTATCCCACCAGGGAAAGTGATTTGAGCTATATGCTAAAACCATTGATAGACGACTAACGCCGACTAATATTTGGGATTTCAGAAATTGAGGAGCGATAGTCATACAGCTCGAAAGGTATTTTTTTTTAGTTGAATGCGCTTTTTTATATCCGAAAGCGCTACAGATGATGGATTTGAAACGTCATACCCGCAGGGTTGGGGACATCTCAGATAGTATTGCGGATGTTTCCGCGAATGACAAGTAAACGCATCTCGGTCATATCTTCAATGGTGTAAGGAACTTCGTGACAGTGAATCGAGAAAGTCCAGATTTTCTTCACCCAGTATACCAAAAATGTATTCCACACCCTCATTCTCGAGAGCTTTTACGAATAGGTTGGATGCTTTCATGTCGAGTAACTCATGACAAAGGACCTCACAAATAGGTTTTACTAGTCAAATCGCTTTTCAGCCGATCGGCCTTTTTGCGAATTTTATCTCGATCCGCATCGCTCTTTCGATCCAGGTTGCGAAATTGCAGGCCCATTCGTGGATTTTTTTTCAACCGATTGTGGTTTCTGGAAAGGAAGTCCCAGTAGAGGGTGGTAAACGGACAGGCGTTTTCTTTGATGGACTCCTTAGGATCGAAAATGCAATCGGAGCAATAATTGCTCATCTTGTTGATATAGCTGCCCGAGGCGGCGTACGGCTTGGTGCCGATGATCCCGCCATCCCCGTATTGACTCATGCCCAGCACATTGGGAAGGGAAACCCAGTCGATCGCGTCCGCGTACATGGAAAGATGCCATCGATGCACGTCATAGGGTCGGACACCCAGCAGCAGTGCAAAAAGCCCCATCACCATCAAACGCTGAATGTGATGGGCATAGGCGGTGTTAATCAATTGTCGAATACAATTATGGATACAATTCATTTCCGTTTCCGCGGTCCACATAAAGGCCGGCATTGGCAGATCGGCCTGCAATGCATTCATTTCTGCGTATTCGGGCATTTTAAACCAGTAGACGCCCCGGACGAATTCCCGCCAGCCCAGTATTTGCCGAACGAAGCCCTCCACGGAATTGATTGGGGCCTGGTTGTCACCGTAGGATTGAAGCGCCCGGTCAATCACCTTGCGGGGGTCGAGCAGATGTAGATTGAGAACACAGGACAGCCGGGAATGATACAAATAGGGGTGATCTGCGGCCATCGCATCCTGATAGGTGCCGAAATTTTTAAGTCGATATTTCACAAAATCACCCAAGGCATCAAGTGCCTGTTCGTGGGTGACGGGATAGTCAAAGTTTTCCAACTGCCCCGGGCTGTCGGGAAACTCTTGTTCTACCAATTTTATCACATCTTTGGTCGTTTTATCCGGCTGAAAGGAACGGGGTGACTTAATTTTAGGCGGTCCCTTTTTTCCGAAAACACCCCGATTGTCCTTGTCGAAATTCCAGTTACCGCCTACTGGATCCTTACCCTTCATCAGGATATCATGATCCCGTCGCATTTTGCGGTAGAACGTTTCCAATAGAAGGGATTTGCGGCCCTCGGCGAAGGCCCTGAAGTCATCAATGGTTGACATAAAATGGCGATCTTTTCTTATATCAAGCTCGCAATTCAGGCTTTTGGCCGCTGATTGGACGCTTTCAAGGACGCGGAAATCACCGGGCCGCACGCAGACAAGCCGCTGCGGCCGCGTCTTGTTGGCCCATCGTGTGATTTCCGCTTCAAAGCTGCTGCGATTGTTGGGGTCGTCGAGCGTCACGTAGTGAACAACGTAACCGCGGTCTTTCAGGTCGTCCGCGAAATGGCGCATCGCTGAAAAGAAAAAAGCGAGACGCATTTTGTGCTGAGGAACATAGGTCGCTTCTTCCTTGACCTCCATCATCAACACAGCGTCCTCGGCAGTGTCAAAACCATCAAAGGCCGCGGAATTTGCGTCGAGTTGATCCCCGAATACCAGAACCAGGTTGCGGGCTTTTTTTTCGTATCCTTTACCCATTTTTATACCAGCCTTTCGCGACCGCGAGATTCTTATAGTGTTAACGGCAGCCGAACTTTGCCAGTAGGCAGTTTGACATTACCACCGGCTGGGCGTATATTCAATCTTATTTTTTAGGACCGTTTAACCACCGATCTCGTTTGCTGGGCTTGGCGGCCAAAGGCTGAAATCGAAATGGCATCCTTGCATTCAGACGTTACTGAGCGCATCTATAATTTATCACCGAGGATGATGAAGGTCGCGCTTGCGATGCGATTCCCGAGACTGCATGTCGACAAGCGCCACTGAACTTCCTTTTAAAAATGGAGCTCAAAATGAACGCATCGGCCAACAGGCTTCTTACCCGACTCCTTTCCATATCGGTAGTTCTTATTCTACTTAACTTTTGCTGGTCGAGCTGGGCTCAAGGTATCAATCCCGATTCTCAAAAAAAGGAGACAGCGACTACCGGCGAAATTAATGCAACTGCCGATTCAACATCCGACATCACCAAAAATAAAGCTCCCAGAGATCCTAAAAAAGTTGACCTGGTCGGTAAAAAAGTCGGACAACAAATTGATGAAATCACCGAGCAAGCATCTTCACGCATCGGATCTTGGATAAATGCAGAGGTATTTGCCGGAATTTCGTGGTTCAAACTGATCCTATGTCTTTTACTTCTTTTTCTTGTGGTACTGATTGAAAGAGTTGCGCGTTTGACGATTGAACGCAAAAGGCAAAAAGTTGAGGGACAAGAAGTAAAAAAAATAAAACATCTTGTTTTAGAGGCCGCTGCCAAACCATTGTCACTGTTTATATGGATTTATGGGATATACATTGTTTTGACCCCGTTGTTTGTCCATTTTCAAAAACCTGATGGAACGAATTTTGTTCATTTGGTTGCTCAAAAAGCTGCCGATTTAGGCGCGGCCATCGCCCTTTTCTGGTTCATTTTCAAGCTGGTGTCTGTCGTTGATTATCATCTTAAAAAGTGGGCGGCCTCAACAGCTAGTTCCATTGATGATATTCTAGCCCCGCTATTCGGCAAGACATTGCGGGTCTTCATCGTCATTATCGGCAGCATTTTAATCATACAGAATCTTACCGGCGTTAAAATTGGCCCCCTACTTGCCTCCTTGGGAATTGGTGGAATCGCTGTGGCATTAGCAGCCAAGGACTCCATCGCCAATTTTTTTGGCACCCTAACCATTCTTTTTGACAAACCGTTTCAGGTCGGCGAGCGGGTTATCATTGATAATTACGACGGAGTGGTCGAGGATGTTGGCTTCCGCAGCACGCGTATTCGGACGCTGACCGGCCACCTGGTAACAATTCCCAATGAAAAAGTGGTTAACTCGGGCCTGGAGAATATTGGCAAGCGCCCCCATATCCGGTGGTTGACCAATATTACGATTACTTATGACACACCACCGGATAAAGTTGAAAAAGCGGTGTCTGTTATAAGAGAGATTTTGGACGATCACAAGGGTATGCATCCAGACTTCCCGCCACGGGTCTATTTTAATGGATTCAATGATTGGAGCCTGAATATCATGGTGATTGCCTGGTACCATCCAGCCAATTATTGGGACATGCAGGAATGGCTGCAGCAAACCTGTCTTGAAATATTAGCAAGATTCAATGATGAGGGTATCGATTTTGCTTTTCCAAGTCGCACGGTATACCTGGCCAACGACGATGATCGCCAGCTGAAGCTGAAAATGTTACAAGGAGAAACCATGTCTTATGCCCCCGAAGATGCCAGCAATAGGTAGGGGAAAGTCGTCAACTCAATTTGTCGCTAAATTTTTCAATAATTTTCCCCCTTTCTATGAAGCTGATGATGTCATCAAGAGTATGTTTTTGGACTGACATTGACGTCTGCAGCTTATTGACAATTGGATCATCCGTACCCAGCATATCCTCTGCTTTCGATAATAAGCTCTCGCCCTTTTCGAAATGGTCGGTTATTTCAGCCAGCAATTTTTTTCGTTTCTCATGCTTTTTACGTTCCTTTGCAATAATCGGTAAAAGCCTTCTAACGGAGTATTCAACCAAAGCATCTCTTGGCGCATCATGCTCACTGGAAATCATATCCAAATAAGATAAAGACCTACGGCTGATGACAAATGTTTTCTGGATTCGATCATGACGGTCAAATTCAACGTTTTTGAGTTCGCGCGCCATGTTTTTTAAAATCTGAACATCCTCCATTAAATGATCGAAAACCGATTTTTGCTTGATCCCCAACTGAGCCGATAGGATACTGATCGCATCAATGCAGGCTTCCGAAAGTCGAAAGGTGGCCCGCACGGATTGCCGCCCCCGCAAATCAAGCGTTGTCGGTTTCGTTGTGTATATATCTGTATCCTGCTGATTATGTTTATTTTTTTTCATATCCGATGTTCCTTTCCGACAATGCAAGTTTCATCTCATTACTTAATAATAATTAATTTTTTTAGTAATTCAATATTTTTTTTATTTTGAATATTGACAATAATCATTTTGATTTTATCATATATTCAAAATGTAACACACCATCATGGTACTGAGAGATTCTAAACCTTAAAAACCTTAAAATTTTAAACCTAAGGAGGTGCAAAAATGATTTACCGCAGATTGTTTAATGTGCCAGCCTGGCAAACCAGAAGTCCATTTGGAGAACTGGAACGAATGAGACAGCAAATGGACCGATTGTTCGAAGGAAGCCGAAGTCCTTATCATCGGGCACAAGCTGGTGTGTTCCCGCTGATCAATCTTACCGAGGACAAAGACAATTATTATGTTCGGGCCGAATTACCCGGTGTAAATGGCGATGAGCTCGATATCCAGGTTACCGACAAAAACCTTGCCATTTCCGGCGAAAGAAAAATTGCATCGGAAGAAGAAAGCGCCAGGTACCACCGCAGGGAGCGCGAAGCCGGCACTTTTTCCAGGATGATCGGACTGCCTGGTGATATCAACCGGGATAACGTTGATGCGAAACTGGAAAATGGCATTTTGACCGTTGTGGTACCAAAGGCAGAGATTGCTAAGCCCAAACAGATTTCCGTGAGTTCATAATATCAAAATAGATTCAAGGAGGGATCGAGCGATGGATGATACACAGAGCAAAGAGCTTAAGGTAAGAGAGAAGCAAGAGGTGGCCAGTCCTGCTGAGCAGACCACTCCCGGTCTGGTTTTCACCCCTGCCGTCGACATCTTTGAGACCAAATCAGAAATTACCCTGCTTGCCGACATGCCGGGCGTCAAAGCTGATGATTTGACCATTGACCTGCGTGACAACACCTTGACGCTGTCGGCGGATATCGCACCCGTTGACAAAAGCAATGAAGAGGAAATTCTAGTAGAATATGAAACCGGCAGATATTACCGGCAGTTTACCTTGGGTGAGATGGTCAACCAGGAAAACATCGATGCAAAGTTAAACGAGGGTGTCCTTCGGCTAACACTGCCTAAGGTGGAAAAGGCAACGCCTAAGAAAATTACTGTGAGGACATAATGATCGATATAAGGAGCCGGAAAGCCTGATTGAATAGGATATTACCAATTCCGGCTCCGCTTAAACTGTCAAACGATTTTAAATGCTAAACAAACTGCGGCCACTTTTAAAGGGCATTATCTCGTACCCAACCATGCTGGTGGTCGCTGAATTACCTTCGCCTTTTGTTTGGTTGGTGCCAATTTGGGCTGATGGAATAGGAGGTGACGCGAAGTCATAGCATCCCCCGAACATCCTTCTATCCACAGCAGCCCTCAGACCGATACCCAATCAAACCGATTCGAGCGTTTGAGTAAGTACAAGAATCACTGTTCTCTAACACTTAACAAACTGTTGATGAGCATTATTACCTGTCAAGGAGGTGGTGATGATGTTTGATATCTTACCATGGAAACGAAACAAGGATCGGCAGTCGAAAGAACTCAGTCGAGAAACTGATACTGCGTACGACCGTTTTTTTGAACCGGACTTCATGCCGCTTGCTTCTCTTTTTGGAAAAGGAAAATGGGGTCCAAA
>JAAUYD010092111.1_pt1 | contig 11241 bp, 5 predicted proteins | sample 7278101 | NCBI WGS metagenome assembly JAAUYD01 (sample SAMN14350128, study PRJNA611818) | marine sediment metagenome | isolation source: surface marine sediment (0.6m) | place: French Polynesia: Moorea | collected 2018-08
GCATAGAAATGTTTTCTGCTCTTGTGTACGAGATTTGATCAACCTCTATGAATTCGCTGTTGAAAATCAGGACTATTTCTGGGATGACGAGAATAGTGATGAAGATATCCAGCGTCTTAGGGCAATTCTTGAGGAATTGCAAAAACTCTGCGAAATTCTTACTAATTGTATCGATGAATTCGATTTTTCAGCATTCCAGGTGGCATATAAAAATGTGTTGCAGCTGATCATCGATTTTATTCTTATTCATAAAGAACTGCTTAATGAGATAAGGATAGAAACCCCTAATGAAGTGCCGTTGATCAACGGAATGATCCAGAGGCTCTCACCCCTTGTATATAAAATTACCGATCTCGTATTTTATACTAAATTCTATCGGGTTTATTATGCTTTTAAGAGGCGTGAGTTTTACCTACAGCAAGAGACCGCCATCTTCGCTGGCTACATAAACAAACATCCCGGAGTGAGCCACCAGGCTGGGGTATGTAAGGGAGGTACCTTTATCCTGGTTTACGACAATAGCGAGAGCCGAACCGTAATTGCCGATTTCAACCTGCCGTACTTGTGTTGCGGCGAAGATTATTGCGTACCTGCCTGTGATGATACATTTATTCCCGACATTCCACCTTTTGCCAGGCCGGATTATGCCACTACGCTAGTTGATACGCCTGTAACTGTGGATGTACTTATTAATGACATTCCTTTACATGAGACTGATTACGTCATTGAACCTGATGCGGTCTCCGCAACTGGCGGTTTGATAGAGACCTTATCTGATCGCGGGCCGGTTCGGTACACTCCCCCGGCAGGGTTCCTCGGTATCGATACTTTCGAGTATCGTCTCACGGATAAAAATACCGGCCAGCAAGATACCGGCTTAGTGACAATATTGGTCAAAGAGCGTGAGGACGGCTGCTACAGTCGTGACATCCTGTTCTGCTGGGGTATGGAAAACGTACGTACAGCTTTAAACAACAGGGATATTGATGCTTCAGGGATGAATGATGATCAGATGGTGGATACGTTGTTGGCCAGTTTAAGAGAAACTCAGGGATTTACATTAGATGAGATCCGGTTTAATACATTAGAGGACGGCAATGTGCGGAGGACCTTACTCAATTGCCTGGAGATCCCGATCAATGCGGATACACCGTACGATGAACTTGAGCAGCTTATTGTCAATTATCAAAACGAAAACTGCGGAGGACAGCAAGCGGAGTGCACCGTTACTCAGGTAACTGGAAGGATAGCTTCAGTAACCGGAGCGCCGGTCGTAGGAGCAAGTGTGCAAGTTCAAGGTCTGGATATAGGAACTGTATCAGATGCAAATGGCAACTATAGTCTGAACATAGGACAAGTAGGGCAAACCCTTGTTTTTACAGCGCAAGGTTTCATTCCAAGACTAGTAGAGGTGTGCAATGAGCCTGCGATCAACGTTATACTTCAGCCTGTTCTTGTAGGCACCCCTGGTGCGGATGTGGATTTGACTATTCTTAATACCAATGCCCTGGCCAGCATAGCGAGTAATAGAAATATTAGCGTCGCAGATGCTAATGATGCTAATGCGCTGGTTGCCGCTATCAATGCTTCCGGTAGAGGTAATTCACTCGATGAAACGGAGCTGCGATTGCTCACTAATGACACGTTAAAGACGATCTTGGATAATAAAGGTGTCAACTTCAATGTGAGTGACAACAAGAGTCGATTGGTGAGTAGGTTGTTGAACTCATAAAATGATCATGCCACGACATACCATTCAACGGCAGATTTTGGAGCTGACTTTCACATCCCAACAGCAGGCTCGACTGGGACAGGCTGAGATCAGCAACGCCTACAATCATGACCTGCTGCCCATGATCAACGAAATTTTTGATAGCGTGGTGGGTAAAAATGAGCATTTGCGTATTAACCAATTAGAACTCGATTTAGGTGAGGTTTCGGAAAAACAGTTCAAGGAAGATTTAAAGGCATTGGTTCGGCTTAAGCTGGAGGATGAGCTGGCCAAATATTTACAAAAGGCGAAGACGATGGAAGGCCCAAATTCGAGTGAATGGTCAGAAGTGGAGCATGAGGTCACCGTCAGTCGCAAAGAGTTTTCGGACCTTGAACTTTTTATATACTTCGTCAAAACCGGAAGACTCCCTTGGTGGTCAAATAAAGATACGTTTCATTCACCCGATAAATTGGTACATCACCTGGTACAAAACCAGCCTGAAACGCTTGCAAAGGCGGTTCGACCCTTAGTGGTAGATGACAAATATCTGATCAGAATTATCCACCAGCTGTCGGACGATACTTTATATGAGTTACTCGAGGTTCTGAATAAAGAAAATGTAGAAGTCCGGTCTATAGCTTCGCTTATCAGGGACATGGCCCTTGTACACAAACATTTTCCGTTGCTCTCACTAAGTATCATCAATTTCAGACTGGCGTTATGGAAGGCCACTTTTGCCTACTGGGTTGCTAAACGTTCCCCTAGTACTCCGCCATTACTTAACCAGGAGAACAGCGAGCTTTTAAAGAAAGCACAGGGTAAACGAACTCTATCGCCGTACCTGCTTCTTAAGAGCTATTTTATTTTCTTAATTGAAGATCTTGCCCAATATCCAACGATCCAATCTTCGACATTATCATTTGCTGAGATCGTGAAAAGGTCTGTCGAAAAAGCAAGAGCCAAAAACATTGCATTCGTCTCGAATAGCTGGTCCGATCTTACTAATATTCTGGCATCAACGAAAACAAAAGCTATAGCCAAATCAGCTGAGCAATCAACTCAAATTCCTGAAAACAATAAAATGAAGTCTGAAACAAGTGGAACACCATCTTACAAGGAGAATGAACACAGTCTCGTAGTGAGCAATGCCGGTTTAGTATTGTTGACACCTTTCTTACCCAGATTCTTTGAAGGGCTGGGGCTTGTGCAGGAAGCGAAATTTGTGACTGAGGATGCAGCAGAGCGAGCGGCGTTGCTTCTGCATTATATGGCGTCGAAAGAAACCGTCATGCCAGAATATGACCTCACCCTAAATAAACTCCTTTGCGGATTGCCCTTAGATCATCCGTTGCCGGCTACCCTGGATTTAAATGATATTGAAAAGGAGGAAATAGAGCATCTGTTGTCTACCGCGGCCCAGCATTGGGAAGCACTCAAAAGTACTTCAGGGGAAGGGTTTAGAACCGGGTTTCTTATTCGCGAGGGTATCTTAAGCGAGGAACTCAACGGCTGGAAGCTTCAAATTGAGCGTACTTCTATTGATGTTCTTCTTGACCGGCTGCCATGGTCTATCTCAATTATCAAATTTCCCTGGTGTGAACAGATGTTACATGTAGAATGGTAGATAACGTAAAACATAATGCCGAAGATATAGCTCACGAGCTGGATTGGTTGAAAGAAATTTTGAAAACCCGTTCAGCATTGAATAGCAAGGCCGAAACTACCTATAAAGACGTGTTAGATGTGCAGCCTCCCTACTTCAACGGTAGCCCCTCCGCCTATGCAAATTTCGTTAACCGGCACGAATTAAGCATCGAGGACCGCTTTCTTTTGATCCTTGCGGCAGTACCCCATATTAAACCTGAACTCCTGGATATGTTTATGGCCAAGAATAGTCTTACCCAGGAGATCCATACCGAGTTCGGTGGTAAAAAAGGAAAACACCATAATGGCTTTATCCCTACTGGCGAAACCGTTATGTTCATACTGGCTGGAACCGACCTTAAACGCAGGTTCGTGTTGAGCCGGATCTTCGACCGCGAGCGGTTTTTGATCAAAGAAAACATCGTTAAAATTGCAGATGTAGACCTGGACGAACCGTTTTTAAGCGGAGCACTCACCATTTCCCGTGAGACACTTGACCTGTTCACTTCTGGCGTACCAAAAAAACCATCCTTTAGTAATGATTTTCCAGCGCAGTTGCTGTCTACCAAAATGGATTGGGAGGATCTGGTATTGAGCCAACATACGCTAATCCAACTTTCTGAGATTGAAACCTGGTTGGCTTATCATAAAACGTTGATGCAGGACTGGGAGATGGAGAAAAAACTCAAACCAGGCTACAAAACACTGTTTTATGGGCCGCCGGGCACGGGAAAAACCCTCACCGCTAGTTTACTAGGTAAAAAAATGGGAGTCGATGTCTACCGGATCGATCTTTCAAGGCTCGTTTCTAAATACATTGGCGAAACAGAGAAGAACCTGGCTAAGGTGTTTGACCGTGCGGAAAACAAGGAGTGGATCTTATTCTTTGATGAAGCAGACGCTCTCTTTGGCAAGCGTACTGCTGTTTCGGACGCCCATGATCGATATGCCAACCAGGAAGTGTCTTATCTCTTGCAACGCATCGAAGATTATAACGGACTCGTTATACTGGCCTCTAACCTAAAAAACAATCTGGACGACGCCTTCATGCGTCGGTTTCAAACCACCATACATTTTCCGATACCGAAGGCGGACGATCGGTTAAAGCTTTGGGAGAATGGCTTTCCAACCAAAGCCCGGCTTGAAGACCGAATAAATCTGAATGATATAGCGAGACAGTTTGAACTGGCTGGCGGGTCAATCATCAACGTCGTTCAGCATAGTTCGCTCATGGCTCTGAAGCGTGGAGACGGTACGATCCATTTGGAAGATATCATGGAAGGGATCCGAAGGGAATATCATAAGGTGGGAAGAACATTATAACAATGATTACATGATTTGAGGCTACGGTGTAATAAGAAATAGAAACGGGACTGAAATGAAATGCATGAAAACACAAATTCCGCAGCGCCATGAGGTGATTCAGCCAAAGTTGGAAATCGGTCAACCGAATGATAAGTACGAGCGTGAAGCCGATACCATTGCGGACAAGGTTGTCATGATGCCTAACAACCCCGCAACAATGCATATGCAATCGGCTTCAGACGGCCCCGATATTAGCATGAAGTGTGCTGAATGTGAGAAAGAAGAAAAGTTGAGAATGAAACCAGCGGTTCAACGGTCCGGTGACGGTAAGTTACATGCCTCTTCCTCTTTTTCAGGGCGTTTACAAGGTAGTAAGGGACAAGGTCAGCCGTTGTCCGAAGCAGTAAGCAATGAAATGGGTAGCAAGATCGGTGCAGATTTCAGTCATGTGCGGATCCATACGGACAGCAAGGCCGTCCGGATGAATCAGGAAATTGGTGCCCAGGCCTTTACGCATGAAAACAACGTTTATTTCAACAAAGGCAAATATGAACCTTCAAGTTCAAGAGGGAGGCATTTGCTTGCCCATGAATTAGCCCATGTGGTACAGCAAAATAGTGCGCCAGGTACTGCTTCACCGATACAAAGAATGTTACCATGTCCATCAACCTTAAGCAGCGGTGATCCTACCCCACAAGGGTTCAAGCCTTACTATGGTGATAGCAGTTGGTTTCATTGCGGTTTTAGAGGCATTTTAGAAGACAGGGCTCCTTCGCCTGAAGACCCGCAAAATGAGTGCTTTTATGATGAAACCGGTGCTCTTGTAGATGAGAATCATGAGGCAGCTGGTTGCCGTGGAACGCCTAATGACTATGACTCGTCTGCCAGTACCTGGGATCATATTTTTAATGACCGAGGAGGCATTTGGCACCGCGGGTGGGAAGCCTTTTGGACTTCCCGAGGTCATGACAAGGTCAGCGAAATAGAGGATTGCGAAGCAGCTTGTGCCGGACAGTCAAGTGTTCTAAGGGCACTTTGCCTTAGCGGCTGTCTGGGAGATGAAGAAGTAATTCCGTGATTTTCTTGTAAACAAGAGCTTTACTCAAGTGAAAAACTAAACCTGAATTCTTATGAGATTCCCAGCGATATTTCGAAAATCAAAACCTGGAAATGTTGAGGTCATTCAACCCAAGTTGACCATTGGCGAGCCCAATGATAAATATGAAAAGGAAGCGGATGCCGTTGCCAATAAAGTTATGATGATGCCGAACAACTCCTCGTCGGCTCATATGCAATCGGGCTCAGGCGGACCTGATATCAGCATGAAATGCGCTGAATGTGAACAGGAGGACAAGGTTCAGATGAAACCGGTAGTTCAACGGTCTGGTGATGGAACGTTACAAGCCTCTTCATCTTTTACAGGACGTTTAAATAGCAGAAAAGGGCAGGGAAAGCCATTGCCTACCAACGTAAATCAAGAGATGAGTGGTAAAATGGGCGCTGATTTTAGTGATGTGCACATTCATACGGATAGTAATGCGATACAAATGAGTCAGGATATTGGCGCTCAGGCCTTTACACATGGTAAGGACATTTTCTTCAACAAGAGTAAATACGATCCAGGAAGCAATAAGGGTAAACATTTGTTGGCACATGAGTTGACGCATGTGACTCAGCAATCAAATATGATCAGTTCTGTGCAGCGCAGGTTGAACGACGGGCACGATTTGACTGCGCCACGCTTTTCAGGAGACGTAGTACTTGAAGCGGTTTATGATAACGAACGATTGATCACGTCGGGTAGCAGAGGAGAGGCCGTTCGGAAAATTCAACAAGCTCTAATGGATGCCGGGTTTGACCTGCCCAGGTTTGGTGCCGATAGTATATTCGGCAATGAAACAAGAGATGCTGTGATGGAATTCCAACGTGCCTCTGGCCTTACAACCGGAGCCGGGATTGATGGAATTGTGGGTCCGACTACCATGGGATGGCTGGATCAGCTCTTCTCTGCAGGGCCAACTCCTGCGGGAACAACACCGGGAGCCACCACTGGATGCAAGGCCTTTAAGACCGTATCTATCGATATTATATCTTTAAATGGATCTAGTCGAGATCCAATAGCTGATCTGAACTATGCCAACGCAGTTTTTAACCAATGCTGTGTACGATTTTCTTTGGGAGCAAGTGCGAGTACTGGCCCTCAATCAGACGCCTGGTTAGGTGGAGATACGGATTTGCAAAGGATCCATTCATGCTCAAATGTTCATCCCGAAGAGGATGATATGCGGGTCAATGGAACAGCTTTGTTCGGTATGACCAGTACAATTCGAGTTTTTTATGTGGCAAGCATGAATCCTCCAAATAGAGGACTGAGTTTTCCGCCTCATTGTAGTAGTGGTGCTCGGTCAAATTTTGTAAATCATGCGTATGTGAGCAATACCGCTGAACGTCGATCCTTGGCACATGAACTTGGCCATATCCTGTTGGATTCAGGAAATCATCCAGCAGATACTAATAATTTAATGCATCCAACAAATACGGCAACGGGCGAGCTGCTGACACCGGCTCAATGTGCCACTATTTTTGCCAATGCCTGAGATGGTCATGATGGTTTCACATATTGTGAAGTTTGTTTCTTATAAACGATGCGTCTGGTTCGCAAATGATAAATATTGATGATTCCGGCTACGAAAATTCCCAAAAATGAACCTGGCAATCCGCTAAATTCCATATCAGCGGACTCGGCAATTCAACCTAAGTTAAACGTTAGTCGCTCCAATGATAAATATGAAAAAGAGGCGCATACAGTAGCTGATCGAGTAATAATGATGCCTTCATCCACTGCTGTTGATACTCTTATGGCGGGTCATATGGATGGCGGTCAGATGAATCCCCACCCAGGCGTTCCTCAAGTACAAGCGAAATGTGAGAAATGCCAGGAAGAAGATAGCTCTGAAATCATACAAATGAAGACGGAACCTGTCATTCAGCGTAGCACGGGAGACACTGGTGGCATACCTGATACGGATGAACTTGCCGATACTGGCGAGCTCATAGCCCTATGCGGACCAGATGTAACTGATCCACTCCTTGGCGCAGCGGCAAGAGTGAGACAACATTTTGCCGGGTTAAGCGATACTGAGAAAAAAGAGTCGTGCTATACACTTATTCATTTGGCCCCCTCCGCTGCTTACGCCTGGGACATCAACGAACTACAATATAAAGGCATAGGATGGATTACCGACTACCAGCCCGACGCAGCCGTAGGAGGTGAAGCAGAAGGCAAACAGAACATTCCGCGGTGTGAGGCTTCAGTCACCGTGGGTGGATCATGTCACATGCCCAATACGGTGAACTACTATATTTATGGAGTGATGTGCAAGGAGTGTTACAACTATCTGAATAGTTTACCCGACGTAATAACCCCAGCTCCTGCTGCACCTGAAGTCGAAGAGCAAGCATCCCCACCACCACTCACAAGGGAAGGGGTCGAGCATCCCGAGTCGATGACTCCCGAAGAGTTCATACAGGCTCACACGGGAAGTATATTTGTCGATGCAGGCAGTCTGGGCTCTGATCTTCTCCTGCTGGCAGCCCTTGGAGAAGATCATTTTGACTTTATTAAGGATGTCATGAACGAACTTTTTAGTGTAACCCAAGACAATGTGGCCTGGGCATTCTTCGAGAGTGCTTCCGACGAAACGTTGATCAGCATTGCTTCTACCCAGGCCGGATATGACCTGATTATGTACATGTGGAATATGATGACAGGAGGTATACCCACGGAACTTGGGCAAAGATGGCGCCTTTTTTGGCTCATTTCGGAGCCCTTTGACCCTGAGGAAAACATCGATACAGGAGTAATAATGGATCCTAGGGATACAGAGGACACGGGCAATTCTGAAGAAGGTTGCCTGTTTGCCGATGCGCCGGCAGAAACCTTGTCAAAGAAAGATGCTCCTCGATTCAGTCTGGAAAACATGTTGTGCATTATTCAATATTACAAAGATGCAATGTACGGTGGTGCCAGAGCAGAGCAATCCATGGATTGGGCAGCAGCTGGTCACAACGGATCAGATGGCGGTGAGGTGGCAGGTGATGCCAACCGTATTGAATGCGATCCAAGCGATATCCCTTATGACGGAGATGACTTTACACTAGTTTGGAAACCTCACCTCGATGAGTAGCATTAGTTTGAAATTGAAAGGAGCCACCCTGATACCAGTACTAGCCTTAGCTAGCTCGCTATGGATCTTATTTTGGACATTATGCTAGCGCCACCAAAATCTATAAAAGACATTCCACAAAACAACTTTCGGGCTGTAAAGGCGCAGCCAGCCAAAGAACTTGACTTCGAGTTAAACAGGCAAGAAGTTGATCCTGACATTAACACACCAAGTGACGACCTGTTGATGCCTCCGCAATCGCAAGTGGAAGAACAAATGGTGGGGAGTGTTAGCGATTCCCAATCTTCCATGACACCCTATTCTGAAAAGACTGAGCTTGACATGAATTGTGAGGAATGTGAGGACCACCTCTTGTCAATGGCAACTAATGATACTTCGGAAAACACTTTAGAGGATGAAACAGGTGAGGAAACAGAGGAGCGTGACACAGAGATCCAAGCACTACTTGATGCAGATAACATTGTATTGCCAGATGAGGGGTTAGTTAATGGTAGTACTCAAACCCCCGAGGTACCCGTGGAGGCCGAAGGTAATGGCACAGCTGCCGAGGGTGGTAGCCAACCGGTAGTCTTGGGCGGGGAAACAGGACTTGAAGATACAACAGCAGCCGATGCGTCAGACGGTAAAGGAAAGCAGGAAAATGCCGCTTCTGCACCAGGCATGGAGCCGGGGTCGTCTGCTGCGGAGGAGCCGTCTGAGGGAGAAGACGGTGCACTTGAGGGACCTGCCAATGAAATAGAGGTGCAATTCGAACAACTTTATAGCGCTGACCCCTCGGTAATTAGGGATGAAGCCATCAACCAGGCCAGTTTGCTGCATAGCAGTTCGGAAAATACCATTGCAGAAATTGAAAAGGTATATTCAATTCGAAGGGCGCAGGTGAAGAATACGTTCAGTAAAATAAGGGCCGACATTACCGGGTTCTTCGATGCCAGCATCGGCAATTTTCAGGACTACATTGCCAGCACAAGTGAATCTGTAACCGAACGCGTTAATGCCTATGGTGAAGCTATCCAAGAGTTTATTGGAGGTGCAATAGGAAAAGGCCTGGAGAAAATAACTACGTTCGTCACCAATATTTCGAATTTCGTTGTCGAAGCCAGTACAGGTATCAGGTCTTATGTATCGGACATTTCCAAACGTATCATAGATCGAATTAACGGGGTTCCGCTGCCGGATCTGCCTGGTGTAGAAACACTCAGGGGCCTGGTTACCGGGGCGGTAGGCACTATTTCCAATGCTATCAATGGGGCTTTAAAAGTGGTGCAGACTGCAATAACCACATTGCTTTCGCTGGGGCTGCGGGCCATAACTTCTATTGCCCAAACCTTCTCAGGAGTTTTGCAACAAATCGTAGGCATCGTCACCAACACCATTAACACGGTCATCAACACCATAAGTCAATTCCTGCAAAGTATTTTATCGCAAGTACTTGGTATGTTGCACAATATTCTATCCACAACCGTTTGGCCCATACTTGCTAAGATCGAGCAGATGGTATTGGATAGTCTGCGCAGGCTAAAGAAACAAGCTATTGACGACGTATTGCGCAACACCCTTGAACATATTGAGGCCATAACCCTATTGGCGACAGGAGGCAGTGATGATGGTAATGAGGAACAGCAACCTTCAGCTAAGGCAGTTACAGAAGAAGAGATGCTGCAGGAGATTAAAATGATAGGGTTAGCCGGCGTAGAAGCCAATATAAATATTAGAAATACTTTTATTGCCGAAACCTCTTCTGTACTGTCAATCGTATTTAACGAGTTAAAGGCTACAGTATCGTCAATTTATGAGCAGGTAGTTGCGGCGGTCAGCCGTGTGATAGATGCGATTCGTTCGGCGCTGGAATCAGCTTTCCAGTTTCTTGAATCATTTGTAACGCTTGTCCGTCAGTCGATCACACAAATAGTGGATGCCGTGAAGGAGGCGGTAAATACCTTGTGGAAAGAGCTCAAATCGCTGATCAACAACCCGATAGATACTCTTAAGCGGTGGGCAAGTTCCATTTTGGACAATATCATTTCCGCGGTGCGCAGTGCGATAACGAGCTTTTTCTCCAGCGGTTCTTTCAGCCTAAGCCTTTCCAGCCTTGCAGGACCTACCCCAGCGTTTGTCGGTCCGGTCCCTGCGCCGGTGGTAGTCATTGTGATTATCGCAGTGGTGGTCATTGGAGGGGTAGTTATCATCTTTGTGGAAGGGGGTGTTATCATTATTGTTGGGGGGATAGCGATCGTTCTTACCACGGTAGAATTTATCATACTCGTGGTAGTACTGGTAATTATCGCCTTGATCATATTGGCTCTGTTGTTGTATTTGTTATACTTGCTACTAAAATGGCTGCTTAAACCCAGGCCTGTCCCACGCCCAAGACCAAGACCGAGGCCTAGA
>JAAUYD010016841.1_pt1 | contig 11240 bp, 8 predicted proteins | sample 7278101 | NCBI WGS metagenome assembly JAAUYD01 (sample SAMN14350128, study PRJNA611818) | marine sediment metagenome | isolation source: surface marine sediment (0.6m) | place: French Polynesia: Moorea | collected 2018-08
TCCATAACGTGTGGAAGAACCGGCAGCGGTTATCAAAGCAGATATCATGATGTCACCGATTTTTATTGCTAACCACGCAATACACAAAACTTATGAAACAGTTGTGGAAAAAAATCAAATTCTTGTGTGTTTCTTGTCTTTCGTGGTTAAATTATTTTTTTATGACGAATACTTCATCGTCATTACCGATAAGGGTTTTGGCATATTCCTCGGCCCACTTTTCTGATTCCAGGATAGCGTCCAGATCCGGATCGTCGATGATCTCGTGGGCATCCATCGTATTTTGTATGATTACCGGAATATCCGTAAATTTGAGTTTTTTCTCCATAAAGGCGCTGACTGCCGCTGTATCGGCGCCGTGGAAAACAGCCGGCATGGTCCCGCCTTTCTCAACAACGTAATGGCCCATACCGAGGCATGGAAATTTCTCGAAAGATGGTTTTTCAAAGGCAATTGGTTTTTGAAATAAATCAATGAAGGATCCTTCGGGTGACGCGCCTCGCTCGGGGTAGAACAATGCATATTGGGTGTATCTTTTCATGTCCGCGGTTCCAAGTTCACAAATAATGCTTCCATCCTTAAATTCGACCAGGGAATGACAGAGATATTGCGGATGGACGACGATACCAATTTTGTGGGCCGGGACATCAAACAGCCATCTTGCCTCTATCACCTCAAATGCCTTGTTAACGCAGGTTGCACTATCCACATTGATTTTCATGCCCATATCCCAGAAAGGTCGATTGAGGACGTCCTGCATGGTAACCTGCGACAGTCGGTGTTTGTCCATATCCGCTATCGGCCCTTTGCCCATCGTCAGAATAAGGCGGTTGATTTCATTCCGGGCGCCGGATTGTAAAGACTGAAATAGGGCAGAATGCTCGGAGTCAATCGGAATGATCGTGACGTTATGTTTTTTTGCCAACTGCATCACGATATTGCCGGCCAGGACCAGTGTTTCTTTGTTGGCCAGGCCAATTTCTTTTCCCAGTTTGATGGCCTCAATGGTCGGCAGGAGACCGGATTTACCAACCAGTGAATTAATAACCATGTCCACCCGATCATCGGTACCTGCTCTGACTATATTCTCTTCGCCGGCGTATATCTTGATGTCGACTTCTTTCGAAAGAATATTTGCTTTTTCTTGATCTGAAACAACGACAAATTCAGGCCGAAACTTTTTGATTTGCTCCTTTAATAATTCAATATTTCGATATGCAACCAGAGAGATGACATTGAATCTGTCGGGGAATCTTTCCACAATATCCAAAGTCTGCTTGCCAATTGACCCGGTAGAACCCAATATTGCGATATTCTTCATATCAGATGCCAATGTATATTTTTGTTTGGGGAAAATTATCGAATCGGAAGAATTTTGGACGCTGAACAATAAGTCGTTTGTTGGACCGATAGCGGCTATCCAACAAATTACGAATAAATTCTGCCCACCCTGATTTTAACAAATCTAAAATGATATTCATTTCCATGAACATAATCAAGCAATTTATGGTGTGAAAAAAATTGATAAAATATGAAATTTTGATTGCCAAAGCAGGCCTGTTGGTTGTATATACTTCTAAACTATTAAACAATTGATTGTACCCTCCTGTCCGCCGTGCTCCGGGAGAGCCATTTAGGAGAGATAACATTGAAAATCGTTGACGCGTCCAATCCCATACCAAAATATCTGCAAATTAGTGCCTGGCTGAAAGAGGTGATCCAATCCGGCCGCTACAAAGTTGGCGAGAGATTACCATCGGAAGTTGAACTTTCCAGAATGTGCGGTGTTAATCGAAACACACTGAGACAGGCCATCGCAGAATTAACCGTTGCGGGAATTTTGAGAAAGGAGAAAGGTACCGGAACCTTTGTCAGCGCACCAGCGCCATCAGAAGTCAAGCACAAACTTGAGCGTATCTACAGCTTCAGAGACATGCTGGGGCAAAGCGGAATTAAGGCAAAGACCATTGTTATGGATAAAGGTATCGAGCAGGCCGATGAGTATGTGGCCAAGACCCTGTTTTTGGGCAGCAGTAAAAAGGTGATTGCGGTACGACGCATCAGAGCCGGAAATGGGACTCCCTATATATATGAAGAAAGCTACCTGCCGGCGGACACCTTTGAAGGGTTTTTAAATTTTGATTTGACGGGCTCTATGTACGATCTCATTTCGGAACGCTTTAATGTCGTGCTCGCCAGGAGCAAACAGACCATTAGTGCTGTGAATTTAGATAAAAAAATAGCCAAAATCCTTGGAATTGAGCCAAATTCAGCTGCAATTTTCTCAGAATACATCACCTTTGACGATAAAAATATGCCCGTGGAAATATTATATTCTTACTACCGGGGCGACAAATATAAGCTGGAAATTGAGCTCGGAAGGTATCATGCCAAACCGAACGGTGTCAGCATCACAGCAGATTAATCCGCACTCAGGTTTTCATCGAGAACTTACAGAAATAATTGAAGAATGGTACGACCTGGGCCGGATTATAAATATTTCAGAAATCCCCGGCGGGTGTGAGAACCGCAGCTACCGAATGGAGGTCGATGCAGACAGCACCACCAGAAGCTATTTTCTGCGCCAGTATAAGCACGGCACTACCGAGCCGAAAATTCAATTTGAACATGCACTTCTCAACTATTGCACTGCCAAAGGTTTTTCCAATGCCGGTCGGGTTATCGCCAACCAACAGGGGGCGACCTATATCAAGTCGGCCAACAGCAAACATTTTATAGCCGTATTTGAATTCCTGGAAGGTGAGGACAAATATGCCTGGCATAATCCGGCCCTCAGCAGGGAAGAACTTATCAGTGCCTCGAAAATGCTAGCTTCCTTTCACACGGCCGTGATGGGGTTCGATCCGGGGAATTTCAGAAGGCTTGAACCACCGATTCGAGAGTTGCTACCGACGTTTACTAACGGTTTTATGAGTTATGCTCAAACCGGCGAAAACAGCCAATTCAAACGCTTTTTTTCGATACATCTGGATAATATTCTGGAATCGATTGAGACGATCCGAATCACCGATGCAGACGAATCAAATATGCCGCTTTGTGTGATCCATTGCGATTATCATCCCGGCAATCTTAAATTTCTAAACAATCAAGTTGTGGGGATTCTTGATTTCGACTGGTCCAAGATAGACTTCAGGCTGTTTGATTTGGCCATGGCCATCGATTATTTTTGCAGCAGTTGGGATGAAACACAAGACGGTGACTTGCTTTTGGATAAAACGTCCCTTTTCCTGAGCGCCTATCAAGAGCAGCTATCTCAAACCGGCGGCATGAGCCCTTTGAATACCGTGGAAATCAGCTATCTGATCGCGATGCTTTCCGCAGCCAACCTGTGCATCATCCACTGGATTGTATCAAGGGTCCATACAAATGCCGATTTAAACGATCTTGAATACCTGACTTATCTCAAACACCATGTCAGGCTTATGTATTTTATTGCTGAAAATCGGAGCGATATATCGCAGTTGACTGCCGACCTAAATTGAAAAAATCAGCGACCACCATCAGGACTTGGGGCTGAGAATGGTCCCTGGAAAGACCCGGGAATAACCTCAGCTTTAGGCCGCTGATTTTTAATCGTCAACTTTAAATTCCGGCTCGTTTGGGGCGGGATTTAGTTATCGTTTTCATCGAGGATATAGATATGCTCGCTTATGATGATTTGATAAGCCAAGCATCTGCAGAACATCGGGATGCCCTGGGACATGAGAAGATAGTTTATGAAGGTATTCAAGAAAATGCCAAGACGGTTCTGGCTGAAGTCGGCATCGAAACCAGGAATAAAAACGTTATCGCCTTGCTGGAGGGCACCGGTCTGGCCGGTTATGATGAATCGACTGCACGAATCTACCTGCTGCCGGAGTTAATTGATCAGGCTCTGGATACGGCTCCCAAAACATTTTCAGGCGATGAAGGGGTCAACACGCTGGGGATTGGCGGCATACCGCCATTTTTATATCGGGAGACCGATGAGTTTCCCATGCCAGCCAGTTATGAAGAGCTGGAGCATTTAATACAAGTCATTGGGGAAAATCTGGATGTGGTTCGGTTTTTGAGCCAACCCGTCAAGGTGCATCGGGGAGATCCGCTGGCCTGCAACAAGATTATGGATTCTCTCGATAATTGCATCAAGGTAACCTGCAGTGCTTATATGAGTGACGAAGATGCCGTGGGGTGGTTTTCCGGTAGAGAAGATTGGCACGACTCTATCTGCGGACTAAAATCACCGCTGACGGCCATGGATGACATGCTGCAGGCCCTGATAAAAAGCGCCGAGGCCGGTAATAATCTGCGACTTACCACCATGCCGCTTGCCGGCCGGACATCGCCCCACACACCCCAGGGATGTATGATTCTCAATCAGTCCGAGGTGATGTTCATGCTGGCAGTAGCCCAAACAGCCAACCCGGGGGTGCTGTGCATGTTTGGCGGTATGCCCTGCACTACGGGTCCCCACGGTGACCTGTCATATTCCCATGATGCCATGAATCTTCTGAATGTTGCGGTAGCTCGGCTCAATATGTGGGTGACAGGGCTGCCAACCGTTCAATCCGGGGGGAGTACCGAAGAAAAACGACCCGATGAGCGTGCAAGGCAGGACGGAATTCGCGGCCGACGAATTTTATGTGAATTCGGTGTCCACCATTCCAGGCATTGTTTCGGCGCGTTGGATAATCTTAATTTTTTCAGTGAAGCGGCCTTTGTTAAAGACTGCGACGCCCACAGGAGTTACTTGGCCAACCAACAAGAAACCTTTGCTATGAAACCGATCCATATTCCATCGGACGACGAAGCGCTGGAGGTCATCCGGCGGGTTGCAAGCGGCGATTACTACGTGGACTATCACACCACGGCTCATATCTCGGTCTTCGATGACTGGGCAACCGACTTGGCGGAAAAAGGACTGCTGCCACCTAAGTAGTCGTTTAAGGGCTCATGTGAACGGTAACCTATCATGATATTGGGGGCTAATCGATGGAAGCAGGGGATTGAAAATGGATTTAAGGTTGCAATAAACAATTTTTTTTGTATATACATCTATAACAATGATCTTATAGACCACAATCCATCTAATGGACAGGAGGAATGAAAATGGAAGCTAGAAATTTTTTTGAAAGATTGGTGGATGTGAGCCCGGGGATGGAGATTTGGTGGGATTCATCGCCTGTTATTTTCAACAACTGGTGCAAAAAGCTGCTGGAAAAAGCTGATGCCCAGGACCGGGATAATCTCAGCCAACAGTTTGCGCGGATGTACGATGAGAATAATCCCATGGACCAGCTATTTAGAGGGGTGACAACCAATCCGCCCCTGTCGCTGCAGGCCATTCAAGACGATCCTCCTTACTGGGAAAAAAAGGCCCAGAACATTCTGGCTGAAAATCCTGATTTGGACAAAGAGGGACTATTCTGGGAGCTTTACAAGTCGGTAGTCAAGGCCGGTTCGGACATGTACCTGTCCTTGTTTGAGGCCAGCGGCTACAAGGAAGGGTTCCTTTCCGGGCAGGTCGACCCGCGCAGTGCCTTTGACAAAGATGCCATGATGCGCCAGGCAGAAGAGATTGCCGCGATAAACCCCAATGTGATGGTCAAAGTTCCTGGAACCAAACAGGGATACGAGGTCATCGAGGAATTGACCGCCAAGGGCATTCCCACCAACAATACCCTGACTTTTGTCCTGCCCCAACTGGTAGATTGCGCCAACACCGTCAAGCGAGGCCTTGAAACCGCCAAGAAAAATGGCGTGGATTTGAGCAAGTGGCGTTCGGTCATTACCCACATGGAAGGAAGATTCGGTAATTTAGGTGGATTAAAAGATTTCGGCAAAGAAGTCGGCGTCGAACTCTCCGACGGCGAAATTCGACTGGCGGAACTGGCTATTTTCAAAAAAGCCTACAAATACCTGATTGACAATGACCTGCCAAGCAAGATGCTGTCCTGCTCCCTGATCGTCGGTCCGACCATCGACGGCCAGGACCGCATTTGGCACCTTGAAGAAAAAGCCGGCGCCAATACGGTGGTAACCTGTCCGCCTTCCTTTATCGATAAAGTTATTTTCCTACCCGGTGTCGAAAAAATTACCTTTGAAAAAGATCGGATCCTGGAGGATATTCCCAAGGATCTAATCGACAAGCTGATGCGGATTCCTTATTTCGAAAAGGGCTCAGCTGTTGATGGTTACTCCCGGGATGAATACAACACCCACCCGGCCCTGCAAAAAACCGCAGAGCAGTTTTCCAAGGCAACCGAAGAGATGGTAGATTTCGCCGGAAAGTGTTTGGGCGGACATTGTTTTACTTGAAAACTCGTGGGGAGTGACAAAACAAAGCCGTGAACCGTTAGCAATTAAAAGGAAAATACAATGATTGTCGGTGTTTTAAAAGAAATCAAGGCTGAAGAAAATCGCGTGTGCATGAGTCCGGGAGGCGTTGAATTCATGCGGCAGCTAGGACATCGGATACTGGTCGAGAAAAATGCAGGCAGAGCCAGCGGCTTTAGCAACGCCAACTATCAGAAAGCCGGGGCCGAGATCTTGGATTCTCCGGCAGACATTTTTAAACGGGCCAAGATGATCATGCGTGTCAAAGAACCCCAACCTTTTGAGCTTAAACTGATTCGGAAGGGCCAGATCTATTTTTCCTACCTTCATCTGGCGGCATCGGAGGAATTAACCCGTGCGCTGATTAAAAGAAAGGCCGTCTGTATTGCCTATGAAACCATCCAAAAGGCAGACGGATCATTGCCCCTGTTGACACCCATGAGTGAGGTGGCTGGTCCTATGGCGATTCATGCGGGAGCAAAATACCTGGAGATGGCCCAGGGTGGCCAAGGAGTTTTGCTCGGCGGGGTGCCCGGTGTTGACCCGGCCACCGTCGTCATTATCGGCGGCGGTGTGGTGGGAATCAATGCGGCCAAAATGGCCAGCGGGTTGGGATCCAAGGTCTATATCCTCGATATTGATTTGGATCGGTTGCGTTATTTAAGCGACGTGATGCCGGCCCAATGCGTCACCTTGATGTCCAGTCCGGCTGCCATACGGAATGTCCTGCCCCACGCCGATCTTGTTGTGGGCGCCGTTCTCGTTCCAGGCAGCAAGGCACCGATGCTGGTCACCCGGGAAATGCTCAGCACAATGAAAAAAGGCTCGGTTCTGGTTGATGTCGCCATTGATCAGGGCGGATGCTTTGAAACTTCCAGGGAAACGACCCATTCCGATCCGATCTATAAAGTAGATGGCATCGTTCATTATGCCGTCAGCAACATGCCGGGTGCCTTGCCCAGAACTTCTACCCTGGCCTTGAACAATGCCACGCTGCCGTATGTTGCCCAGCTAGCGAACAAGGGCTGGAAAAAGGCCATGATTGAGAACCCGGAAATTAGAGCCGGAGCCAATGTGATTGAAGGCAAAGTGACTTATAAGGGTGTTGCTGAAGCGTTTGGCCTTAAATATGACCCGATAAATAAGTTGCTGAAGGCATAGGACTTCAAATTTCATTCTACTTTTAAATTAAAGGAGAGCATCATGATTGTTGGTGTTTTAAAAGAAATTAAGGCAGAAGAGAACCGTGTGTGCATGACACCCGCCGGAGTGGAAATCATGGGACAAAATGGCCATGCGGTACTTGTGGAGAAAAATGCCGGTGTCGGCAGCGGATTTACAAACAAGGCTTATGAAGCCGCCGGTGCTGAAATCGTCGATACACCCCAAGAGATTTTCAAGCGCGCCAAAATGGTCATGCATGTCAAAGAACCGTTGCCGCCCGAATATGATCTCATTCGCAAGGATCAGATCATTTTTACCTACCTTCATTTAGCTGCCGCGGAAGAACTGACCAAGGTCCTTATTAAAAGTCAATCGATCAGCATTGCCTATGAAACGATTCAAAAAGATGACGGCTCGCTGCCGCTGTTAACTCCCATGAGTGAGGTAGCCGGTCGTATGGCAATTCAGCAGGGTGCCAAATATCTGGAAATGGCCCAGGGTGGCCACGGTATCCTACTGGGCGGCGTGCCGGGTGTCGATCCCGGAACGGTGGTCATTATCGGCGGAGGCATTGTCGGCATCAATGCCGCAAAAATGGCATGCGGACTGGGCGCCAAGGTATATATTCTCGATATGAACCTGGAGCGACTTCGATATTTGAGCGATGTCATGCCAAGCAATTGCTTCTTACTCATGTCCAAACCGTCAACGGTTCGGCGACTTATCAAAGAGGCTGATGTCGTCGTTGGCGCCGTGCTGATCCCGGGAGCAAAAGCGCCCAAGCTATTGACGCGGGAAATGTTGAAAACCATGAAAAAGGGGGCAGTCCTGGTGGATGTCGCCATCGATCAGGGTGGTTGTTTCGAGACCTCCAAAGCGACAACCCACAGCAAGCCCATTTACAAGGTTGGCGGTGTTGTGCATTACTGTGTTGCCAACATGCCGGGTGCAGTACCCAAGACATCTACCCTTGCCTTAACGAACGCGACGTTGCCCTATGCAGTCGAAATTGCGAACAAAGGTTGGAAAAAGGCCATGAAGCAAAATGCCGAAATCAAGCTAGGGGCCAACGTTGTCAAAGGCAAAGTGACCTACAAAGGGGTTGCGGATGCGTTCGGACTAAAGTTCACGTCTATTGAGAGCTTGTTAAAGAAGTAGGACTGCGGGAGTGATGCCCGTTTTGTGGCTCATGCAAATCCAAAAGAATATTAAATAAAATTAAAAAATCAGAAGGAGTGCAATATGAAAAAAGACCTTAAAGACTGGATTGTTCCCTGGCTTTATACATCAAGAGAGTACAACGTCGGCATTTTGGATAAAGCCATGGAAAATCCCGGTACCGCCCGCCTGATGCTCAATGAGAACCCGATCCCACCGTCAGAAAATGTCATCAAAGCGGTGGCGGAATCCCTTCGACACGGTAACTGGTATCCGGACAGTTTTTTACGATTGAGAACCAAAATTGGTAAAATGTACGGTCTGGGTCCGGATAATGTCGCCCTGGCCAATGGATCATCAGACACCATCGATGCCATGATGCGCGTATTTCTGCAGCCGGGAGACGAGTTCTTACTGTCCACCCCGACATTCGAGCTATTCCCGCCCCGGGCCGAACTTTGCAACGCAAAGGTCGTTCAGGTTCCGGTCAGGGAAGACAACCTCAATTACGATGTCGATGCCATGCTGAATGCCATCAATGATCGGACGAAGCTGATCTTGATCATCAACCCCAACAACCCCACCGGTCTCTATATCGATGATGCCGATCTAATTCGATTTTGCGAGACAGGGGTTCCCCTATGCGTGGATGAGGCTTACTTGGACTACAATCCTGACAAGCAATCCAAAGTATCTTTGATCGAAAAATATCCCCATGTGTTCCTGTCGGTTACTTTTTCCAAAGCCTATGGATTTTGCGGTATCCGATTCGGGTTTGTCCTGGGCACCGAAGAGATGATTGCAGCCTTCAACCGTATGTTTTTGCCCTGGAACGTGAGCCGGATGGCTGCAGCCGCTGCCGAAGCGACCATCGACCATCCCGAAGAAGTCAAAGAGAAGGTCAAACACAACAACCGCTGGATGGCCATTTTTACCGAAGAGCTTAAAAAACTGGGACTTAATCCGTTTCCGGCCAATGGCAATTATATGTTGATTGATGGCACCATGACCGGCAAATCCACCGAAGAAATCCTCCAAGCCGCCCTCGACGAAAATATCTATCTGAAAAAAATCGGTGAAATTCATGGCAAGACCGGATATTTCAGGGTTACGCCCGGAACTGATGAAGAAAACGAAAGATTTGTAAAATTTATCAAATCGTATTTTGGATAGCAGTTTGGGATGAAGAACAAAGAGTCACGACGGACGAATGGTGGTGTCGCTTTCAGCGGTCGCAGCCTCCGCCACTTCAGCGCGGTTGACTCGTTTTGCTTTAAAAAATTAGAAGCGGCTTGGTCTGCAATTTAGAATCGCCGACTGAGCCGCTTGCGGTTCTTTCCAACATTCTGATTTTGACATAAATGCCCATAGGACAAAATTAATTTGAGGAGTTATAACCATGCAAGACAGTGCCCAAGTAGTCATCATCGGTGGCGGAATTGTGGGTTGCAGCACCGCTTATCATCTGACAAAGATGGGGTGGAAAGATGTTGTCCTGATTGACAAAGGGGAGCTTACCAGTGGCTCGACCTGGCATGCTGCCGGTCTGGTCGGGCAATTGCGCTCCGAACGCAACATCACGCGCATGCTGCAATATAGCGTCAGTCTGTACGACACATTGGAAGAAGAAACCGGTCTTAACACCGGCTGGAAGATGAGCGGCTGCTTGCATCTTGCCAGCACAGCCGAGCGAATGTATGAGTTAAAAAAAGGTGCCACAACCGCTCGCAGCTTTGGGCTCGAAATGAATATAATTTCTCCCCAGGAAGCTTATAACCTCTGCCCGATCATCTCTTTGGATGGTGTCATCGGCGCCGCCTACATGCCGACGGATGGTGAGGCGGATCCTTCCGGAATCACCCAGGCATTGGCTCAAGGCGCCCGCAACCGGGGAGCCAAGATCTATCGTAATAATTTGGTGACCGGCTTCGAATTCGACAAAGACCGTGTAACGGCCGTCAAAACCCAGGAAGGCGATATCAAGTGCGAAATTGTCGTTAATTGTACCGGCATATGGGGATATCAGGTGGGTGAAATGCTGGGGATCAACACGCCGGTGGTACCTTTCATGCACCAGTACGCCATTACGAACCCTATTAATGATTTGCCGCCAAAACTGCCGACGATCCGGGATAAGGACAATTTGATTTACTACAAAGAAGAGGTCGGTGGGCTGGTGATGGGGGGATATGAGAGAAACGGTATCCCTTGGGCGATTGACGGCGTCTCCAATAATTTCAACTCCAACCTGCTCGACGCCGATTTCGACCATTTTCTGCAACTGGCCGAACCGGCGACCTCGCGGACCCCTTGCCTTGAGGAAGCCGGTATCCGCAAACTGGTCAACGGCCCCGAAGGTTTTACACCGGACGGCGATGCTATTATGGGTCCGGCGCCGGAACTGGCCAACGTGTTTGTGGCCGTGGGATTCAATGCCTTCGGTATTGCCGCCGGCGGTGGTGCCGGCCGTATGATGGCCGAATGGATCATCGACGGCGAGCCGAGCCTGGATATCTGGCCGCTGGATATCCGCCGTTTCGGCCCCTACCATAAAAGTCGTGCATACAACGTGGAGAGAACCA
>JAAUYD010282225.1_pt1 | contig 11238 bp, 9 predicted proteins | sample 7278101 | NCBI WGS metagenome assembly JAAUYD01 (sample SAMN14350128, study PRJNA611818) | marine sediment metagenome | isolation source: surface marine sediment (0.6m) | place: French Polynesia: Moorea | collected 2018-08
CATCACGCCGCATTCTGATGTGGGACAAGGAATTGCGTCGGCGCAGGCCGCGCTGATTGCAGAGGAGCTGGACGTCGAATTCGGGCAGTTCGAGATCAGCTTCGGCAGACCGGACCCCGCCTACTACAACCACTCATTTGGACCGGACTTCGCGCCTTACTTGTCGACGGATCAAACTCTGGAGGCGCGTGCCGTGCGCACCGCCTTTGACGCCATCATCAAAATGAATGGTATTCAGGGGACGGGCGGGTCGACCGGGGCCGCCGACAGTTTCGAGAAGCTGAGGATGGCGGGTGCGGTCGCGCGAGAAACGCTCAAGCAGGCCGCGTCAAACCGGTCCGGCGTTCCGGTACGTGAACTTCAGACGGCTGAGGCAGCGGTCATCCTGCCGGACGGCTCGACAATTCTTTACGTCGATCTGGCGTCTGAGGCGGCCTCGATAGACCCGGTTACGGATGTCACCCTCCGGAACCCGGAAGACTGGAGGCTCGTTGGAAAGCCGATGAAGCGCCTCGACATTGTGCCCAAATCCACCGGCACCATAACCTTCGGGATCGATCTGGAATTTGAGGGCATGTTGCATGCCACCGTGAAGACGAACCCGCGGCGCGGACCGATGCTGTCCTACGACGCATCCGGGGCGGAAAACCTGCGTGGCGTAAGGCATATCCTTCCTGTCACCGACGGCGTCGCCGTCATTGCAGACAATACTTGGCGCGCCTTTCGGGCCGCGGACGCAATCGACTTCGCATGGGGACCGTCTCCCTATCCGGCTGAGCAGGACGATCATTGGGCGGCTGTCGCGTCCTCCTTTACCGAAGAGCGCCTCAATGCCGAGTGGCGCAACGAGGGCGACGTTGAAGGTTCTCTGACAAGCCCCGAGCAAGTGCTCAGCGCGGAGTACCGCGCGCCCTATGTTGCCCACCAACCCTTAGAACCGATCGGCGCCACCATTAGAGTAACCGATGAACGCGTGGACATCTGGGTCGGCCACCAAATCCCAAGAACTGTGCAGGAACGCGTGGCCGCAGTGACCGGTCATGAGGTCGATGCGGTCCATTTCCACCAGCAATTCGTGGGTGGCAGCTTTGGGCACAGGCTGGAATGGGACAACATCAAACTTGCGGCCGAGATTGGAAATCAGCTGCGCGGAGAGATCATCAAGCTGACGTTCAGCCGCGAAGAAGACTTCGTGCAGGACTATCCCCGGCAAATCGCGATGGCCAGGTGCACCGGTTCACTCTCCGAGAGCGGTATCGAGGCCTTCGACTTGCAGATTGCCCAGACGTCGACGCGGGCCTCCATGGCCGAACGGTCAGGCAATACGATCCCTGGGCCCGATAGCCAGATCGCCATGGGGGCCGCAAACCACCGCTACAACATTCCAAACTACCGCATGCGCGCCTACGCTGTGCCGGACCTCGCTCCAGTAAGCTCTTGGCGGGCTGTTGGCGCTTCCACAGGCGGCTTTTTCGTCGAGTCCTTCGTTGACGAACTGATCCATGCATCCGGGCGCGATCCGCTTGATGAACGACTGCGCATCTGCAACGACCCATTGTCGAGGCAAGTTCTAGAAGCGGTTGCGGAGATGGCCGATTGGGGCTCTGACCTGGGGCCGAGCCGGGGGCGCGGTGTCGCCTTCGTCGAGTCCTTCGGGACGCGGACCGCTGAGATCATTGACGTCACAAACACCGATCAGGGCATCAAGATCGACAGGGTGTTCGTCGCGCTGGAAGTCGGAACGGTCGTCGATCCGATCAATTTCGAGAACAACGTGCAAGGCGGTGTCGTTTGGGCACTAGGCCACGCGATGAACTCCGAGATCACCTACGCAGACGGCATGGCAGAGCAGACGAACTACCATGCCCACGAAGGCATGCGTCTGTACCAATGTCCGGAGATCATCGTGCGTGGGCTCGAAAACAGCGATCGGGTCACCGGTATTGGCGAGCCGCCGGTAGCTGCCGCCGTTCCAGCTCTCGCGAACGCGATTTTTGCAGCGACTGGTACGCGCCTGCGCGAGATGCCGTTCAACAAATTCATTGACTTCGTCTGAGGGGGCCAAGATGTCCAGAATGATCGCAGCATGTGCCTGCCTTGCGCTCCTCTCAACACCGGTATCATCGCAAACGGCTTCTCAGGTAACGAATTCAATTGAAGGCACACCGCTGTCTCAAGCTGAGGCGCTTGAAGCGTGGAACGTGGTGTACGAAGTGTTTTCGCATCCGCGCTGTGCAAACTGTCATGTTGGCGACGACAACCGCCCGCGCTGGTCCGGGCCAAGCAATGGCTTGGCCGAAGGAGAATGGCGCTTTCACGGAATGAACGTGATCGCTGGAGACAGCCGTATCGGGGCGGAGACGCAGGTTTGTGGCACCTGCCATCAAGTCACAAACGCCCAAATTACCCACGGCCCACCTGGTGCACCGCATTGGCAGCTTGCTCCAGTTGAGATGGTCTGGTGGCAAAGATCGTCTACTGGGATATGCAGGCAAATCCAGGACCCCGAGCGAACCGGCGGACGCGATTTAGCAGAGGTCGCCGATCATCTAGGCCATGATCTTTTGGTCCTTTGGGCGTGGAACCCTGGGCCGGGACGCGAGGTTCCGCCACATTCGGTCGAAGAAACCGTCTCGGCCTTCCTGAATTGGGCGGCTTCCGGTGCTCCATGCCCGACCCTCGAGTGATACACAAACACTGGTGTTTTAGCTTAGGTGCGCTTCTTGTTTGAAGCCGTTTCAAAAAAACAGTGTGAAGCAACTATGCTGTTCCACAGCAAGATCGTCTTCCCTTATTGTGCAGCAAGTGGACATCCGAGGAGTCTATCGCAATGGCGGTACTGTCCCGCGCAGAGTGAATTCACCTGCCTTGCGACGGAGCAATTGCAGCGAATGTCCGGTTCGACGGGCCGCACTGCAGCCTCGCGACGTCCTGTTAAACGGCAGCTTTGGGCCGAAGGCGACAGTGTAGTCATTTTTGCGGAGACCAAACCGAACTGTTTTGAAGTTTGGCCGAAGCATCAAAATTTCTTGAGGTAGCGCAGAAGTTGGAGGCATTCATTGGGGGTCTCGTGAAGAAATCACAGTCCCTTCGGCGCACCAGTTCTCAATTCAATATTGCCCAGCCCCAGGCTTTTGTTTGCGTTTCGCGGGAAGCTCGTGCTGTTGACGCGCTTTGTATCTGCGAGAGGTGCGTCGCTACACGGTGTCGAAGCCAGGGAAACAATTGAAACAGATTAGCCGTTTCTCTGACGATTTCCTGAAACGCGGCTGACTTAGTCCTCCGAAGCGAAAGTTGAGACAAGCAACGGAGAACGATTGGATGACGCTCGCGGCCAAAAAACACCAGACCCCAAAGGAAAGGATTTGCGTCAGCACCAAGGTGACGTTCGCCATTGGTCTGCTTGCCTTGCTGGGATACATGTCAGGCGGTGCCAGGGGCATTGAAGCCTGGGCACGGATGTCGGACGTCGAGGCGCTATCTGGTCTTTTCCTGGCCGTCGGACCCTTGGCTGTTGTTGTGCTTCTTGCTTTTGCCGTGGTCGTCTCGCCGATACCAAGCGGGCCGATCGCGATGGCGGCCGGAGCTCTCTACGGCCCGGTCGAAGGCGGTGCATTGACTGCGGTCGGAGCTTTGTTGGGCGCGATGATCGCCTTTGGTCTGTCTCGCAATCTGGGATATCGGCCACTATGCGTGTCGAACCTGGCTTTGGCAAAGTGGATCACCCGCCCGAGGACGCAGTTTCGGCTGGCACTCGCGGTCCTGATCTCGCGACTGATCCCTTTCATTTCGTTTGACGCCGTCAGTTACATCGCCGGTTTGACAGCAATCCGTATGCGCAATTTCGCGATTGCGACGACCGTCGGAATCCTGCCTGCAAGCTTTGCGTTCGCTGCACTGGGGGCCGGCATGACGAGCCTCGACAACACAGTCCTGATGGTGGCGGCTTGTGGCGTCACGCTGGTCCTGCCCGTGGGCTGGTTCCTGGCGAAACGTTTGCGATCGGCAGGTTAGGTTTCCGGATCGAAGACATACCCGATACCGCGGACCGTCCGGATGATCGTCGGCTTTTGCGGGTTCTTTTCGATCTTTCGGCGTAGGCGCGAAATCCGGATGTCGATACTGCGATCATAGGGATCCCATGACCGGTCATGGGCCTGTTCCAGGATCTGGTCGCGGTTCAGGACTCGGGCACGGTTCTCAGCGAAAAGCTTCAAAAGCCGGAATTCCATCGCCGTCAAAGGCACGTCTTCGCCCTTGGCGTCGGTCAGCTTTGCGGCTTCCAGATCGAGCCGGAATTCACCGAACCGAACACATTGGCCATTGACCGTCTTCTCCGCCGTCGCCTCGACGGGTCCGGATCGACGTCGAAGGACCGCCTTGATGCGGGCTTCCAGTTCCCGAAGGTCGACCGGTTTTCCGAGGTAATCGTCCGCTCCCATTTCCAACCCGACGATCTTGTCGATGGTCTCGCCGGCGGCGGTTAGCATCACTACCGGAAGATCGCTTTCGGTGCGGAGGCGCCTAAGCGCTGACAGACCATCCTCCCCGGGCATATTGATGTCGAGGATCACGAGATCGGGCGGGGCCGCTTCGATCTCGGCCCGCAGCCCTTCAGCATCGCCCGCAAGGCGCACCGAGTAGCCGCGCTTCTGCAGGTACTCTTGCAGCATCTCGCGCAGATCTGTTTCGTCATCGCAGACCAGAATGCTGGGTTGATGGGTGGCACTCATTCGGACGCTCCTTCCATGCTGAGTTCTGCCACGAATGCGCGTAGCTCCTGGGGCGAGACGGGTTTTTCGATATACGGGCGGCGACTTTCCTTCAGAAAGACCTGTGACGCCTTGCCCATAGTGTCACCGGTCACGAAGCCCGTGCGTGACACAAGCTCCGGGAAATCCTTCGAGATCATCTCAAAAACCGTGCGTCCGTCAACGTTCGGCATGTTCAGGTCGCTGAGGATGACGTCGTAGCGTTGCGCCCGAAGCATGTCGAATGCGTTCTCGGCTTCGTACACTGCGTCCGCCTTGTATCCGCCTCGTTCGAGTACCTCGACGTTCAGGTCGGCGACGTCGACTTCATCGTCGATGACCAGTACGCGTATTGCTTTCGGCTCTTCCGACATGGTCGACGCCTCCTGACGGCATGGCGCATCCACGTTACCGACCGGAAGCGAGATCGTGAAGCGTGTGCCTGTCGGATCGACATCGCCGATTTCGATCTTTCCCTTATGGGCGGCTACAACGCGGTGACACACTGCCAGCCCGATCCCGGTGCCCTGTCCGACGTCCTTAGTGGTGAAGAACGGCTCGAACACGCGCGCGCGGATGTCGGACGGAATGCCGGGTCCGTTGTCTTCGACATGAAGCAATACCGTTCGGTTGCTCGCATCGTATCGGGCAGTCAGCCGGACGTAATCGCCAACGGCCGAGGTCTCGATTGCCTGTTCGGCATTGATGATCAGATTGACCACCGCTTGTGTTATCTGGTCGTTATCGGCGCAAATCCGAGGCAACTCGGCATCAAGATCCGTTTCAATCCGCACATTTCGGCCCGGATTGCCGTAACGCGCCACCTCGACTGCGGTTTCGACTAATTCGCCAATGTCGACAGGTTCCATCCGGACCGGCTCCTGGCGCGCCATCGTAAGGAAGGTTCGCACGATTTTCGCACATCGCTCGGCCGCGTTACTGATCTTCTTGATCTGGCGCAGAACTTCGGGATCGTCGGTTTCATCCGACAGCATCATCGCGTGGCCGACAACCACAGAGAGCGGGTTGTTGAGCTCATGCGCGACACCTGCAAGCAGGCTGCCGAGTGCCGACATCTTCTCGCTCTGAAAAACCTGTTCGCGCTGGCGCGCCAATTGTTCTTCGATGGCGAGCTGCCCGGTCAGGTCCCTTGAGTGCGAGACGATAACGTCTTCGCCGCCCCATTGAATTAGGCGTGCCGACACAGCGCACCAGAATGGCTCGCCCTTCGCGTTCTTCAAACGCAGGCGGTACTCGTGCACGTCGCGGTGCTGGCGGACTTCACCAAGAAACCCAACGCGATCTTCGATCGACACATAGAAATCCCGCGCGCTGCCCCGCTCACCGTAGAGTTCGATGGCCTGCGGACTTCGAAAAAGGATTTCGCCTGTGTCGGCACGGATCATCAGGATGGGTGCAGGACAGGCCTCGACCACCTTCCGGATCAGATCGTCGCGCTCCAGTTGTTCGGTCAAGTCGGTGACCGAGGATACCACGCACAAATCGCCTTCGTATTCGGTCAGCGCGCCAGTGACAGATACTGCACGCGGACTGCCATCCGCGGTGCGGGCATCGAACCGGCGGTCCCGCACCTGGCCAAACTCTTTCAGGTCGGCGACATACTTCACGCGATCCTCGGCGGAGGCATAATAGGATGACCCGTACTCCGCGTCGCCATAGAACGCACGCGCGGCCGGCGACAGGTAGACGATCTTGCTGTCTTCGAGGCGCGCCATGATGACAGGTGTCGGGTTCGTATCGAACACGGTGGTCAAAAGCGCCTCGCGTTCGCGTAACCGGTTCTCGGCCTCGACGCTCTCGGTGACGTCGGCGCGCGTAATGAAGAAACCGCCGTTCGCCATCGGGTTATAGGACAGGTCGAAATACTTGCCGTTCAACTCGCGAACCGACGCCCGGCGTTCCTTTGAGCTGCGAAGTTCGTCACATTGCGCCTGCCAGTCACCCGTCACATCGCGCAATCCAAGGGCCAGATCATTTTCGATGCAGGCCTTCAGAATATCCCGCCATTGTGCCCCTTCCGTGAGCAAATCCGAGATGGGATGAAACTGCCGCCGAAAGTCCCGATTGCAAAACACCAGCCGCTCGTCGGAATCGTAGACGGCGAGCCCTTCAGCCAACCCATCAAAAGTGTCGGACAGGATTTGGATAGTGTCGTGTTCGTCTGTCAGGTCTTTCGTCATGCGACGAAAAATAGTCAGCGCATGTTTCAGTCGATTTTCCGAACGGCGGTGTTCTGTTTCAATTGTAACAGCGCATCTTGCACTGCTCGATAGCGATTTCCGCTTATCGGTCTGATAAATATACGATTTTTGAACATCCGCCGACCTCTCTCTACAAGAAGCATTTGAAACCCTGTTCCACGGTTTCGGACGTACCGCTGCAACACTGGCAGATCACAACGCTGCCATCGAAACAGCGTCAAGCGCACAAAATACAGAAAAGGACACGAACATGAACAGGATGCTCTCCTCATTCCGCGCCCGGATGGACGAAGCCGCGACCCGCAAGGCGATGCGTCATTTGGACAATCACCTGCTGCGCGACATTGGCCAGCCGCCGCGCGAACGGCAGCCCAAGCTGGGCCATTTCTAACCTCTCTCTCGGAGTCGAATTATGACCGAGTTTCAGAAACGGCACCGCCTGTTGCCAAGGTCGTCCGTTGCAGGCGATCGCCGGCGGGCGAGCATTCAACGCCACTTCGACGCCCGCTAAGCTTTCAAGGATGCCAGACCCATGACCATCAAGACCTCTATCCTCGACACCATCGGCAACACGCCCGTGATCCGCATCAACAACATCGCTCCCAAGGGCATCGAAATGTTCGTGAAGCTAGAAGCTGCGAACCCGGGCGGTTCCGTCAAGGATCGGCTTGCCCTGTCGATCGTTGAAACGGCCGAGAAAGATGGTTCGCTGAAGCCAGGCCAAACGGTGGTGGAGGCGACGTCTGGCAATACCGGCATCGGGCTCGCGGTCGTATGCGCGCAAAAGGGGTATCCCCTTGTCGTCACGATGGCCGAGAGCTTCAGCGTCGAGCGCCGCAAGCTAATGCGTTTCCTCGGTGCAAAGGTTGTTCTGACGCCTGCGTCCGAGAAGGGCACGGGTATGGTCAAGAAGGCGCGCGAACTGGCCGAAACCCACGGCTGGTTCTTGGCGCGGCAATTCGAGAACCCGGCCAATCCTGAGGTGCACGCAAACACGACGGCAGTGGAAATCATCGAGGACTTTGGCACGAACGGTCTCGACTATTTCGTGACCGGCTTCGGCACCGGCGGCACGCTGACCGGAGTGTCCCGCCGTCTTCGCACCGACAGTCCCGCGACCAGGATTGTGGCCGTCGAGCCGGAAAACGCGATGCTGCTGAACGACGATCATGTTCAAGCGTACAGCGCCGATGGCAGCGCCGCCGCCGCCCACCCGGCCTGGCGTCCGCATCCGATGCAGGGTTGGACACCTGATTTCATTCCGCATGTCGTACAGGAAGCTTTGCATGAGAACCGGATCGACGCGTACCAGCCTGTTGGGGGCGCAGCGGGCATGCAGGCCGCGCGCGACCTTGCCCGGAAGGAGGGCATCTTCGTTGGCACCTCGGCCGGGGCCACTTTCGCCGCCGCCTTGGAGATCGCAAAGACCGCGCCCAAGGGGTCGAAGATCCTCGCCATGCTGCCCGATACGGGAGAGCGTTACTTGTCGACGCCGCTTTTCGACGATGTCAGCGCGGAAATGAGCGAGGAAGAACACGCGATCAGCCGTTCCACCGATACCATCCGGTTCGATGTCGCGGCCGCGAGCGCGGCGCCGTCTTTCCTGGCTGCCGATGCCGAGGCACTGGCGGAGGTTCATGAGACGGCGAACAATCACCCGGTGCTGATGTACGTACTGGAATGGTGCGAGTTCTGCTGGTCGGTCCGCAAAATGTTCGAAGAAGCGGGCATCCCTTATTCTGCCATTGAACTCGACTCGGTGGAGTATCAGAAGGACAATCGCGGTGCGCGCCTTCGCTCTGCACTTCTGGAGATCTGCGGCACGCACACGATTCCGCAGGTCTTCGTCGGGGGCGAGCATATCGGCGGCGCAACGGAAACCTTCGACGCCTACAACGCCGGCAAATTGGCTGACATGCTGCACGCCCAGCAGATCAAGATGGCCGCCGCGGCGGAAAACGCTTACACCTATTTGCCGAAGTGGTTGCACCCGAGATGAAACCGGAAGCAATCATCCAGACTGTCGCGCCCGCCGTGGCGCATGCGGCGAAGTACGGCCTGATGTGGCGGAGCCAAGTCCGACCGCTCGACGCGTCCGCCAGCGCGGACGATCTCCGCGCGAGATTTGGTGGCCCCACGCCGGAAGCGGGCATGGACGAAACGACGGTCATCACGGACCTGATCCATGCCGCCGAGCCGGGTCTAGTCGGGAACACGCGCCCCGGATTCCATGCCTGGGTGATGGGCGGCTCCAGCCCCGTCGGTGTCGCTGCCGACTGGTTGACCAGCGTCTGGGGCCAGAACGCAGGCATCTATCAATGCTCTCCTGCCGCCGCGACGGCCGAGGAGGTGGCCGCAGGCTGGCTGCTCGACATCCTCGATCTGCCGCGCGAAGCCAGTGTCGGTTTTGTCACCGGCGCGACCATGGCAGGCTTCGTGTGCCTCGCCGCCGCGCGAGGTGAGATCTTGGCCCGTTTCGGTCACGATTTCGATGCCGACGGTTTGTATGGCTGTCCGAGAATTACTGTGTTCGTCGGCGAAGACACCCATATCTCGAATATGGCCGCTCTGCGGTATCTGGGCTTCGGCGCACGTCAGATCGTGCGCATTCCCTGTGACAATCAAGGTCGCATGCGGGTCGATGACTTGACCGACCGTGTTCAACAGACGGTCGGTCCCAAGATTTTCGTTGGAACCGCTGGCCACATCAATTCGGGTGCCTTCGACGATTTCAACCGCTTGGCCGACCTCGCCGCAGAGCAAGGTGCCTGGCTTCATGTCGACTGTGCCTTCGGGCTTTGGACCCGTGCCGTGCCTGAACTGAAAGTGCAGACATGCGGTCTCGACCGTGCCGACAGCTGGTCTACCGATGGCCACAAGTGGCTTCAGGTTCCCTATGACTCGGGTTTTGCCATCGTCCGTCATACAGACGCACATCGGAAAGCGATGGACATCTCGGCGAGCTATCTCAGTGAAGCGCCGGGCGACGGTCGGAACCCGACCCACTTCGGCCCGGAACTCTCGCGCCGGGCGCGGGGCTTCGCCGTCTGGGCGATCCTGAAGTCGCTCGGTCGCGAGGGCGTCGCCCAGCTGATCCGCGGCCACTGCGACGCCGCCCGGCAGCTTGCGCACAGGCTTTCGCGGATCGACGGGATCACCGTCGAAAACGAGGTCGCCCTTAACCAGCTCGTCCTGACCTTCGCGGACGGAAGACAGGAGCCGGACGCACTGGCCGATGAGATGGAAACAGCCCTCAACGCAAACGGCGAGCACTTCTTCCGAACGTCAAAATGGCAGGGTCGAAACATGCTGCGCGTGTCGATTATCGAAGACGGCACCGACACAACCGCGATCCAGAAGCTCGGCGCCAAGATCGAGCGCTGTTGGGAGGCGGTGCGCACCTAGGCCCGCAGCCCCGGGGATGACCTGAGACCCGCCCACATGGCGGGTCTTTTTTGTTCAGATTCAGATTCTTACCGAACCGACAACCCACTGAAACATTCGATACCAAATGTCCCTGGTTCTGACCGCAAACTGAAACGCATGTCCCGTAAACCTTTCTTCGTAGCCGGGGCGCAGGGCGTTCAACAAACCTCCCTCATCCCATGATCCCGAAGCGCCCGATGCGCCCCGGCTGAGACACATCGAACCAACACTGAACACAGTCCAAAGGAAACTCTCGAATGACCACCGACGTTATGGAAAAACCCGCGAAAGTCGCCATGAACGGCGTCGACGTCCCCACCCTTCTCGGCACCATCGGTGCCGTCGGCGAACAGCCGGTTGCCGCTCAATTCCAGTTCCGCGCAAACGGCGCCTGGGTCAACGGCACGCACAGCCGTGCGACGATCAACGGCTTCTTCGGCGCAGGCCAAGAACACGAACGTGGCGCTGACTTCGTGGCCGAAGGCGATCACCCGGCTGTTCTTTGTGGCGCCGACAATGCACCGACCCCGGTTGAATACCTTCTCTCGGCTCTGTCCGCCTGCATCACTGCCGGCATCGCCAACATCGCGTCCGCGCGCCAGATCAAACTGAACAAGGTCGACGTGAAGGTCGAAGGCGACATTGATCTTCAGGGCCTCCTCGGCCTCGACGATGAAGTCCGCAATGGCTTTCAGAAAATTCGCGCCACCGTCCGGATTGACGGCGACGCCGAAGCCGAAAAGCTGGCGAAGGTCGTCCAACAGTCCATCGCGCGCTCAGCTGTCTTCGACATGCTGAAGAACGGCACCGACGTCACCGTCGAGATGGCCGCGTGATCC
>JAAUYD010032228.1_pt1 | contig 11237 bp, 13 predicted proteins | sample 7278101 | NCBI WGS metagenome assembly JAAUYD01 (sample SAMN14350128, study PRJNA611818) | marine sediment metagenome | isolation source: surface marine sediment (0.6m) | place: French Polynesia: Moorea | collected 2018-08
ACTGGAGCGACTCATGGACTACAACTGGCCTGGCAATGTACGTGAGCTCAAATCCACCATTCAATCGGCCGTTAACCTGGCCCAGGGCAAACGAATCGAAATCCAGCACCTCCCAGAGCACATCCGCGCCCTGCCCAAGAAACAGCGCAAAAAAGAGCCGGCTGCTGCTGCAGCGTCACAGGCCATTGTACCCCTGGAAGAGGTGGAAAAAGCACATATCCTCAACGTCTACGAGCAGCTCAACCAAAACAAATCCCAGACCGCCAAGGCGCTGGGAATCGGCCTCAACACCTTACGGCGCAAGCTGGCCGCCTATGTAACGGAGTAGGCCCATGGTGATACGATTTGTGGTTACTCTGATCGTCCTATGGTTATGGGTGTGGCCGGCGATTGCCCAGGAAGGCGGAAAGAGTGTGCCCTACGCCTGGAACCGCGATCAACTCTGGTCCCAACTGGAGCAGCGCTTCGTGGCGGCCCGTACACAAGATTGCCGGAATCATCAATCCGAGATTGCCCGTCAACTGCATGGGTTGAACACCTCTATCCGATCCATAGAAACAACACCCCTTTCGCCAGACGCTCCGGTCTGGGACAAAGCGGAACACCAGATGCTGTCCCTGGGCCCGCTGCTGGCCGCCTGCCCCGATCAGCTGCCGGAGTATGTATCGACGGTGACCCGCCTCCAAAAAGCAATTAAACGCCAAGCCCAAAAATGGTTGCCCCAGGCACAGGAGAGCCGTCGACGCCTCTATCAGATCATTTACGGTGGACGCACCGCCATTGAAGAGATTCTGCTTCAAGCCCCGAACCACAGTATGCCGGCGTTGTGGAAGGCTGCGCCGATCCCATCCGTTGCGCCGTCGATCGAAGTCCATGGCATCACGCTCCACAGCGGAGACATGCTGGTCTCACGTGGGGGAGCGGCTACCTCTGCACTGATCGCCAGGGGCAGCGACTATCCAGGCAACTTCTCCCACGTTTCATTGCTCTACATAGACGAGGTCACCCGTCAAGGGTCGGTGATCGAGGCCCTGATCGAAACCGGCGTTCAGATCCATTCGGTGGAAGAATATCTCCGGGATAAGAAATTCCGTATCATGGTTCTGCGGCTTCGGCCGGACCTGCCCGCTGTGGCGTGAAACCACGGCATCGCACACCAAGCTGCCCGATGGGCCTACGAGGCTGCCAAAAAAGAACCGATCGATTATGATTTTGAAATGGATTTCCGCAACAACGACAAACTCTTCTGTGCAGAAGTGATTTATGCTGCCTACCAAACAGTCGGTATTACCTTGTGGACCGGTCTCTCCCACATCTCAGCAGAGGGAACCGCCCGATGGCTGGAGGGTTTTGGTGTGAAGAACTTCATCACCCTGGAGCCCTCTGATCTGGAATATGATCCCCAGCTGGTCCGAGTGGCAGAGTGGCGCGATCCGAGCACCCTCTTCAAGGACCACGTCTACAGTGCCGTCACTGACGCCATGCTGGAGGGCGCCAACGCCGGCGACACCCTTGGATATAATCGCCTGATGCTTCCGCTGGCATGGGGAGCCAAGGCATACAGCGCCCTGAAGAATCGATTCGGCGGAACAGGTCCGATCCCAAAAGGAATGAGTGCAAAGGCCGCTTTGAGAAGTAAATGGTACACCCGGCAGCACGCTCAACGGGTTGAGCGGGTGATGACGTTGGTGGATGAATTCAAGCGCGTCAAAGGCTACACACCGCCCTATTGGGAGCTGGTTCGCCTGGCACGCACTGACCCGCAATAGATGCAAACGATCTTTTTAGGTCGCGAAAATTATCAGAGGATCATCTAATCCCCGCGCAAATGATACGGGCATCGAACGGGGCCGATCATGCCGGCCCCGTTCTAAATTCGTTATCCGCTCAGGCACCACCATCGTAGTAAATTGGAACCCCTAGTTCATTGAGAGAGAAATTGTAAAACACATGGTGGCCGTCATAGTCCAACACGCGCAGGTCATCGCTCTGTTTGAGATCATTCAGGATAACCTGGTATTGGTTGCCATAACGCTGCTTGACCTTGTGGGTGTCGATTTCAAATGCGATAAATTTTTTGATACCTTTGGTGGCCAGTTTTTCGACAAACCTGGGATCGTTGAGCTCTTCATAACTGGTCAGGAGTAGAATGGGCCCGGTACCGGTAAAGAATATACCTGCTTTCATTCCCCACCTCCTTCTTGTAATGGGTTTGAAAAAAGCTGCCCGTTGATTTTGGGGAGATGGTCCCCATTCAAGATCGTTTTTCAGTGAAATGGTGCATATCGCTGGGCTACATGTGCGAAAGTTACCGATTTCAAACATTATAACGACGAGGGGTGGGACAAGTAGACAAGATGCCAAGCGGACGTCAAGTGAACAGCAGTTCTGGATGTCACAACGATGTGATGGTGTGATACATCGCAGGCAGCGGTATACCTTCATACTGGGTGCTAGGCCTGTTCCTGTCAAGGACTATGTTCGGAATCGTGACAGTGAAATGCCCCTATCGCAAGCCACTCGCATGCGGCAGGAACCTATATCTCCCGGGTCATTTCTTTGAGCAGTGCCGTGAGAAATTCCCAGACCGTAATTATCGTGGGAATCAGGATGCGCTCATCCGGAGAATGTGGGTTCCGGATGGTCGGACCGAATGAGATCATGTCCATTCCCGGATAGATATCTCCGATGACAGCACATTCCAACCCGGCGTGGATTACCTGGACCACCGGTTCGCGGCCGTAAAGCGATTGATAGGTTTCTTCTGAGCGCCTCAACAGAAGCGACGCCATTTCAGGCTGCCAGGGGGGGTAGATGTCGTGGTCCTTTATGGCTACCCCGGAAAGGCGCGCCACGGCATGCACGGATTTCGTGACTTCATCCAGTCGCGAGAGCGAGGCGCTGCGCTGGCTGCTGAGTAAAACAAGTTGGCCTTGGTGTAAAGAGACGGTGGCCAAATTGCAGGATGTGTCCACAACGCCCTCTAGTTGGGCTGACATATGAAAGACGCCATTTGGAAGTGAAAGCAGGGTCCTTAGCACCTGAACTGTCGCCTGTTCATCGATGGCCGCTGCAGGGATGTCAGGTCCGGTGACCACCTCCGCTGTGATGAACAGATCCTTATCGCTGTGCGCGAATTCCGCTTGGATCGTACCTTCCATCTGGGCAATGGCCTCCATTGCCTTGGCCTCATTCTCCGGGGCGATGCTGATCAGGGCCTGGGCATCTCGCGGAATGGCATTCTTTCGGGAGCCGCCGTCGATGGTGATCAACCGGGTTTCTCCAAAGTTTCGAACCTTCATTAACGTACGCGCCAGAATTTTATTTGCATTGCCCCGGTGCTTGTGAATATCGATACCGGAATGGCCGCCTTTGAGGCCGCCAACCACAACTTTGACAAGTGTTCTCTTCGCCGGGAGTTCGGTCATTTCGTATGACCGCTCCATGGTGGTATCAACCCCGCCGGCGCAACCAATTGTGAAGATGCCCTCGTCTTCGGAATCCAGGTTGATGAGGTATCGTCCCTCAACGAAGCCTGGCTGAAGAAACTTTGCCCCGTTCAGTCCGGTCTCTTCATCCACTGTGAACAAGAGCTCCAGTGGTGGATGGATGACGGATGGGTCATCCACCAGGGCAAGCATATAGGCAATGGCGATACCGTTGTCCGCTCCCAGTGTTGTATCGGTGGCCGTCAGCCAATCGCCTTCCCGATGGGATACAATGGGATCTTTGTCAAAGTCGTGTTTGGACTCCGGCGTCTTTTCACACACCATGTCCATGTGGCCTTGCAGGACAAGGATCGGTGCTGTTTCGTAGCCAGGACTTCCGGAAACACGCACGACAAGGTTGCCTCCCTTGTCGGTAGAATATGGCAGGCTGCGCTGGTCTGCCCACGCCTTCAACCATTTGCATACCCCTGCTTCGTTTTTACTGCAGCGGGGGATGGCATTCAATTTTTCAAAATAGTCCAAGATAACAGAGGTGGTGTCGGCCATATTTTCGGGTCTCCTCATCGGCTTTCAGACAGCCGAATCTGATCACCGTTGCGATGTGTTGATAATAGGCAAAATTTGGTTTGAAATCGGATGCAACGCCCTTATTTGGCACCATAAGTTGCATCATGGGGAATGTCAATGAAACGGGTATCGAATGGTTAATTCAATACGAAATCCAGCTTAAATATTGACTTTTTCATCAAAATGTGATCGAAGAACTGTTTTCTTGAAGCTATTTTCTGAGGAGACCCGGTGTCGGGGCCCCGGCACCGAAACGGATATATAGACGTTGTGTTCAAAGTAGGAGGTGCACAAGTGCAAGGTTTTGATGCAATCACCGCTCAAAACGGATGGGCCATGGCGGCAACAGGCGCCTGTATCGTTATAACCGGTCTATCCGTTTTATCCTTTATCATTTCACAACTTCATCGAATTCTCGGGATATTCGAAAAGAAGGAAAAGACCACATCTGAGGTTGTCAAGGAAACCAAGGATCCGATCTCCGCGGTCGTCGTCAACACCACGGATCCGCTCTTGGACCTTGAGGCCACGGCACTACAATATCGATCATTGACGGCTCAACTCGGGGAGTCCTTCGAATTGGCGCAGCTATACCAGGCATTGGAGGCGGCCAAAGCACCCCATCCGCATATCACGGTGAGGGAGTTGAAAACATCTGGCTATCTGGCAACAGGTGAAGAAGGACTGTTTTCCTGGACAAACATCTAATCTACGTCACATCGACAACATCATTATAAGGTAGGCCGCTATGGAATTGTTTTGGGACTTTGTACAAAATACCGGATGGTACATGCTCGACATCCGCTATGTCATCATGATCGGTGTGGGCATTCTTTTTTGCTACCTCGCCATTGCCAAACAGTACGAGCCACTTCTGCTGCTTCCCATCGGCTTCGGCATCATTATTGGCAACATTCCATTTTTTAAAGGCTTCGGTCTCGGCATCTATGAGGACAACAGTGTGTTGCACTACCTTTATTTTGGTGTCACTTCTGGCCTCTATCCCTCCATCGTGTTTTTAGGTCTGGGCGCCATGACCGACTTTAGCTCAATGCTCGCAAGACCTAAACTGATGCTGCTGGGCGCTGCAGCTCAGATGGGCATCTATTTTACGCTCTTATCTGCCATGGCGCTTGGTGACTTTGAATTTTTTCAAAAAATCGGCATGGTCTTTTCCGCCAAGGAAGCCGGATCCATTGCGATCATCGGTGGTGCAGACGGCCCCACCTCTATCTTTCTCACGGCCAAATTGGCGCCCCATCTCATCGGGCCTATCGCTATTGCCGCGTATTCCTATATGGCGCTTATCCCGATTATCCAGCCGCCCATCATGCGCCTGATTACCACCAAGGAAGAACGCCGCATTCATATGGCCGACGAGGGCCGCAAGGTGTCCCGCAAAGAGTTGCTCTTCTTCCCCATCGTTGGCGTTTTGCTCTGCTGCCTTCTGGCACCCGCCTCCATTCCGCTGCTTGGACCCTTTTTCTTCGGTAACCTGATGAAAGTGTCCGGCGTGGTGGATCGACTGGCCAAAACTGCCGCATCTTCCATTATCGATACAGCCACCATTTTTCTCGGTTTCACAGTGGGTGCCAGTACACAAGCCGATGTATTTATCAGCACCAAATCCGTCGGTATCTTCCTGCTCGGATCGATTGCTTTTTCATTCGCCACCGCATCCGGGCTTGTTGCCGCTAAGATCATGAACCTTTTCTTAAAAGAAAAAATCAATCCGCTTCTGGGTGCGGCAGGCGTATCGGCAGTACCAGGGTCAGCTCGAGAAGTGCATCTGGTGGGTCAAAAGGCAGACCCCTCAAACTATTTGTTGATGCATGCAATGGCGTGTAATGCTTCCGGTGTTATCGGGTCTGCAATCTGCGCTGGGGTTCTTTGGAGTTTTCTGGCCATTTAAAACTCCCGGTTTACATATGATTCCCGAAAAGCCTGCCCCTCCTGGGCAGGCTTTTTTTGTTGATAAATACTACCTTTTACTTCTCATTTTATTTTGGCATAGGCCATTTTTCTTGACCCCTTTCATACCTTGTGAGAACATCTTTTTTAGAGGGGAGAACATTAATCGCTTAACCCCGCATCCGTTCCCCGCATTGAACAACACACGATCCTCGCACTGGGCTCGAATAGCGCATCTCCTTTTCTCCTTTCCCGCTTGTTTATGATCTTTTCCAACAGTAGCAGAAACAATTCCGCGCAAGGAGGAGTATATGATCGCAAAAATCCTGATCAAGCGTCGATTCAAACCTGGATACGCACCTCAAATCGTATCATTACTTAATGATGTCAGGCAGTTAGCTATGAACATGCCCGGCTATCAATCAGGTGAAACCCTGACCCGAAACGGATATCCGAATGATATGGTGGTCATCTCCACCTGGGGAAGTTTGGACGCTTGGAACGCGTGGAAAGATAGCGATCAACGGAAAAAGTTTGAAGCGATGTTGGAAGTCTACCAGAAGGGTCCCACTGAATATGAAGAGTATCTATTGGGATCTCCTTTGCATGTTGAGTGACCGGCCTATTTTAGCATACAATTTTTGCTCAAAGTCGCCCGACGTCATTTTGTCCATCTCTATGTTGCTGGCGAAATCGACGCTCACTCTTGCTGAGAATTACTTTTGTCCGTCTTGGCTTTGGTGTGCGGTAAGTTTGGAATTCGATTTGGATGGCTAAAATTATTCAGAATCGATGCCCCTGTTTGTGGTCATTTATAAGCCGCCATCCACATTTTTGGCCTCTGCAAACCCTTTATCCATGCGGGTCTACATGCCAACTCGCTGAGAGCCTCATTATCAAACGATCGGGTCCTAATGCATACCCTGGCATGGATAAATTTTGACCCTTGACTAGTCTGAATTCGAATCTTCGGTCACGTCCAAAGCCAGTGCCGCCCAGCCGGTTCTATCCGCCTGCCAGATCACACGGTAGGAAGGTTTCGGAAGATAGGTTTTTAAGCGTTCGCATTCGTCCAAACGGCATCCTGAAAGAATCCATTTTGAAGAAGTTGCTGACAAGGCTTTCATGGTCGGTATCAGCTCAATTATGGTTGGGGGCCGTAAATTGGCGAGGATCAAATCGTATTTCACACCGTAAAAATGATCGAGGGATTTATCGGAGATCTGCACACAATGCGCTACTTTGTTTAAAATGACGTTCTTTTTTGCTTCGTGGCAGGCCGCAGGCTCAATGTCCACGGCATCAACCCGGGGGATTCCCAACATTGCTGCAGCGATGGCCAATACGCCCGTACCTGTACCGATATCCAATGCCCTCCATGCGGGTACCTCCCCGACACCTTGTAGCAGATGATCCAACGCTTGTAAGATCATGCGGGTGGTCGGATGATCCCCGGCCCCGAATGCGGTTCCATCGTTAATCTTGATGTTGACACGATCCGAATCTGTTTGTGTGGTGAGTCTTGAAGGCGTAAGTACAATTCGGTTGCCAACATAGACGGGGCGGTTATAATTCAGTTCTAAATGGGTGGTTGAATGGTGTTGCGTATAGGCCAGTTTTCCCTGAGAAACCAAGTCTCGAATGGCCATTCGAATATCTTTACGTTGGGATGACGGGTATCGCCTGCGGATGGTCCGCTCTAAATCAGAAGGGGTCAAACGAAGATGCGCTTCTGTCAGCAACCTGATGATCGCTTCCTTGATTGCGGCATCCTCGACCAAACTTCTCACCTCACCCGATCACACTTATACGTGTTTCGTTTAAGCGGATTCAAACGCCTGCTTTTTTCAGCTGATCCTGATACCAAACGGCGAATTCGTACATGCCGATATATCGATCATCGTCATTGATGATGCCAAGTGCCATTTCCAAAACACCACCGGAATATGCGTTGCCGTAATTCTCCTGGGGGCAGTTCTGTAAAAATTCACGCACCAATTGTTGGGTGGTTCGTTTGGTTTTATCGCGACGGATGTCGATGGGATCTTTGGGTTCCTCAAATGGATCCCATTTCTCATATCCGATTTTGGAGATGTGTTTCCTCCGACGCGGCGACATGCTCTCAAAAATGGCACGCTTTCGAATCTCTTTTTCTTTTTCATTATCCGACACGATTACTCTCCCTTGTCCCCTGCCTCATCCTGGCCCGCCTGATTGACGCCAAGGTATTCTTCATTATAGTTGGTAAGCAGCGCCATGGAGAGGGGCACCAGAACTTCAGCTAATTTGGGATAGTGGCTTTTGATGTCCTGAGCCAATTCAAAGGATATTTCATATAGTCTGCGCTGTATATTTTCCAGTTTCACAGTGGGATATTGTTTACCCTCTTCAAACTTGCTCAATCCACAGGTGTGAGACTTTCCCCCTATAACGGTCGGAATCCCGTAAAGCCGGCAGGTGATGGGACGTGATTCGTACATTTCGCACTTATCCTGATCGTCCAGCATCGGACAACGAATCCGTTGCGTTGCCATATCCTCAAGAATCTCGTTTTCCGGCTTACCCTCTTGATGCGCCTTGCTCGCCTCACGCTTCAGCTTATAAACTTTGCGATCGGCAGTATTGGCCCTCTCGATAATTTTCTGGCGCGCCTCTTTTGGGATCACCCTGTCAAACTGGTGCTTGATAAACATCGCCTCGATCAAGGTTAGATCAAAAAGCGCATGGCAGCAATCTGAGCACCCCACTTTGCAGGTCACACATTCGCCGAACTCTGTCTGAACCTGCTGGAACACAGCTTCAACTTGATCCACCAATGATTGATATTTTTCAAAATAGGGCTCAAAATCCATTTTCAACTCCTCTTTGTTTCACGTGAAACAAATTTGATCCATTATCGATGGGTTGCCCAGGGGGCAACATGGTTTACCAATGCCAATGCAGTGGACTATTTGCCAATGCAAAACTTACCAAAGATCTCATCCAGGATATCGTCATCAATCCGATCGCCTGTGATGACACCCAGGGCGTTTTTTGAAGCAACCAGGTCGTCTGCGATGAGCTCATCAGGTTGTTGGTTGTGGATACCTTCCACCATCTGTCGCAAAGATGCAAGCGCCGTTTCAAGAGCCTTTTTCTGGCGTAGATTTGGGACAAGGCTCCGGCCTGGATCGATCACCACTTCGGTGAGACATTTGTCTCGAATAGCCTTTCTCAGCAGCTCGATGCCATCTCCGAATTTTGCCGATATAAGAACACGGTCAAGAGAGGCTACTTCCTGAGGAAATTTAAGATCTGATTGGTCTGCCATCAAATCGGTTTTGTTAATGACAAGCAGGAGGTTTCGATGGTTCATCTGCTCATAGATCGTGTGATCGTCATCTGTGATTCCTTGCTCCCCATCCACAACCCATAACACCAGGTCTGACAATTCAAGGTTCTCCCTCGTCTTCCGCATACCGATAACCTCGACAGGATCTTCGGTCCTATGAAGTCCGGCCGTATCTGTAACCAATACAGGGATGCCGGATATCGTGATCTGATCCTCAACCAGATCTCGCGTGGTGCCGGGCAGGGAGGTTACAATGGCCTTATCTTTGTTGATCAACCGATTCAGCAAACTGGATTTACCGACATTGGGCCGACCGATAATATCGAGCCGGATGCCGTCGCGATACACATGACCCTCATCATACTGCCTTAACAGCGCCTCGGCAGGTTCGATCACGCAATCGGTGACGATCTGCGCGATCCGCTCGCCGTCGTAGACGTGTTCAACATCGTCAGGAAATTCGATCCCGGCCTCGAGCTCTACCTGAACTTCGGTCAATGCATCCATGAATCCATTTACGGCGGATTTCAGACCGCCCGTAAGGTGGGTGGCGGCCAACTGCTGCCCAGCCTCTGATTTAGCGGCGATCATATCGGCGATGGCTTCGGCTTGACTCAGATCGATTCGCCCATTTAAAAAAGCCCTTTTGGTGAATTCACCGGGCTCGGCCATTCTGGCACCACACGCCAAAACAGCGTTCAGGATGCGACTTAAAACAATGAATCCAGAGTGGGATTGAATTTCGACCACATCTTCTCGGGTATAGGAGCGGGGCGCCGGCATCATCGCCATCAGCACTTCATCGATCACATCACCGCTGTGGGGGTCGAATACGAAACCAAGGCGCAGCCTGTGGGATCCGAGGTCTTTGCTGGGGTGATCCGATTCGGACGGTGGAGAGACTTTTCGGAGGGAGAATAAACGTTGTCCAATAGGGATAGCGTCTGGACCAGAGATACGGACCACCCCTATTCCCCCGCTTCCAATGGGTGTGGCTATGGCAGCAATGGTTTGGTTATCCATGGTATGAAACTCGACGACTGGTGATCAAAGAGCATCTAAAAACCAGAACCGATACGGGCTGGGATACCGACGCTCCTCTATCGTTTTAGTTGTAACCACGGTTTCCGCGGCGCCGTTTTTTAGGAAAGATCACCAGCTTGCGGTAATACCCTTCTCCAACACTTTGGGTACGGACGGCATTATTGCTCTTGAGGTGCATGTGGACCGTTCGTCGGTCGTAGGCATTCATCTGGCCAATGGTCACCGGCTTATTGGTTCTTTTTGCCTTTTCAGCCATTTTGCTGGCCATCTTCTGCAAATTGGTTTTCCGCGTTTTGAGGTACCCTTCCACATCGACAAGGACCCGGACTCGCTGCTCATTCTGTTTGTTGACAATTTTTTCCGCGAGATATTGCATTGCCTCGAGGGTTTGCCCACGTTTTCCGATAAGCAGACCTGAGTTACCGCCTTCGATTTTAAATATCAGGCGCTGGTCTTTCACCTCAGTGACGATGTGGGCCTCTTCGGTAATAAAATCAGCAAAACGCTGCAAAGCTGCTTCGCCAATTTCTATGGCCTTGTTCAGGTCAGCGGGTGGTTTAGCGGGGGTGGTTTCGGCGACCTCTTTACCGGGGACCGGCTCAGGAGCGACCTTGGAATCGCGCCTGGGCTTGGGTTTGGGCTTGGGCCTTTCAACCGAATCCTCATCCTTCAAGTCAAAGGCATCTTTAACCAAATCCATGGCCTGGGAGCGGGTGTCGGAATCAACTCTACCGGCCTCCCTGCTTTTAATACGTATTTTGGCTTTTTTGGCGCCCACCAATCCAAAGATACCGGAGGATCCATAAGAGACGACATCGTATTCGAGCTTCTCCACCGGGGTGTTCAGTTCGTTACTGGCCTTCTCCAAGGCCTGGTCCATGTTCTTGCCTTCAAACTCCAAAAATTGGGACATTATTTAAACCTCCAAAAACTAG
>JAAUYD010172133.1_pt1 | contig 11236 bp, 8 predicted proteins | sample 7278101 | NCBI WGS metagenome assembly JAAUYD01 (sample SAMN14350128, study PRJNA611818) | marine sediment metagenome | isolation source: surface marine sediment (0.6m) | place: French Polynesia: Moorea | collected 2018-08
CTGGGACTACCACGAACACCTCGACGACTTTATGCAGGCATTGGAACGAATCGACGCATCGCGAGCCTTGCTCGTCAATAACCTGGATACGATTCGCTGGAACGCGATCAAAACCTACCTGAGGGAACTCGAGAATCGCGGTTTCGATATCGTGCCAACCGAATGGCACGACGTTCTGACGGAGGGCTGCCTGCAGGCGGCCTTCGAGACATTCGACGCGGAGCGAATCGTGATCAAGCCGGTCGTCGGTGCGAACGCGATGGATACGCACGTGCTGGACAAGGGCACGGGGCTCGCGACAGCGGCGCTGCTCGAAGCCTACAGCAACCGGCCGTTCATGCTGCAGCCGTTCCTCGATGTAGTACAGGAGGTCGGCGAATACTCGCTGTTCTTCTTCGACGGCGGCTACAGCCACGCGATACTGAAGGTGCCCAAGCAGGGCGATTTCCGCACGCAGGAGGAGCATGGGTCCGACATCCGGCTGCACGACGCATCGCCGGAGCTCATATCCCGTGCGCAGGCCATCGTCGATTCGCTACAGCCCGGGCCTGCCTACGCGCGCGTTGACTTCGTGACCGCAGAGCCGGGCGGGATTCTGCTGATGGAACTGGAGCTCATCGAGCCGTCGCTGTACTTTCGTACCGATCCCTCATCGACAGCGCGTTTCGCGAGGGCCATGACCAACTTCTACCGGCGGGAGACCGGAACATGAGAATTCTGATGCTCTTCGTGTCACTGATGATCGCGGCCTGCGGTTCGCCAGAGGCGAAGCGGCCTGAGATCCTGATGCAGACCAGCATGGGCGACATCAGGATCGAGATCGCGGCCGATGTCGCACCGTTGACCGGCGCGAACTTCCTGCGGCTGGCAGAGGGCAGGTACCTCGACGGCGCCGGTTTCTACCGGGTTGTGAGACCCGACAACGACAATGGTACGCCGCCGATATCGGTCATCCAGGGCGGGGTGCAGGATCGTGGCTCGCCGTTCGCGCCGATCGCGCATGAAACGACTGAGCGCACGGGCCTTAAGCATGTCGATGGCGCGATCTCGATGGCGCGCGCCGGGATCGGCACCGCGTCCACCGAGTTTTTCATCTGTGTCGGTGAACAGCCGGCCCTCGATTTCGGCGGCGAGCGCAACGCGGATGGCCTAGGGTTTGCCGTCTTCGGTCGAGTGGTATCTGGAATGGACGTCGTGCGCCGCATCCATGCTCTCGAGGCCGATGCTCTGACGAGTAACCCCTACCTCGCCGGCCAGGTGCTGGCTAATCCGATCGTAATCGAGTCAGTCAGCATTGCCGATTGAGACCAGTCGAGAGCCGGTCGCCGACTGAGGATCGTCAGCTTCGCCATCGAACGCGGTCAGGCGCGACGTTTTTCCGCTGCGCCACCGAGCAGCGGCTTCAGGTATTGCCCGGTGAATGACGCCCCTGTCGCTGCGACGTCCTCCGGCGTGCCCGCTGCGATGATTTCGCCGCCACCGTCACCACCTTCCGGGCCCAGGTCAATCAGCCAGTCGGCCGTCTTGATGACATCGAGGTTATGCTCGATCACGAGCACCGTGTTGCCCCGATCACGAAGCCGATGCAGTACCGACAGCAGCATCTCGATGTCATGAAAATGCAACCCGGTCGTCGGCTCGTCCAGTATGTACAGCGTACTGCCGGTGTCCCGCTTGGAAAGCTCACGCGCGAGCTTCACCCGCTGCGCCTCGCCGCCCGACAACGTCGTCGCATTCTGACCGAGACGGATATAGGACAACCCGACATCGAGCAGCGTCTGCAACTTTTTGGCGACGACCGGGACATTTTTGAAGAATTCCAGCGCGTCCTCGACGGTCATCTCGAGGACCTCGTGAATCGTCTTGCCCTTGTAGCGAATCTCCAGGGTCTCACGGTTGTAGCGCTTGCCTTCGCAGACGTCGCACGGGACATAGACGTCAGGCAGGAAATGCATCTCGACCTTGATGACGCCGTCGCCCTGGCAGGCTTCACAGCGTCCGCCCTTCACATTGAAGCTGAAGCGCCCCGGCATGTAGCCCCGCGAACGGGCCTCCTGCGTACCCGCAAAAAGCTCGCGTATCGGCGTGAATAGACCGCTGTAGGTTGCGGGGTTCGAGCGCGGCGTCCTCCCGATCGGGCTCTGGCTGATATCGATGACGCGATCGAAATTCTTGAGCCCCTTGATGCTCTTGTGCGGCGCCGGATTGTGGCTGCTCCTGTTCAGCTCGTCGGCGACGGCTTTGTACAGCGTGTCGTTGACCAGCGTCGACTTGCCGGAGCCGGATACGCCCGTGACGCAGGTCATCAGGCCGACCGGAATGTCTACGTTGACGTTCTTCAGGTTGTTGCCCCTGGCGCCGCGTATCGACAGCTGCTTCTTGCGGTCGGGCTTTGCCCGTTCGGACGGAACCTCGATACACCGGGCGCCGGACAGGTACTGTCCGGTCAACGAAGCCGGGTTGGCCTTGATCTCCTCCGGGGTACCCTCTGCGACAATCTTGCCGCCGTGGACGCCGGCACCGGGGCCCAGATCGAGGACGTGATCGGCGGCGAGTATCGCGTCCTCATCGTGTTCGACCACGATGACCGTATTGCCGATGTCCCTCAAATGTATCAACGTCGACAGCAGGCGCTGGTTATCGCGCTGGTGCAGCCCGATCGACGGCTCGTCCAGGATGTACATCACACCGACGAGCCCCGACCCGATCTGGCTGGCGAGCCGGATGCGTTGTGCCTCGCCGCCGGACAATGTCTCTGCGCTGCGGTCCAGGGACAGGTAGTCGAGCCCGACGTCCGACAGGAAGCCGAGCCGGTCGTTAATCTCCTTGACGATCTTGTCAGCAATTGTGGCTCGCCAGCCCTCCAGGGACAGCTCTTCGAAAAAGGCCTTCGCGTGGCCCACCGACTTGCCCGAGATTTCGGGCAGAGAATGCCCGTCGACGAATACGTGCCGAGCGGCCACATTGAGTCGCGTTCCGCCGCAATCCGGGCAGGCCTGGCTGTTCAGGAACTTCGCGAGCTCCTCGCGAACGGCGCTCGACTCAGTCTCGCGATATCGACGCTCCAGGTTCGGGATCACACCCTCGAAGCGATGCCTCTTCTTGACCTGCATACCGCGTGAGTTGGCGTAGAAGAACTCGATCTTCTCGTTCCCGCTGCCCCACAGGACGATCTTCTGCAGCTTCTCGCCCAGCGATTCGAACGGCTGCTCGATGTCGAAATCGTAATGCGTCGCCAGGCTCTGGATCATCTGGTAGTAATAGGTTGTCTTGCGGTCCCAGCCACGGATAGCGCCGCCCGCCAGCGACAGCGCTTTGTTGACCACGACACGTTCCGGATCGAAGAACTGCTTGACGCCGAGCCCGTCACAGGTGGTACAGGCACCTGTCGGACTGTTGAAGGAGAACAGGCGGGGCTCGAGTTCGGACAGGCTGTACCCGCAGATATTGCAGGCGAAGCGATCGGAGAAGACGATCTCTTCTTCGTCGCTGTCCATCCAGGCGACTTTCGCGACACCGTCCGCGAGCCTCAGTGCCGTCTCGAAGCTCTCCGCAAGCCGCTGCTTCAGATCTTCTTTCACTTTGAAGCGGTCGACGATCGCCTCAATCGTGTGTTTCTTGCGCAGATCCAGCTTTGGGGGCTGGTCCAGCTCATACACTTCGCCGTCGATGCGCGCACGTACGAATCCCTGCGCCATCAGGTCCGCCATCAGCGCAAGATGCTCACCCTTTCGATCGGCAACGACCGGGGCGAGCAACATCAATTTCGATCCCTCGGGCAGCGCGAGTATCTGGTCCACCATCTGGCTTACCGTCTGCGCCTCGAGATTCGTGTCGTGCTCCGGGCAACGCGGGGTACCGGCACGAGCGAAGAGCAGGCGCAGGTAGTCGTGAATCTCGGTGACCGTACCGACGGTAGAGCGCGGATTGTGCGACGTCGACTTCTGTTCTATGGAGATTGCCGGTGACAGCCCGTCGATATGATCGATGTCGGGCTTTTCCATCATCGACAGGAATTGCCGCGCGTACGCCGACAGCGATTCGACGTAACGCCGCTGACCTTCAGCATAGATCGTGTCGAAGGCCAGGGAAGACTTACCGGAACCGGACAAACCTGTGAACACGATCAGCTTGTCTCTCGGGAGACTGAGATCGAGGTCACATAGGTTGTGCGTCCGTGCACCGCGGATGTCGATAGTTTTCATAAAGGAGGCAATTTCGCGACGAGCAACCTGCTAATATACGCCGCCTTTTGACTCCGGCGCAAAACACGCGGCGATGAATAGCGACGAGCCCAAAACAAACAACAACATGCTGCCGTCCGAGCGCCGATCGGTCACCGTACTTGCGCTGATTGGCATGCTCAGGATGTTCGGCCTGTTCTCGCTGCTGCCGGTGCTCGCGCTGTACGCGGCCGGGCTCTCGGACGCGTCGCCCCTGCTGATCGGCCTTGCGGTCGGCGGCTACGGCCTGACCCAGGCGTCCCTCCAGATTCCGCTCGGAGCGCTGTCTGACCGGGTGGGACGCGTGCCGGTCATCGTCGGCGGCTTGCTGGTGTTTGCCGCCGGCAGCATTCTCGCTGCGAGTGCCGAATCGATCTACGGGGTCATAGCAGGCAGGCTAATGCAGGGTGCGGGTGCGATATCGGCGACACTGTCCGCATTGGTCGCGGACGCGACCCGGCCTGCGGTCCGGACGCGCTCGATGGCCATCTTCGGAATCGGCGTAGGCTTCGCCTTCCTGCTTGCGATGGTCGTCGGCCCGTACATCGCCGCGGCGTTGGGCGTCCGGGCGCTGTTTGTCCTGAGCGCCGTGGTTGCCGCGCTGGCGATACTCATGCTGATGGCCGTGCCCGCCGAAGCCCGGCACAACACCCGGGCACAGAGCTGGGAATTCAGACAGGCCATCACGCCGGAACTCCTGAAGCTCGATTTCTTCGTTTTCCTGCTGCATGCGATCCTGACAGCGAGCTTCGTTGCCCTGCCGTTCCTGCTTGCCGGGCGTCTCGAGTTGCCGATCACCGAGCATTGGACGATCTATGTCGGCGCCATGCTCGTGTCGCTGCTCGGCACTGTGCCGCTGATCCTGCGCGACGAGCGTCAAGGCAAGTCTTCGACCATCGTCACCGCGGTGCTGCTGCTGTTGGTTGCGGAACTTTTGCTGGCGTTCGCCGGGTTCTCGATGTCGGGCGTGTTCATCGCGCTGGCGCTGTTCTTCGCCGGGTTCAACTTCCTCGAAGCGGCGCTGCCATCGCGCGTATCGATATTGGCCAGTGACACCGCGCGAGGGGCCTCGCTCGGCGTGTTTTCATCGTCGCAGTTCCTGGGCGCCTTCGTCGGGGGAGTCGTCGGCGGTCGCTTCATCGCTGGCGGGGATCCGTCGCTGGTATTCCTCATCTGTGTCATGTTCGCCCTGATCTGGCTGGCAGTGCAGGGGCTCATCCGGCCCAAATCCTTAGCCTAGGCCCGGAATTGCGGGTGGCTTTTGCCCGGTCAGGCACTAAAATAGGCCCCCCTCGGGAAGACTCCGAGCGGATAATCAGAAAAGAAGAGGTGTGGCATGGCCCGCGGAATCAACAAAGTCATCATCGTCGGAAACCTGGGACAGGACCCGGACACGCGATACATGCCGTCAGGTGGCGCGGTAACCAATTTTACCGTCGCAACCAACGAATCCTGGAAGGACAAGCAGACGGGTGAACAGAAGGACCGGACCGAATGGCACAAGGTCGCCATGTTCGGCCGGCTGGCGGAAATCTCCGCCGAGTACCTGCGCAAGGGCTCACAGGTCTACATCGAAGGTAAACTCAGGACCCGCAAGTGGCAGGACCGGGACGGCAATGACCGCTACACGACGGAGATCATCGCTGACGAAATGCAGATGCTCGGCGGACGCGGCGGTGGTTCCGCGCCCATGGGTAGCGGTGATCCGGGGCCTGGGAGTAAGCCGCCGCCGCCAGCAGACGACTTCGACGACGACATTCCCTTTTAGCGCACGAGGCCGTCAGCCGCCGCGATACGGCGTTGCCGCCGGATTTAAAATGCTCATGTACTTGCGTGTACCCTCCGCTTTTAAATCCGTCGGCGCCTTGTCTCGCAACACCTGAACGCCTTCTCGGGTTGGTCACAGACGACCTCCTAGAGCAAGTCGCAAGCCTGCTTCTGGACCCTGACATGAGCTCAGCGCCTAATGGGTCGACACGACAGCAAGTACAGAAATGAGCAAGAAACTTTTCATCAAGACCTTTGGTTGCCAGATGAATGAGTACGACTCCGAGAAAATGGCGGATGTGCTCAGGGAATCGCATGGTTATGAGGTGACGCAGGAGCCGAAAGAGGCTGACCTGCTGCTGGTTAACACCTGTTCGATTCGCGAGAAGGCGCAGGAGAAGGTCTTTTCGGAACTGGGCCGCTGGCGGCCGTTCAAGGACATGCGTGATGACGTCATGATCGGCGTTGGCGGCTGTGTGGCCAGCCAGGAGGGCGATGGCATCACGAAGCGTGCACCATTTGTCGATCTCGTGTTCGGGCCGCAGACGCTGCATCGTCTGCCCGAGATGGTCGATGAGGTCAGTTCGAAACGACAGTCTGTCGTCGATATCTCGTTCCCCGAGATCGAGAAGTTCGATCGACTGCCGGAACCCCGGGCCGACGGCTGTACGGCCTTCGTATCTGTCATGGAAGGCTGCAGCAAGTACTGCAGCTTCTGCGTCGTGCCCTACACGCGCGGCGAAGAGATCAGCCGCCCGCTTGATGATGTCATTACCGAGGTCGTCATGCTCGCTGAGCAGGGCGTACGGGAAGTCAACCTGCTCGGACAAAACGTGAACGCCTACCAGGGACCGATGCATGACGGCGGGCTCGCCGACCTGGCGACGCTGATCTACTACGTTGCCGAAATCGACGGCATCGATCGTATTCGATTCACGACGTCGCACCCGGTCGAGTTTACGGACAGCCTGGTTCAGGCCTATGCCGAGGTGCCGGAGCTTGCCAGTTATCTGCACCTGCCGGTTCAGCACGGCTCAGACCGCATCCTGTCGATGATGAAGCGTGGCCACACGGCGATCGAATACAAGCAGAAGATCAGGAAGCTCAAAGCTGCTCGCCCGGGAATCTCGCTATCATCCGATTTCATCGTCGGATTCCCCGGTGAGACGGAGGCGGATTTCGAGAAACTGATGAATCTTATCGCCGAGGTTGGCTTCGACCAGTCCTTCAGTTTCATCTACAGCGCAAGACCCGGGACACCCGCCGCGAGCCTCACCGACGACACGCCGCTGGACGTAAAGAAGCAGCGCTTGCAGTTGCTGCAGGCACGGATCAATCAGCAGGCCATGGCCATTTCCCGTGACATGGTAGGGACAACGCAGCGAGTGCTGGTCGAGCGGCTCTCGAAGAAGAGTGACGCCCAGGTGACCGGCCGGACGGAGAACAATCGCTGGGTCAATTTCGACGCCGATCAGTCCGTGATCGGCAGTTTCGTCGACGTCGAGATCACCGAAGCCCTGCCCAACTCGCTGCGCGGCCGCATGACCAGCACGATTGCCGCGTAGGCCCGCAAAGCCTTCCATAGCCGCATCTGACGCGGTAATCTGTTGATCGGTGCATGTTTATGCACCGCGAATCTGCAATCCCCGCACGAGAGGAATGAAGAACCCGCCTTGAATGCCGTTCAAATATCCCAGGACATCGTCCTGGAGCCCGCCGACAACGACCGCCTGTTAAATCTCTGCGGCCAGTTCGACGAACATCTGCGACAAATAGAACGCCGACTGCACGTGGACATCGCGAGCCGCGGCAATCGTTTTCGAGTGACCGGCCGCCCGGGTGCCGCCGAGATCGGGGGCGACGTCATACGTTCGCTGTTCGCGATGACGGCAAAGGAGCGGCTTGATCCGGAGCGCGTGCACATGCTGCTCCAGGAAACCGCCATGAAAGAAGACAGCCCGGACGAAACCGATGCGCTGGCCGACGAAACGGCTATCCAGACGCGGATGAAGCTGATTCGGCCACGCGGTGCCAACCAGGCGCGGTACCTGAAGAACGTCGCCGAGCACGACCTTGCATTCGGCATTGGCCCCGCCGGTACCGGCAAGACCTATCTTGCCGTCGCTGCCGCCGTGGGCGCCCTCGAAGCAGAGCAGATCCGCCGCATCGTGCTGGTGCGCCCCGCGGTGGAAGCCGGCGAGCGCCTGGGCTTCCTGCCGGGCGACATGTCGCAGAAGGTCGACCCCTACCTGAGGCCGATGTACGACGCGCTGTACGATATGCTGGGCGCCGAGCACGTCAGTCGCCTGATCGAGCGCAACGTCATCGAGATCGCACCGCTGGCGTTTATGCGCGGACGCTCACTCAATGAATCCTTCGTCATCCTCGACGAAGCGCAGAACACCAGCGTCGAGCAGATGAAGATGTTCCTGACGAGGATCGGCTTCGGCTCGCGAGCGGTGGTCACGGGCGACGTGACCCAGATCGACCTTCCTTCGGGCAAGCAGTCCGGCCTCGGCAACGCGATCGAGATACTCGAAGGCGTCGACGGCATCGGGTTCACGTTTTTTACGAAGCAGGATGTCGTCCGGCATGCGCTCGTGCAGAGGATCGTCGCGGCTTACGAGTCGGCAGACGACTCAAATTGAACGCCGACCCAGCGTCGCTGGTCGACGTGCACATTGCCGAAGGCCTGGCGGACATTCCGGACCCATCGATCCTGACCCGCTGGGTCGAACTTGCCCTGGACGAGATAGACAAAGCCGGTGCGGTTTCAGTTTCGCTGAGCGTGGTCGATGAAGAGGAGAGCCGGCGACTGAACCGCGAATATCGCGACCAGGACAAAGCGACCAACGTGTTGTCCTTCCCGATGGAGTTCGACGTGGCGCCGCCGCCCGATGAACCGCTGTTGCTGGGTGACCTTGCGATCTGCGGTCCGGTCGTCGCACGAGAGGCCCGCGAGCAGGAAAAGACGCCAGAGGACCACTGGGCCCACATGGTGACCCACGGTGTCCTGCACCTGGCGGGCCATGACCATATGAACGATGAGGAAGCCGAGGTCATGGAGCGACTGGAAAAAAAGATACTGGCCCGAGGCGGGGTTGCCGACCCGTATATCGCCCGGGATTAAAACGCTTGATACAATAGAGAATTGGCGTAAATCGCTGAATTCCCAGACTTAAGAGTAATGAACGAAAAACCTCCAAGTACCAGCGGCACAGGGAACCCTGGGCTCGTCGCACGTCTTCGACGCGCTTTCTCGGGCGAACCCTGGAGCCGGGAAGAAATACAGGAACTGATCCAGCAGCCAGAGATCCAGCTGGATGCCGAAGAAAAGAGCATGCTGAGTGGCGTCCTCGAGGTGTCCGAAACGCAGGTTCGAGATGTCATGGTTCCGCGATCGCAGATGGTCGTTATCGACCTCGAACAGTCACTCGAAGAAATGCTGGAGGTGATCGTCGACTCCGGACATTCACGTTTTCCGGTGATCGGTGAGGATCGCGACGAAGTGCTGGGTGTGCTGCTGGCCAAGGACCTGCTGCGCTACCTTGGCAACGTCGATGTCGAGGAAGTCCCGGTACGGCGACTGCTACGAACCGCCTCCGTGATCCCGGAGTCGAAGCGGCTCAATGCACTGCTCAAGGAATTTCGAGCCAGTCACAATCACATGGCCATCGTCGTCGACGAGTATGGCGGCGTTGCCGGCCTATTGACGATCGAAGACGTTCTCGAGGAAATCGTCGGAGAGATCGATGACGAGCATGATCCTGAGGAGGCCGACTTCATTCGCCCCGACGGCGAGAAGGACGGCATGCCGACGTTTGCCGTCCGGGCGCTGACCCGCATCGAGGATTTCAATGAGTACTTCGAGTGTGAGCTCAGCGATGAAGACTACGACACTGTCGGTGGTCTCGTGATGCACCAGCTCGGCCGTTTGCCGCGCCGCGGCGAAAAACTCGAATTCGACGGCTTCCGATTCGCTGTCGTCAAGGCGGACAAACGCCGTATCGACCTGCTGCAGGTCCAGAGGGACAGCGAATAGCAATGGAACTCAAGGGTTCGGTGCTTCAGTGGCCGGCGGACCGGCCACGCGTCAGTCGACTGATCTTTTTTGTTCTCGGCGTTCTGTACACGTCGACGTTCGCGCCGGTCGGTCTGTCACTGTTGATGCCGATCGTTCTCGTACCGGTGCTGTATGTCTGCCTGACGGTATCTCCGAAAGACGCTTACGGCCACATGTTCTGGTTCGGCTTCGGCCTGTTCCTGTCCGGCACCTACTGGATCTACATTTCGGTCGTCATCTTCGGCGAGGCGCCGGCCTGGGTTGCGTTGATCCTGATGCTCGGCCTGGTGTTGATCATGTCGCTGTGGCTCGGTCTGACGGGCTGGCTGATCAATGGCCTGTCGCATGGCGAGCCCCTGCGTCTGCTCTGGGTGGCGCCGGCTGCATGGGTCGCAGTCGAATGGTTGCGCGGCTGGGTCCTGACCGGCTTCCCGTGGCTTGCCGCGGGCTATAGCCAGATCGATCTTCCGATGGCGGGTTTCGCGCCAGTGTTCGGCGTGTACGGTGTTTCGTTCGCGATGTTGTTCAGCGTCGCGGCTATCATCCTCGCGCTGATGAGCAAAGACGTCCTTCGCATCACCGGCGCCGGCCTGGCGCTATTGCCATGGGTGCTGGGCGGCCTGTTGTGTCTTGTCAGCTGGACCGAGCCAAGCGGGCAGGCAATTCGCGCCACGATCCTGCAGGCGGGCATCTCGCAGGACCGCAAATGGGATATGGACCAGCTGGTGCCGACGATGTCCTACTACAGGAACGCGACTGCCAGGGAGGCGTCAAGCTCGCTGCTCGTATGGCCCGAGGTTGCCATCCCGACCCGAGGCAGTCAGCAACAGGAACTGCAGCAGTTTATTCGCATCATGAAATCGGACACGGCCCAGCGCGGTCAGACGGTTGCTTTCGGTGTGCTGGAATTCAACGACGACCGGGGAGACCCGAAGGTCTACAACAGCGTCGCTATGCTGAGTGGAGACAATGACGTCACGTTTTACCGGAAGCGGCATCTCGTGCCTTTCGGTGAGTATTTCCCCGTGCCTGCGCGCGTGCGGGAATGGATGAAAATGATGAGCCTTCCGCACACGGATTTGAAGGCCGGCCAGGCGGTGCAACCGCTTCTGCAGACCGGGGACGGGCTCAAGGTCGCAACCGCGATCTGTTACGAGGATGCGTACGGCGCCGAACAGCTGTA